>Ga0315541_1001342_pt1 | contig 23191 bp, 21 predicted proteins | sample SalMarSW160190MG_FD_203095 | JGI IMG/M metagenome (GOLD analysis project Ga0315541, IMG submission 203095) | Salt marsh sediment microbial communities from the Plum Island Ecosystem LTER, Massachusetts, United States - Salt Marsh Sediment SW1601-190 ...
CCTGAACGCCCTGATATCCCTATTATCTCTCCCTTCTTAACCGGTATTTCTCCTTTTTTGAACCATATATCAACTTCATAAGTTAATTTTTTTAGCTGTTCTTCTCTAACTCTTTTTTTAATAGATTTTGAGAAACTTGAAAGGTGAGCATAGACGAATACCCTTTCCAGAGAATCCTTAATGTATATAGCTTTACCATATCCCCTGGGAGACGTTCTCGCCCTCATAACCCAACCATCAGTAACAGAATATACCCTTCTGCCTATATTCATTCCTGTTGGCAGATCGATACCCGCATGAAGATGCCCCTCTCTCCACTCGCCAAAAGAGGAAGCCAATCCATATTTTTCATCAAGAGGCCATCCTGCCCCTATAAATAATAGAGAAAGCATTAACAGAGTAACTCTTACCTTATTTGTTATCTTCATTGATATGCCTTTTAAGCACGATCGATTTCTCCTTTACTCCGATATCCCTTGCTATCACAGGGCACTTTGCTTTTATGAGAAAGTATATTTCTCTGTTTACTTCAGATAGGGTCTCATAATTGCCCTGACCCTTTGCAATCACTAAATCAGCATTCCGAAAAAGATTCAGAAATTCTTTGTTGCATAGTGAAAGGATAGTACCGGGTGCAGGGGAACCGGAGGAAATTATCCTCGCAACCTCACCAATCCCGGAGCGCTCTGCATCTTCTTTTGTCGCATCATTTATTATAGGTTCCTCCCGAACAACATAGACTATATCCCCTTCCATCTCTTCTATAAGGACCCTGTCAAATACAGTCTCACCAGCATTATCCCCGATATAAAGGATTGTCTTTAAGGTTAATAAGGTTCTCTTAAGCGGTTCATAATCCAAAATTGCAAAACGAGCCTCCATCGTTTCCTTGAGGGTCTCTTCAACATCAAAATCATTCCCTACTCCAAAGTCTATGATATTTCCAGCTATTGCCACGCGGACAGCTGAAAGCAAAGGATCATCTGAATTAGCAACAATCTTTTTTAACTCTGGATATAGACTAAGTGCATAATTTATATATTCGTTCTTTATCCGTTTAAATGGGTCATCCACTCCTGAACTATTTCTGACAGCCCTATAAACACCCAGAGCTATCTCTGGAGGAGAAGCTTCCATTGGAATGTCTGGAATAATCCTTGCTATCTCGTCAAGTACCTTCTTCTGCTCATCAGGACCTAGTCCAGCGATCCTGGCAGCTGAAAGCCCCTGCTTAAAAAAACAGGGGATGCAGTCAAGATAGGTCTTCATATCAGTTTTGGATTTTACTTATCTTATTAACAATTCCTTTAAAGGCTTTTGCTGCCTCTGAATCCGGATATTCTATTACGTAAGGTATTCCTGCATCTGTTGCATCTACAACCTTAGGCTCTATGGGAATACTTCCAAGAAAAGGAATACCCATTTCACTCGCTACCCTTTCCCCACCTCCTTCTTTAAAAAGAGCAATTTTTTCTCCACATTTAGGACAGATAAGTCCACTCATATTCTCCACGATTCCAAGTATCTTTAAATTTAGTTTTTGTGCGAAGGTCACTGACTTCCTCACATCAAGAATTGAAACCTTTTGTGGAGTGGTAACAATTACGGCGCTGGTGGCCGGAACCAGTTGCGCCATAGACAAAGGCTCATCACCTGTTCCCGGAGGAGCGTCGACAATCAACCAATCGAGAATACCCCATTGGATATCTCCAAGAAATTGCTGAATAACCTTCATCTTGAGTGGACCTCTCCATATAACAGCCTGTTTTTCATCCGCAAGAAGGAATCCCATTGAAGCAAGTTTTAAATTATCTGTAACTTGAACTGGTTCAATCCTATTCCCTGAGGATGGCTTCATCCTTTCCTTATCCACTCCAAGCATCAAGGGTAGATTTGGCCCATGTATATCTATATCAAGTAAGCCAACCTTATTCCCTCTTTCTGCAAGGACAAGTGCAAGATTACTTGCAACGGTGCTCTTACCAACTCCCCCCTTCCCACTCATTACCATTATAATATTCTTAACTCCCTTCAAATTCTCATCTATCATATTCTTTCTTTCTTCAGCTTTCTTCCTGATTTCCTGCATCAAAACCTCCTTTTCTCCTCTTCCATCTGCCTTTATGCTGGAACATCCTACCAAGAGAATAAAGCCTCTTCTCTCCACATTCAGGGCAACTCTCTGGGACGGGAACTCCAAACGTAGATGGAATAGTATTTCCACAAGCACCACAATGAAGTATATCCTTACGAAAACGAACATTACCTCCATGAACAAAAATTTCTTTACCAAGAGTAACTGCCTCTCCAATCTTTCTGTGAGCCGATCCGATTAGCCTGGTAAATGTAGAACGGGATATCCCCATCTTTTTCGCAGCTTCTTCATGAGAGAATCCAAGATAATCTGAAAGGCGAACAGCTTCATATTCATCCAGGTGGAGAACAACGCAACCTCTCGACAACCTTCTTTCAGGCATAAAATGTTGCCACACAGGTGGATGCTCTACTTCTCTTTTAATATGAGGCCTACCCATAATCATACCTTTTTATTAGCATATGTGCATAATATTTGGATTTATTGGCAAAAAGTCAAGTGGTAAATGTATTAAGGGCTTTCTTTAGAATTCTCAAATGACTATCAAAGGGAACAGGAAGTATCTTATTGAGAGGGAAAAATCTGACCCCTTTGGTGTCGCTACCCGACTTTAATTCTCCACCTACTACCTCAACTTCATACCCAATCACCAGGACGTTCCCATAGATAGAGCTTTCCTCATTATCCACATCTATGAGCCGTTTGATTCTTCCCAGAAGTCCTGTTTCCTCTTTAAGTTCTCGGATACATCCCTCCTTTGGAGTCTCACAGCCCTCAAGGAATCCCGAAGGAAGAGCCCACTTGCCTACCTCTGGTTCCACACCCCTTTTTATCAGGAGAACACTGTCATCTTTTTTCACAACCGCAGCCACAGAGGGAAGAGGATTTTCGTAATATATCCAGCCACATTCCGGGCAGCATAAGCGCTTTTTACCCTCTATTCTTTTCATTTTTAAATTACTCCCACATTTGATACAAAAGCGTACTGGCAATCTAATATTCATAACGGTTTTACAATAAGAGTCTTTTTGATAATTGCAAGGGACGATAACAGCCTTTAATCTAACACAGAGTAGTCGTTTCATTGTAAAATGTTCACCCCCTTAGATAATTTCATATCTAACGAGGCAAGAATTGTAAATTGCAGAATTGAATGTAAGAGGGACTTACATTTTTGGGTAGGAACTTCCTATTGCCGAGATACTCGTATGGGCGTATGCAATACGCCCATACATTCTCACGACGGATGACTCTTGACTCTAGACTAATCTATTGGTCGGGACAATGTGAGTTGGGTTTCACAGTGCAGTTTATATTACCTATTGACAAATATACCCCCTTAACTTACAGTAAAAAAGACAAAATGGCACTTATAACCAGGGTGGTTGACATACCATTATTCTTGTATATTGAGAACGGGTGCATAGAGAAAATTGGAGAAATCCTCTCCGAAAACAACCTTTCATTCGAGAATATTCTACTCCTTTCTGGAACTTCTACCTTTAAAGTCGCTGGTAAGAGAGTAGCAGATATCCTAAAAGGTTTAGGTAAAACAGTCGAGGTGATGAATATTCCAGATTCAACTATTGAAACAGCAGAGGCGGTTACTGCTCACATAAAAGACTCAAGCTGCAATTTAGTCATCAGCGTTGGAGGTGGAAAGGTTATTGATGTTGGCAAATATGCTGGAGCTTCGTCGGAGGTAAACTGCATCTCAGTGCCTACAACTGTCGCAAATGACGGAATTTCCTCACCAGTATCGGTTATTTCATACAAAAAAGAAAAAAGAAGTATAATGACAAAGATGCCCCTGGGGGTTATTGCCGATCTTTCAATAATAAAAAATGCACCAATAAAAACGATTAGAGCAGGGATTGGGGATCTCCTCTCAAATATATCTGCCGTCAAGGACTGGGAGTTAGCCCATCTAATGAAAGGAGACCGATTTGATGAATTTGCGGCATTACTTTCAAGCAGAGCAGCTGAGGCAGTTTTGACTTCTGATTCAGATGACATTCTATCTCTTAAATTTTTAAACAGATTGGTTGGTAGCCTTACACTAAGTGGCATAGCAATGGGTATAGCAGGTTCAAGCAAACCTGCAAGCGGTGCAGAACACAAATTCAGCCATGCTCTTGATACCATTGCTGGAAGCCCTGCTCTTCACGGAGAACAGGCAAGCTTAGGTCTCATACTTGCCACGTACCTTAGAGGAGATGATTGGGGACGTTTCGTCTCAATATTTAAACGATGGGGTATACCGACAACATCCAGAGAATTGAATATTTCAAAAGAAGATGTAATAAAGGCTCTCGTCTTTGCTCCGAATACAAGGCCAGAACGTTATACCATATTGGAACATATTGGTATTGATGAGAAAAAAGCCGTAGAAGCTGCTGAAAAGACTAAAGTAATTTAAGAATATGAGGTAATCATGATAAAAAGCGGTGTAATTGGTGTTGGGCATATGGGCAAACATCATGTACGTATTCTATCTGAAATCCCTGAATGTAAATTGATTGGAGTCTGTGATATTGACAAGGACAAGGGTCTCAAGATAGGCAATAAATATAAATGTTCATATTTTAGTAATATAGGAGAACTACTCTCAAAAACTAATGCTGTAATAATCGCAACGCCAACGAATACACATCGAAAGATAGCGATTGAAGCACTTAATCATGGAAATCATGTATTGGTTGAGAAACCAATATCACTCGACTTAAAGGAGGCAGATGAGATTATAGATACTGCATCATGCAATAATCTCCTCCTCCAAGTTGGACATATAGAGCGTTTCAACCCCGCCATCTTAGCAGCTAAAGCTCTGGTCCAAAACCCGCTCTTCATAGAAGCACACCGCCTCTCCCCATATTATGGAAGAGGAGTTGATATCTCCGTGGTTTTAGATCTAATGGTTCACGACCTCGACATAATACTCAATAGAGTTAAAAGTCCAATTAAGCATATATCAGCTGGTGGTGTTCCAGTCCTCACCAACTACATAGATATAGCCAATGCGCGGCTTGAATTCGAGAATGGTGCTATAGCTAATATAACCGCGTCCCGGATTTCTCTAATGAAATTAAGGAAACTTCGTTTCTGGCAAAAATATTCATATGTTTCTGTGGATACATTAAACAGGAAAGTAGGGGTTTTTTATAGAGAAATAAATAATGAACAGCCCCTGATAAAGGAAGAAGATGTCAATGTATCAACTGAAGAACCCTTACGACTCCAGAACCAATCATTTATTGATGCGTGCCTTGGAAAAAAGGATATTGAGGTTACTCCAGAAGAAGCGAGGGAAGCACTTGCCCTCGCGCATAAAATCTTGGACAAGATTGAAAGTAGAGCAAAAAGAGTAAATATTAAGCTAAAGCGTGAAGAATATCCCTAATGAAAGCGTTATTCATTACCGGTGAAGCCTCTGGTGACCTTCATGCCTCTAACCTCATTCACTCGATGAAACGTATAAATCCTGAAATACAATTCATAGGTATCGGTGGGGAAAAGATGAAAGAAGAGGGTGTCCAGATCATCTACCCGACGCGAAAGATAAGTGTAGTGGGATTCAGTGAAGTAATAAGTAAAATCTCCTATTTGAAAGAAGCTCGAAGAGAAATCTCCATGGCTGTAAAAAATGAACGAATCGATTTTGCTGTAACCGTTGATTTCCCTGGATTTAATATTCCTATCGCAAGATACTTAAATAATAATGGTATTCCAGTATTCTATTTTATAACCCCACAGGTATGGGCATGGGGAGGGTGGCGAGTAAAGCATCTTCGGAAGTATTTCAAACATCTCTTCGTTATCCTACCCTTTGAAGAAAGATTCTTTGAGCACGAATCAATAAATGCTAGCTTTTTAGGAAATCCTATACTGGATATTGCAACTGTTCCAGGAGAACTCAAAAGAAGAGATTTGCCAGACGTAGAACTACTCATCTCCCTTCTTCCAGGATCCAGGGAATCGGAGATAAAGAGAGTATTAGTTCCCATGCTTGGCGCCTATAGACTCTTTCAGAAGAAATATACAGAAAGTGCTGCAGTTGTTGCCTTACATAATGAAGAACTACTTCCCATTACTCAAAGGATAGGCGGAGAACTACTTAACAACATATCCATATTTTGCGGGAAGACCTATGATATACTGCACCTTTGTGATCTTGCAATAGTTACTTCTGGTACTGCAACAATCGAAGCAGGCATCTTTAACACTCCTATGGTGATTGTTTACAAATTATCATTCCTATCCTGGATAATTGCAAAACTGCTCGCCCATGTTGAGAATTTTGGACTGATAAATCTTATAATGTCTGAACGGATAGTTCCTGAACTCATTCAAAGAGAGGTTAATCCCAAAACTATTTGTACTGCTCTCGAGGATGTCTACATGAATAGATGTAATATATCAAAGAAGTTTAGTAAATTGAAACAAAGATTAGGTAATAGGGGATGCTATGATAGGCTCGCTCATTCGCTCCTTTCTATGGTTTAGTGGATCTTTTCTTTTGACCATCCTCATATTAATTCTAGGACACACATGGAGAATATGTTTTAAGGGGTGGGAGAAGGTTCTGAAATATGACGCTTCGGTTTTCTATGCCTTCTGGCATGAGAATATGTTACCGGTGCTCTTCTCCCATAGAGGTAGGGGCGTTGGAATTATTGTTAGTTTAAGTCCAGATGGTGAACTTGTTGCTAGAATGCTTAAGATCCTTAGATATAATGTCTTCAGAGGAGATACGGAAAAGAGAGGAAGAGAGGTACTGCGAGAGTTGATACAATATGGTAAAGGTGGTAAGGAGATTGCAATAACACCTGATGGACCAAAGGGGCCAAGAAGAGAAGTCAAAAAGGGGGTCTTCGTAATTGCAAAAAGATCCCGTCTTCCTCTCTTTGCTGTAAAGATTGAAGCGGATCGATGCTTTCGATTCTCCTCGTGGGACAGATTTATGCTCCCATTGCCGTTTAGTAGAATTGAAATCACAATAACAGGACCCATTCAAAAATTAGACAGTGAGACGTTAAAGAAAACCATCTAAGATTGGTTATGGAAACTTACATTATTGATCCAAGGAATACTGCAAGGCCATACAATTTCAGTCTTCTTAAAGCACTAAAAAAATATAATTATCCATTTACCTTTTTGGGATATATACCGGAATTTTGGGGGAGGGAATCACCCGTTAAAGAAAACAACCTATTCCTGCCAATCAGCAGGGGGATGTTTGGAAACAAAAGAATACAAAGACCTATTATCAACTTTACACAAACTCTGGAAATACTCTATGGCCATGTTCAGCTTCGCAAGAAATTGAAAGAGTATTCTGTTCTCCACTTTCTCTGGTTTACATCTCCCTCAATAGAACAGTATTTAATACCGAAAATCAGCCACGCCCGATTAATTCATACGGCACATAATTTGTTACCCCACCGAGACAAATCGAGTGATTTTGAAAAGTTTAGGAGATTGTACTCTTATATGCATTGTATAGTGGTTCACGATGAAGAATCAACCACAAAGTTTAAGCGGATGTTCCAAATAAAAACAGATGTTCGCGTAATCCCCCATGGGAATCTTGAAGATTTTTACAATACATTTGATAGAACGAATAGGCGCGAATCAGAGGTCTTTTGGTCACAACAAAATGGGAGATTAAGAAGGCCAATATTCCTCTTCACTGGACCAGTAAAGCCATATAAAGGTTTCGATATACTCATTAAAGCAGCACAGATTCTAAATGAGAAAGAATATACTTACAGTTTGGTAATAAAAGATAAAAAACTAATCCATATGAAAAACTTATATTATCTTCCACCTGAAGTCCCATACTCTAAGCTCGGACTTATATATAGAAATGCTGACGTTGTAATTCTCCCGCATACGAAGATATCCCAGAGTGTAACACTATTCGAAGCGGGTTATTTTGAAAAAGCAGTAATTGTATCTTCAGTCGGCGGATTAAAAGAGACCATCCGGGATGGAGTGGATGGCTTTATATTCAGCAACGGAGATCCCACAAACTTAGCTCTTAAGATGGAATTATTTATCCAATCGCAAAATGAATGGATTACAATGGGAAGGAATTTCAAAGCAAACCTTATCAGGGAATATTCATGGGATGATATTATAGATGAATGGATTAAACTCTACCAGGAGACTCAGCCCTTGAATTGAAGTCCATAGAGCCGTGCGTATAAACCCTTTCTATCTAATAACTCATTATGATTTCCTTCTTCCACAACCTCCCCTTTACTAAGGACAATTATTCTATCGGCGTTCCTCACGGTTGAAAGTCGATGAGCAATAATTATTGCTGTTCGACCCCTAAGGAGTTCAGACATTGCATCCTGAATCAATTTCTCCGACTTTACATCTAAAGAAGAGGTTGCTTCATCGAATATCAGGATTGAAGGATTCTTTAGTATAGCACGCGCTATGGCTATCCGCTGTTTTTCTCCTCCTGATACCCTTCCTCCCTTCTCTCCTACCTGTGTGTCTAATCCCTTAGGAAGGGTATCCACAAAAACTTTAAGATAACTCTTCTCTAATGATTCATTAAATTCACACTCATCTGCATTATGGTTACCGTAGAATATATTATTCCTTATAGAATCGTTAAACAGGATTACATCCTGGGTCACCATTCCTATCTGGCTCCGGAGACTCTTAAGAGAAAACCTCTTTATATCTTCACCATCAATCTCCACCCTACCCTTACTTGGGTCGAAAAAGCGGGGAACTAAATTCACAAGAGTAGTCTTTCCAGCCCCAGAAGGACCGACCAGGGCAACAGTCTCTCCCCTTTTTACCTCGAGATTTATATTCTTGAGAATAGGGTTAGATCCGTCGTAACTAAAGGAAACATTCTTGAATCTGATTCTTTCCTCGAATGATCCCAGAATCGAGCTACCTTCATCCTTGACATACTCATCTACCTCTACAACCTCTAATACACTCTCCATACTGGCGAGTCCATGCTGAAGATCACCATAAGCAAGATTAATCTGTCTAACTGGTTGTTGCAGCATAATAGTGCTCCCCAGGAATACAAGGAATTTATCAGGTGTGATTATTCCTTTAAATATGAGAAAGCCTCCCACAACAAGTATAACTCCTGCAAGTATTGCACCTAGGAATTCCGAAGAAACAGGAAGAAATCCCTTAAGTAAATTACTCCTAACATAGTTTATTCTGTATTTGACATTAGCATCCTTGAATCTTTTTAACTCATAATTTTCCATGCCAAATGACTTGATAACCTTTATCCCCTGTAACATTTCAGAAGCTAATGTATTCATAAGGGCTCTCTGCTTTCTTAAAGTTGTAAACCTACCGCGAACCTTTTTGCCTATAAATTTTATAATCCATAGGGTAAGGGGAGTCAGAAAGAGAGAGATTAGGAATAACCTCCACGACGCCCAGAATGCAAGACCTAAGTATACAAGTAGAAGGAAAAGATTTCGACCAAGATCAATCACTCCCCTTCTTAAGGCAAATCGTATCTTCTCTGTGTCATTGGTTATTTTTGAGAGCAATTCACCTGACTTTGATTGGGAATGAAATCTATAAGATAGGCTTGTCAACTTCTGGAACATATCCACCCTGATATCCGCTATTGTCTTCTGCTCAAGGGAGTCTGAAAGATAGTAAAGCAGGAGGGAAAAGGGAAACTTAACACCATAGATAAAGATAATTGATAAGGCAAGCTTCCAGAGACTTTCCATCCGATCACCACTCTCGATCCAGCTAATTAGCCAGCGAAAGATCCTTGGACCACTACTTGCATAGGAACGCCCGAAAATAGAAGAGACGATAGGTGTAATCATCCCAACAGTAAAACCACTCAGGACAGCAACTATTATCATTATAAGAAGTACACTAAAAAGAAGGGCCTTGTATCTAAATAAATATTTCCCAAGTTTCCTCAGCATAATTTTTAATTTAGTTATATGAAAACATAAATCAAGCCCATCTTCTGCAAAACAAGAACTCATAAACAAAAGCCAAGCAACAGGAGAATAGTTAATTAGTTAATTGGTTAATTAGCAAGTATTTCCGACACTTTTGCCTACGAGCCAATTTAACTATTAAACTATTTAACTAATAACTTTATGTTTTTCTCTGTGTTTATCTGTGCTCATCTGCGTCCTATTACATTTTCCATTGATTTTGTTGATTGACAGATGTTAGCTTTCTTTGACTCTTGACATCAGAAATGAATAAAGTATCCTAAAAATATTAAACCAATGGATTCGAGATGGTCATAGAATGTTAGAATTAATTCTATCCGCCTTATTTTTAATATCTCCACAGGATTCAACTAATGTCCCATTTGATATAACAATTGTCTTCGATCCACCAGAAGATCCAAAATACATAAACGTTTATCTTGACGATGTGGAAATAAAAGGAGAAAAAGAGCAGGACTATTTCTATAGAATAATAAAGAACCTCTCACCTGGCGAACATTTAATCAAAGTCCATATTAATAAGAAGAGAAAGGAATGGAAGTTTATAGTAATCCAGAGAAAAGAAAAAATACCTATGGAAACGTGGGGTAATCTATCCCTCGGCATACAGAATTCTTACTCCTCTGATTCTCTGTATTCAGGTGAAAGTGGCCCTGTCTATGGGGTGGATTTGACTTTCGGAGAAGGGACCCATTCAATTAACCTCTCTCTTTTACATGATCCCGATTACCCGTCGAGATGGTATCCGTTCTTCAGTTACTATGGTAACAAGGTCCAAATTGAAGGAGGATATATATATCCTTTTTTCGATGAAATTACCATCTACTCGTCTGGAGGGTTTGGAATTACAGGCAACATAGATATAGGATTCTTAACCCTTAGTCCAATCTTCCTTTATTCTAAAAATTATGATACTCTTTTCCCCGAATATCCACGACTTTTTTATGGAGGTAAGCTTGAGCTCTCTAACAACAATGTAAATATCGGAGTCACATTATTCCAAGCCAAGGACGATACATCAAACTTAACCGGATTTCCCCTAACTTCTCCCAAACAATCCATTGTCTTCTCTCCGGAGTTTAGATGGCAAATATCAGATGAATTTTCATTAAAATTAAAGGGAGGATATTCAAAAGGTAAAGATAATCTCTTCGTTGATACCGTTAAGAGCGGAAATATCTTTGAAGGTAGTATCATCTATGAACACGATTACAACGACATTACAATCGGCTTGAGAAAGACCTCTCTTGATTATTTAACCTTGGGAAATCCTTATCTTTATACTAATAGAACCTCGGCTTTCTTAACCGGTATCTATGAAAGAGGATTATTATATACTGATTTTGATCATCTTATATATAAAAAAGAAGGTGTTATCGGATTCTCTTTTCTACAGACCTTTAAATTCAATCTTAATAATTATTTCTCACCGCTTTTTGAATGTCAATGGGTTAAATACCGAGAATACGGAAGCGACGAGTATCAATATATGGCAGGAGGTTTTGAATCAATATTTGGCGATGTCCAAGTGTACAATATCTTCGGGACCTATAGGAATTCATCTTCAACTACCAACAGTTCGTTCCAGTTATCCTCTTTCCTGCACTGGTATCCTGCAGGGCATAGCATAGGATTTGGAGTATCTGCCTCTTTTGACCAGGGGTATGTAAGATTTGATGTGGACTTATCTATGTATTTTAAATTATGGGATCTGGGATATATAGATATATATTACTATCCATCAATAAAAGAGGGTTATGACCATCATTCCTTAAGGATAATCTATGAATATGAATTTTAGGGAACTATTTGGAGTTTTAGTAATCTAAATAAATAGGAGTGAAAGATGATATTATTAATTATCGGAACTATATTAAATTTCTATACCAACGATGTAGTAATTAAGAGGGCCGATAGTACACTCATACCTTATCTGGGCATAGAGATAATGGATGAGGATACTATAATTGTAAAAGATAGTTCTAAAGCAGAAATCTTGTATCCTGATAGTAGTACGTTATTTATAGACGAAAATTCAATTGTTACCACAACATGTGGTAAAAAAAGGAGTATATTCTTATCGTTGGGGAGGATATGGGCAAAAGTTAGGGGCCTTTTGAAAGGCGAGTCTTTTGAAATAAATAATCCTGTATCGGTCTCAGGGGTCAGGGGAACAGAATTCACTGTGTCCTATAAAGAGGGCGAGTCTGAAGTGGATGTTCTGGAAGGTAGTGTGAACGTCCGTGAGCTTGTGACGGGCAAAGAGGTTCTTCTCGAAAGGGAAAGACTGGCAAAGATAAAAAGAGGTATGGAAATTGAGATAAAGAAATTTAGACTGGAGGACATAAAGCACTGGAATAGATGGAAAGAAGCCCATCTAAAATTCCTTATAAAGAAAATAGAAAGGGCGCTGGAACAAGGGAACATTCTGCAAGCGTCTCTTCTTATTGACCAGGGATATGCCCTTGCAAGAAGATTAAGACTTACGGATGAATATAGAAGCAAAATCGAAAAACTCAAAGAAAAATATGAAATAATAAGAGAGAAACAAGGAACGATCAGAGGTAAAATACAAGATTTGCAGTACAGCCTAAGAAAAATAAATCCCCTCCTCCAGAGAATAGAGCCATCGCTAGCTGATTTAAGGGGATTGGTTGATCACCTCTTAAGTGAGCGAAAAGAACTGGAAGGATATATAAGAGAAAACAAAAGACTCGAAGCGACTCAAATGCTTTCTTCAGTAAATTTCTTGATGGACCAAATTGAATTTCGGATAAATAAAATCCCGCAAGGAGCATTATACCAAGTTGCAATTAAAGCAGATAGAGATTATAACCTCATAAAAGGAATGAAATTAGAAAAAGGTTTAGATGTGGAGACCAGGAATAAAATAAAAACTATTGCTAAAGAAGTAGAAGAATTAAGAGAAAGAGTGCAAAAACTGAAAATTATGTTGAATAAGATTATCACCGATTACAATAGAGTCAAACACGGCATCCCAGAGCTAAAGCATAAATTATAAGAGTCTATTGGAGATTATGGGAAATGAAAAGAAAATGCAAAAAAGAAATTTCGAGCAGATCGTCAAGGAATATACACCAAGGATATTCAAAATGATATATAATATGGTAGGGGATTACGAAGCTACAAAGGATCTAACTCAGGATGTCTTCGTTAAGGCCTGGAACGGATTTGATAGTTTTAGAGGTGATGCCTCTGTATACACCTGGATATACAGAATAGCTCTTAACAGAGTTTTTGAATACAAAAAGGGGAGGGCACGCATAAAAACAATATCAATCGATGACATCCCAGTGACAGAAACGAAAGGGGACCCCGAAAGATACCTTCTTCTAAAGGTAGACAGCGAACTGGTAAAGAGATGCATCCAAGAACTCCCTGAAAAATATCAGACTATTCTTATCCTCAGATACTTTGAAGACAATGACTATGCTACTATAGCCAAGATGATGGAAATACCCATTGGAACTGTTCGCTCGAGACTTCATCGAGGTATTTCAACTCTCGGTAACCTTATAAGGGAAAAGATATGAAAAATAACAGATTTGATGATTTGATTCAGGGTTTTATCGATGGTGAACTGAACAGTGAGGATGAAAAGGCATTTAAGGAACATCTGAAGTCTTGTAAAGAATGTCAGCAAAAGTTACAGGTTAAAGAAAAGATTGTGGCGTTAATAAAAGATGCAAAGGTAGACGTTGATCCCCCAAAGGAGTTGATAAATAGGATAATCGCAAGCACAATTGAAAGAAAAATAATCAAAATAAACTGGAGATACGTTGCCATTGGTGCTGCGGCGACATTAATCCTTTTTTTCTTTCTGTTTACTTACTTCATAAACTCCTCTACTCCAATAGCAAGGGATTACCAAAAAACACGATTGCCTGTAGTGAAGTCCCATGGAATAAAAGATAAAGAAATAACAGAATTACACGGCAAGAAAATGGGAGTAGCTGAGGTAGAAAAGGAGCATGGTAAGCAAGAGGGAGTGACAACGGTATATAAAAAACCCAAAAAAGCATTTTTTGAAGAAACCCGCTTAGTTTTTCCTGAAGAAGGATCAGTCGTGGGTAAAGAGTTTGATGTGGTAATAATCTTAAAAGAACCCTCACAAAAAGTAGAATTGAACATCGATGGCGAGAAAAGGATATTTGAAAGTAGAGATTCGAATATACTCTACATAGAGAGCGACTCTCTTCCCGCATTAGAGAACGGATTCCATTATCTAACAGTGGTAGAACCAACCTATCAAAAAATCACATTCTTCAAGGAGGGATAATGCTCATTCTGGTATTATTATCTCTTGACCTTAATATCTCACCAAACCCAATAGAGGGTAGAATAGGGGATAAGATTCCTTTCTCTGTAGCGATAATGAATGAAGAAGGTATGTTGGTTAGTGGGAAAAAAGAATTTGACGTGATACCCTCTGATCTTGGCAGAATCATGGGGACTACCTTCATCCCGAACAGAATGGGTAGAGGAGTATTGAAATGTAAAGCCACTGTGAAAGGAGAGACAATCACCGACTATGCCTATATTAGGATCACAGAAGAAAAGAAAGTAAAAATAATCCCATCATCAGCATTTGTTGAACCAGGGGAAGAAATTCAATTTAAGATTCCAGATGGAAAATACTTAAATTGGAAGGTTATTCCTGAAGAATTAGGTTTTATCAGAGATGGCCTCTTTATAGCAAAGACTCCAGGCAGGGGTCGTATAGTGTTAATGTTAGATGATGGGAGTATTTTAAGTGCTTTTGTAAGAGTGAAAGGAAAACTAAATCCATTAGAAATCGTCCCAAAGTTCAAAAAAACAAAATCAGGTGAGAAGATACAGTTTTCTTTAAAAGAAAGGGGAGAGGCAGTTTGGGAGGTAAGACCAGAAGATATTGGAACAATAGATAATAACGGTATATTCTACGCTAAATCCCCTGGGAGGGGTGTCGTGGTAGCAAAAATAAAAGAAGGAAATACTGAAAGATTGGGAAGAGCAATTGTTATTGTATCCGGAAAACTGAAAATAAGGATCATACCTGAAAGAATAACCCTTGACCCAGGAGAAAGCGCACATTTTCAACTTAAATCAGATACCGGCATATATACTAGAAATATCCCTGTGCGATGGAAAGTCATACCGAAGGAGTGTGGCATTATAAGAAAAGATGGAACCTTCACCGCCGGTAAATTCCCTCTAAATGGTAGGGTTGTTGCAATTATACCCCAGCGTTTTGGAGGTGGGGTTGTTTCCTCTAGGATATCAATTGTTCCAAAATATTCGCGGTTTCTAACTGTAATACCTCGCTTTAAGAAACTTGAAGTCGGCGAAGAATATTCCTTTAGAACGCTTCAGAATGTACCTGTCACCTGGAAAATAATCCCGGAGAACCTCGGCACTATCACCCAGGATGGAAAATTTGCACCTAAACGAAGTGGATCTGGAGTGATCGTAGTAGAGCCGAAGGATTACATAAATATGAGACCAGGAAGGGCTTTACTCATTATAGGAAATAATCCTATTGTAGACCTTTATCTACCCAGTGAAATATTTGAGCGTTTTAGTATACCTATCAGGATAATTACAAATCTTGAGGATTATAAAGCATTCTACCGCATAATTCCAGAACATGCAGGAAAGATTACACCAGATGGGATTTTCTATGCCAATCCTCTTCCAGAGGGAAAACAGTCAGAACTGGCAACGATCTATGCCGTCCTCTATAGAAATAGGGATATACTTGGTTGGGGTAAGGTTAACATAAGAATAATAAAAAGAGGACTATCCAAAGAATAGAATTAGGTTTTAGGTCTTAGGAATAAATTAAGAAAATATTCCTGTAAATATGTTGGGTTTTTATAAAACAAGGATTGACAGAGGTGGTTGATTATATAAATTAAGGAGAAAAAGGGAGGATCTCATGGGAAAGCGATGCGCAATCTGTGGGAAAACAACACAATTTGGTAATAAAGTCAGTCATTCTAAGAGAAAGACTCGTATAAAATATAAACCAAATCTTCACCGAGTCAGGGCTATGATAAACGGTGAGGTAAAAAGAATTTACGTTTGCTCAAAGTGCTTAAAAGCTGGTAAAGTAGAGAAGGTTGTCTAAAACCCCTAAACGAACCCCAGTATTTATCGTATCTGCCTGTCTTATAGGAATGAATACCCGTTATGATGGGACAAACTCTTTAAGTGAAGAAGTTCTTAGACTGTTTGAAGAAGGGATTGTGATTCCTCTTTGCCCTGAAATTTTGGGTGGATTGGGTATTCCAAGACCTAAGGCCACCATACAGCAAGATAGGGTCTTAAATAAAAAAGGTAGTGATGTTACAATTAATTTCAAGAACGGAGCAAATGAATTTTTATCTTTCGTAAAAAAAATAAAGCCTGACTATATATACCTTAAAGAACACAGTCCCTCATGTGGAGTAAAAAGCACAAATATCAATTGGGAAAGACAGAAAGGAAGTGGAATTACAACAAAATTGCTCTTAAAAGAAGGATATAAAAATATATACGGAATTGGTCAATAATTAAGGTCTACTCAAGTACGACCGGCATCAATAGATATAGAATATCTTTATCTTCTCCTTCTACTATAATAGGCCTGTTGGTTTCTCCAAATTTTAAGAATATGTTTTTTGTATCGATATTACGTAGAATCTCGATAAGATAGGCAGCGGATAGTGCAATACTTAATTCCTTACCTTTGTATTCCCCACTAATTTCTTCCTTCCCTTCTCCTATCTCTGAAGAAGCTCCGAGTGTTAAATTTTTGCCTAAATCCATTATTATAGTCTTAGATTTATCGTTAGAAAATACAGAAATTCTCCTAAGGGAAGAGATAAAAGGCTCTCTATTTAGTGTTAAAATATTTTCATTATCATCTGGTATTGCAGATTTATAATTAGGAAAATCAACTTGAATTAATCTCGAAACCATAGTAAATTTATCACCAATACAATAAATACGACTCTCATCTATACCCACCCACATCTCTTTAGTTTTAGATGAGGAAACCTGTTTTAATATCTTGGGAGGGATAACTATCTCAAAAGATTCTTCTCCTAAGTCAACCGCGACCTCACTATACCCTAGTCTAAAACTATCCGTTACGACCATTTTTAACTTACCTTCACTATACTCCCACAACATTCCACTCATATTTCTCTTTGCTGAATCCTCAGGAACTATAAAAACTAATTTATCTATTAATTTTTTAATTTCTTCTATATTCACTTTATATGCGCTTTCTTTACTTATATCAGGTTCTGAGGGAAAATCCTCTTCATCTATTAATGGTAGAAAAAAGTAACCCTGGTCATATTCAACTTTTATCCTGTTCCCCTCGTCCTTAAAAATAGCTTTTCCTTTTATTTCTCTTATCATAGAATAGAGGGTTTTTGCAGGAATAACCATTATACCCTCTTCTTCTATATTTGCAAGATTGGTCGTATAACTCATAGATGTATCAAGATCTGTCCCAAAAACATGAATTGACCCATCTTTTGCTTCTACACGTATATTACAAAGTATGGGAAATGTTGTGTGTGTGGGAATAACTTGATTAATTATACTTAATTCCTTTAAGAACTCATTGGCTTCTATTGAGAATAACATATCTTACCTCCTATTCCACTATTTTCTATTTCTTACTAACTCCATTTTATTATATTTATTTTATAGTAGTTGTTGGAGTGGTTTAAAAAGTGGAAAAACTGTAGAGTGCTTTTATCGTTTTGTATATCCTCTTTATATTTTTTTATAACTTTGAGGATAAAATGTGGATAAGATACACTCATTATTTATTCACCTATAATCCCACTTTTTATCTTCAGGATATCCTCTTTTAATCCCTTATCTTTTTTTATAAAGTCGTGAATTTTATTATATGCATATAATATAGTGGAGTGATCCCTCCCACCAAGATTATCACCGATCTCCTTTAATGATAGATTTGTTAGTTCTCTTGTGAGGTAGATAGTAATCTGCCGTGAGTGAGCTAAGTTTTTTGATCTTCCACCACTTTTTATTGATTCTACAGGGATTCCGTAGAACTCTGACACCTCTTTTAATATTTTTCCCAGGGTTGGACGCTGGTCTTTTTTTGTGAATAAATCAGAGAGGGCTTTTTTTGCAATATTCATATCTATATCAGTTTTAAAGATAGAGGAATGTGCTAATAATTTTATTAAACATCCTTCTAGTTCTCTTATGTTAGAATGAACATTTGAAGCTATAAATTTAAGAATTTCGTCATCTATGTGAATATCATCTTGTTGTGTTTTTGCTCGAAGTATAGCTAATCGAGTTTCAAAATCAGGAGGTTGAAGGTCTACCATTAAACCCCAATGAAATCGTGAAATTAGTCTCTCTTCTAAATCTGGGATATCTTTTGGGGGTCTATCTGAAGTAATGACAATCTGTCTTTTAGATTCAAAAAGTGCATTAAATGTATGAAAGAATTCTTCTTGGAGTCTTTCTTTCCTTGCAAGGAAATGGATATCATCCATAAGAAGGAGGTCTATTTCGCGATATTTTTTTTTGAACTCTACAGTAGAGTGTTCCTGAATTGATTTAATCATTTCATTTAGAAACTCCTCCGTTTGTGTATAGAGGATTTGCAGATTTGGATATAGACTATAAACTTTATTACCCGTTGCCTGAAGTAAGTGTGTTTTCCCAAGCCCCACGCCTCCATAAATGAAGAGGGGATTATATTCGCGACCAGGAGCGTTTGCAACTGCAGTGGCAGCAGCATAGGCAAATTTATTATTATTACCCAATACAAAGGAGTCAAAGGTATATCTGTCATAGAGAAAAGATTTTCTCTTATCCTGAACGTGGATTAAATATTTTTTAGGCTTTGATTCCTTTAGATCCTGCTTCTCTTTTACAAGGAAATGGATGATATAATTTTTGCTAGTTACCTTCTTTATTGCGGATCTGAGGCTGTCTATGAAATGTTCACTTATCCAGTCCCCCGTAAAGGTGTTCGGGACTGTGAAATATACATCTTCACCCTCTACTGCCTCTACTTCCATATTAGTAAACCATGCTGTAAAAGCGGCTTCATTTATCTCCTCCTTGAGAATATCTTTCACTGATTCCCAACTAAATTTAAATTTTTTTTCTTTTCTTTTCCTCATAGAAATTCTCTTGCTATTTTAATTATTTATCAAATATTGATTTATGTCAAGAGGAAATCGTTAGAACTTACTTTTTCTTTTTGCCTATAACCTTGACATATAGAATTATTGTTGATATTTTTAAATTATTAAGAGATGGAAAGAAATATTAGCCTAAGAGAGAATGTCAAAGATTTAAGGAATATATCCGAGATTGTCTATTCACTATTAAGGAATATTTCAAATGAACAGATGGGTTGTGCAGATGAGTTAGAGAAGGTACGGGATATGTTAAAAAATCTTTATGCTGCGATGTCAGTCATTAATGAGGCTTCTGATTCCCTGGCAACAACTATTAAAAAGAATGATGAGTTACTCTCCTTTGGTTTAAGTTTATCCAATGAGATTTTAAAAAAAACAAAGATTTTCCTTCAAGTTATTGATAACCTAAGCCATAAGCTTAATGGGTTAACAAAAAAAAGAGAAGAGATCAACTCCATTGTTGAGAAGCTCTTAAGGCTCAACCAAGCATCTGCCAATACTGCAAGGAATGCCGAGATAAAAGCTTATCAGGCGGGGTCTTCGGGAAAGGGGTTTGAAGTCGTGGCGAATGAACTGGGTGAACTTACAGGAGATTCTATGGAGATAGTGAAATCAATGGTGGTTTTCCTTGAAACACTACGAGATGAATCCATGAAAATAGTTGATAGGTTTAAAACCTTACAAAACACACTCACCAAATTTGAGGGGATTACCAATCAATTAGAGTCTAATTCTAATGATCTAAAGGAGGAAATTTCTATTATAGTTAGTACTACAGACCGTCTTATCGAACTACTTGAAAAAATGAACACCAAGAGGAAGGATATAGATTTAGTTGCTAATTCACTGTTATCTTTGTCTAGAGATTTTATCTTGAAAGCTGGCAAAATTAATCTGGTATTAGCACAGAAAGAGGCTGTAGGTGAGATTGTAGAACATCTTGTTGATATTCATCAGTGTCTAAAAAAGAAAGAATCATCTGATCTTTTAAGTAATGTTCCACAACTGGATTCTGCGCTGAATGTAATATTTAGATTGAATGAACATAGTCGTGTTAATGTGGAAGAACTGAAAGGAGAACAGTTTCATAATGAATTAGTTTTCAAGGAACTACAGGATATAGAGGATATTTTAGAAAAAGTCATTGAGGAAGTGAGAGGAATGGAAGGAATTGTCCGATCAACGCTTAAAAAAGCAAAGGAAGGAATAGATAGTATTGAAAAAATAAAAGCATTCATAGAGCAAGAGATTAAAAAAATGAAAGAAGTCTTCAATCTTCAAGGAAGTCTTTATTTGGGTTCAAACGAACTTGGTAGATTGGTGGAAAGAATAAATGATATAGCTGATCAGGCAAGGGTACTCTCTCTCTACGGAAAGATAGAAGCGTCCAGGATATCCGGTAATTTCATAGGACTCGAGTCAATCGTGGCGGAGATGCAATCCCTTTCTGGCGATTATTCCGCCATATCAGAGGAATTATATATTTTCTTTGATCCTGTTAAGGCAGAAATAGAAGGGATAGATAGAATGTTTCAAAAATTAAGCGGGATAATTAATCGTCTTGGAGATATGGTTTTTGAGACCGAAAATACATTTAAAGAAAATGAAGTGCAGATAAAATATCTCATAGAGATAGCAAATAGTATTAAACCATCTATAGATAAGCAAAAGGGTATTGTAGCTAAGGTTACCGGTTCATTTAGGTTAATAACTGATTCCGCTAATAAGAATGTAAAGTTGATAAGATATCTTGAAGAAAGAATGGATAGAGAAAAGAGTTTTGTGGATAGTATTAGGAGGGAGAACTGGAGAGATGTTCATTCCTTTAATGTCCTCACAGAGGAGAGAAAGTCTGAATTAAGAGTATATCTCGCTGGTGAACCCTTAAGCCTTGACCCTGCCAAAATAGGTGATGCTCCATCCAATAAAGTGGCCTCTAGCATACATCGCGGGCTATTCGATTTTAGCTTCTCTGGACAGGTTTACCCTTTGATCGTTTTGAATTGGGAATTATCTAAAGATTCTTTAGAATGGCATTTTACTATCAAGGATGATATTGTAACCCATAATGGCAAGAAGATCAATGCTGAGGATGTTAAATATTCTTTTGAAAGGGTGATAGATGGCCCAAATAAATTCATTATTGAACCAATTGATAGTATAAGGGTAAAGGGCCCTTCTTCAATAACTATAAAGCTCAAAAATGTATATATGCCTTTGATTGCCAATTTTGCTACGGTCGGAGGTTCTATAGTCTCAAAGAGTAACGAAGGAAACCACGATAAGAAACCTTCCGGTATAGGACCATTCAGACTCGTTGAATGGAGTAAAGATAATGATATCATTCTGGAGGCTCATCCTGATTATGTTTTTGGAAAAACATATCCCAGTAGGCTAATATACAAAAAGGGCGAGAGTTCCCTGGAGGCATTCAGAGAAGATTTAGTTGACATTGCTTCGGTTAGAGTAGATGAAGTTCCAGAGATCAAGCAGGATCCAGAACTAGAGGATAAGTTAATCACCTCTGAGTATCTGAATGTTAACTATATGGGATTCAATTTTAAAAGAACAGATTTACCATTTTCTGATAGGAGAGTTAGACAGGCTCTTAATTACGCAGTAGATAATAGCGCCTTAATACAAGAGACTGCTTCAGGTATGGGAACTATTTCTCGAGGAATATTTCCTCCGGGTCTCTCTGTATATAACCCTAATCTTAAGGGTTATGAGTATAATCCTCACCTGGCAAAGGACCTTCTAAAAGAAGCTGGCTATCCTAATGGACTACCCGATGTATATAAGTTAAGTATCAGTTCTTCACCTGCAAACATTAAGAGAGCGAGGTTTCTAAAAAAAGCGTTTGCCGACATAGGGGTTCATATAGAGATAGAGGAGTATCCCTGGGGTGAATTTTTAAAAAAGACGCATAATGGCGAGTTAGAGCTCTTCTTACTTGGATGGTCTGCTGACAATCCAGATCCAAATAATTTCCTATTTCCTCTATTCCACTCATCGTCGAAAGGAATAGGGGGAAACACGTTATTCTATGCCAATGAGGGCGTTGATGAGCTTATAAAAGAAGGACTTAGAGAAATAAACCCAGTGAAAAGAGAAAAAATCTACATGAAGGTAGAAAGCATGATAGTAGAGGAAGCACCTTTGGTGTTTCTCTTACATTCTGTTAATTTTACACTAGTTCAACCCAGAGTTTTTGGATTCAAACCACATCCTTTAGATTATATACATTATGAATGGATAGGAGTTGAATAAATTGGAGATTTTGAGTTTTATACTAGATGAGAAATTCTTTGGAATCCTTCTGGATAAGGTAGGAGAAATAGTAGAAGCAGTAAGAGTTACACCAGTTCCATTAGCTCCTGAATATATTGAAGGAGTTATGAACCTACGTGGTGACCCTGTCTCAATCATTGATTTGAAAAGGAAAATTGGTTTTAAAGGGAGAGCAGAATCTAATGATATCATACTCTGTTATATAAAGGATTCTGTAGTGGGTCTTAGAGTGGACCAAATTCTTACTATTCATAAGTTCTCATCTGATGCATTAAGGGAGGTGTCCCCCAGTTTAGAAGAGGATATAGAATCTAAATATATAAAAGGGATTGTTCAAATTGAAGAGGATAGATATATAATCATTGATGTAGAGAGATTAATTTGACACAAGGAGGCTTTATGGCTGCAAGAGTTTTGATAGTAGACGATGCAATATTTATGAGGAAAATGTTAGGGGATATCCTAGAAAAAGGTGGATATGAAATTTGTGCTGAAGCTGAGAATGGTGTCGAGGCCGTAGATAAATATGTGGAGTGCAAACCCGACCTCGTTACTATGGATATCATAATGCCTGATATAAGCGGAATCGACGCCCTGAAAGAAATAATGAAAAAGGATAGAGATGCAAAGAT
>Ga0315541_1001344_pt1 | contig 23183 bp, 17 predicted proteins | sample SalMarSW160190MG_FD_203095 | JGI IMG/M metagenome (GOLD analysis project Ga0315541, IMG submission 203095) | Salt marsh sediment microbial communities from the Plum Island Ecosystem LTER, Massachusetts, United States - Salt Marsh Sediment SW1601-190 ...
TGAGCTGGCATCCGCAGAGTGGAATAAAGAAGATTTGGATGCGTGTAACTATTTCGGAGCAGCCATGGAAGGGTGGAGAGAACCAGGGCAAATTGGGTAATGGCGGATCCGGGCCGCAGAATGGCTATATGTATGGCGAGACGGAAGATTATATCTTCACGCCTGAGATTCCGGATACGGAATGTTCATTGTGCCAGGATTTGAACGGCGACGGTCAAATTAACTATCAGGACCTTTCGCTGCTCGTGCGACAGTGGATCGCGCAGTGCATAAAATAATAAAAATTCCGGGCATTTGATTTGAAAGCAAAAAGGCTGTGAGCAACATTAGCTCACAGCCTTTTTTATGATCTGCCCTGCGTATGTATTTAGCTGGGGAAAAACAACCCCGATTACAATGGTCATGGCTATCGGATGCGTGTTTTCGATAAAGCAAAAATAAAATTTTACTTGTATGAGGGGTATTATCCATTATATTACAAACTTGCTGCTCATAGCAATTTCATTATAAGGTAACCTCGAATTGAAAGGGAAATAAGATGGTGGAACCTGTTTTAGTTTGTCCCAACTGCCCGGAGATGACCCCGATATTCATAATGCTTTTAATCTTGTTCGCCTCGTTTGTTCTCTTCGTAGTGACCGCCATAAAAATCCTTGTCTTCTGTAAAATATTTTCCAAGGCGGGCTATAGCTGGGCACTTGGATTGTTGATGCTCGTGCCAATAGCGAACATAATTATGGCCTTTTTCCTTGCATTTGCCGACTGGCCGATTTGCAAGGAAGTACGAAAACTAAAACAACAATTAGAAAAATCCAAAACGTAGGTCATAATCAACAAATAGAATCGGTGTACATTAATTGTACCTATTGAGTAGTTTAGACTTGGAGGTCTATTATGACTACCGAGCAGTTAAAAAGGATAAGTGTAATCGATCCTCTCGGCCCGGCTTTTGAGAGGGTTAAAATAATTCTTTTTAAGCCGTTCGACCTGGGCAAATGGTTTGTTATAGGCTTTTGCGCCTGGCTGGCTTACCTCGGCACCGGAGGCGGCGGAGGTGGTGGGGGCAACAAAGCACAATGGCATTCAGGCGAGGGTATCCATCACACAGCACAAGAAGCAAAAGAGTTTTTCCTCGACAACCTGTCCTGGATCATTCCTGTTGGCATAATCGTTATGCTGGTAATATTATGTTTCTGGATTCTGTTTACCTGGCTTAGCAGCCGGGGACGATTTATGTTCCTGCATTGCGTGGCTGAGAATAAAGCTGAGGTTAAAATTCCATGGACGAAATTCCGCGAACACGCTGATAGTCTGTTTCTGTTCAGGATTGTAGTGGGACTGGCGGCTTTTGCAATATTTGGTTTACCATTTCTTATTGTCGTCTTTTCTTTAGTTGCAATGTTAGCCGGGCCGACGTTTGTCCTGGCAGTACCGGGTATTATTGCAGCAGCGCTTGTCTTTATCCTGCTGGGGATTGTATTTTGGCTGGTTCATAGGTTCACGATGGACTTTGTAGTACCGATTATGTTTTTGCAAACAAAAAGCTGCACCACCGCCTGGCGCGAATTTCTCAACTTACTCTCGATAAACAAGGCCCGTTTTGTACTCTATGCCCTTTTCAGAATTGCAATAGCAATTGCTATTGGTTTTATTATTTTTCTCGGTTTTTGTATAGGCTTTTGTTGTTGCTGTGTAAGTGTGCTCTTGCTGATACCTTATATCGGTACTGTGATACTTTTGCCCGTGTATGTTTTCGAGCGTTCTTATTCTCTATACTACATACGCCAGTATGGTCCGCAGTTCGATGTTTTTAACCTCGCGGCAGAAGCAACCCCGCAATAAATTGCGGGGTTAAATATTATTTTAGCCCCCAAATTTATTTGGGGGTTATCTGGATATTTTTCAACTTAGCGCCCTACTGTGAGGTTTCTCTCCAGTTTTCCTGTCTGGTGCCGCGATAAGCCCTTATAGTGTACTGGAACGTCTTTGCCGAGCGAGGCTGCAAGTTAAGCGTAAACTTTACTGTGTCCATATCAATCTTCGCAAACTTGTCGAAATCACCGCTCTTTTCCAAATTCCAATAGGGCGTATCGAAGTTTCGCCGGATTTCAATCATAACGGCGATGTCACGGGTGTTTCGAGCTTCGATTCTGAACGTATAGATATCGTCCCAGCCGGAGATGTTGCCGCGATTGTCGAACCTGTAGTTGTCCGCCTTAAAGTCCATCAGTGTCGGCTCGACGACAACGTCTGCCACCGATCCAAGGTTAAGCTCCACATCCTCATCCACAGGGATATACTTAAACGAAGACTGTCCCGTATAAGATAAGTGTCCCTGGTCGCCGGCAGTTCTATAAACCTTCAATAAGCCGCCCGGTATGGGTGTCTGGCCGAGCTTGTGCTCTTCGTCATTTTTGAAGCTAAGGAATCGAACCACATTTTGGCCGTATCTTTCTTCCTCGTATTTATAAAGATTTACCACCGGCACCTCATCAACATCGAAGCTAAGCAGTCTTTTCGACCAGCCTGTCGGAATGGTCTCAGTACCTTCAATTGTATAGAGAAAATACTCACTAAGACCTTCCTTTCTAATCTCTTTCGGTTTGTAAGCTAACTCTTCAGACTTTGCTTCGAATAAAGCACGCGTTCGTAGCCGGTCTACCGGTCCTCTTGCTGGAACTGGCATTTCCGGGACTGAGACAGGCTCACCTGGTCGGCCGTATGGATATTGTCTGCGGGCAAGCTCAGCGATTTCATCAAGTATATGCACCGTGCCGACGATAAGGCGGGTCTGGGCATTTTCATAGTCTTCGCCGCTATTGTTGGTGACTCGCACATAGCATTGCAGGCGCATTGTCTCTTCGTCTTCGGCAAGTGTCCCCATATAAAACGCCCGCCAGGATAGGCCGCTGGTTAGATATGTAATCTCAACAGGCACTTTGCCGCTTACACCGCTTTCGATATTCCACAGTCCGAGGTTCCTTGCTCTCGGCGGATAGACTAATTCAGCAATGTCAATTTTGTCAGCATCGGCTTTAGGAAGCATCTCCAGACTGGTCGGGTCGATGAGCGTATTGACCCAGGAAAACTGCAAACTGTTTTTACCTTCTTTCAGCGTTAGCGCTCTGCTCTCCCGTACCAAGGTCATGTCCGCGGAATTATAAATCGTAAGCTGCACTGTATCCCGCGAAGGCAGTGTTACCAAATCAACCTTAGCCAGACTGGAACCAGTTGTTACAACGATAATAAGTAATATAAATATTGTGCGTTTCATTTTATTGACCCTTTATTCTGTTTTCTGTCCTCTGTATTCTGTCTTCTGTTTCCTCACGGTCTTACATTACGTCGATTGTAGTGCATCTTGAGCTCCTTTACTGCAGGGCCTTTCTCCGTTCGGGCAGGCAACATGATTTCAAACTCAAGAGTATAGGCATCCTTTCTCTTGTATTGCATATTGCACTTTTCCATATCCCACTGGCCTGGAATGTGCTGCAGCATAGTAAGAACAGCGGGACTATCCTTGAAGTTCTCGATCTTGGCGACGATTTCCTCGTCCGTATCGAACAGAACGATCTGGTCTCTGTTGTTTCTACGGATGTTAATTTGTGTGTCCGTCATTTTTTGCTGCGTCACAACGATGTCTCTGCTGTCGCCGATATAAAGCTCCATTTTTTCGCCGACCGGTACCAGGTTAGCGACATCTTCGCCTAAAAAGATGGTGCTATTGTGGCCGTCGTCCTGAAAGATTCGGGCCTTTCCGCCCCATAGGGCAAATTCGCCCAGCCCGCTTTCGGTGTCATTGACAATTCGATAGCTTACAGGGATACCGACATTTCTGTTTTCTAACTGCTCCGGGTCCCAGGGCAGCTTAGTTGCATCGAATGTCCAGATTTTGGTGATCGGCACATTGTCCGCCTTTAGAAACAGCATTTGCTTAGTCTCTTCATGGTCGATGCCCTGCTCGAAGGCTTCGCCGTAGTCCAGAAGCACACGCGCTCTATCGAAGTCCTCGCCTGAGAAATTCCGCAGCACCAAAAAGCTCTTTATATCAAGCTGCGTTTCAGCCTTATCAGCTATAGCCGTGTAGGTAATCAGCCGATCGATAAAGCTCAATAAATAGCTGATACGAACCCTCTCAGCGAAGTTGTCGGCACTACTGATATCCCATACAAGGGCTGCCTCGTTGGGCGGGTAGCTGACGGAGAGAAGCGTCACCTTGTCCGGATGATCCAGCGCAACCAGCCGGATTGAGTCTGCATCAATACTGACGCCTTTCCAGGAGAAATCCACCTTGTTGAGGCCCTTTTGCAAGGTCAGCACACGTTCTTCTTCGATAAGTGTCGCCTGCGGGTTGTCTAAGCGAATCACCGTCGCTGCACGCTCCGGCAGAGCGACGAGTTTGATCCTCGCCTGGACGACACCGCTACCGACAAGTAGTAGAATTACAATTAGTAATTTGTAGTAGATTAGGTGGCGGATGTCATTGCGAGCGAAGCGAAGCAATCTCAAGAGCAATATATGAGATTGCCACGGCCAGAAAGGCTGGCCTCGCAATGACAACTCTATTGGAAATCTATTACAGAACGTGGATTTGTTTCTTTTACTATTCATAACTTAGTCTCCTTAAAATTTATTTTTATCTTGTCAAAGCTTCTTTTCGCATACCATGATACGTTGTCACTGTATATGTAAACGTTCCCTTGCTTCGTGGTTCAAGAGTTAGCTTGAAGCGAGCGTGTGTAGCATCGTGTTTTTCGTAGGGTATATCGGCCTGCAACGTCCAGTACGCAGTGCCGAAGCCACGCGTGATTTCAACTTCTATAGGCAGCGTTCGAGTGTTCGTGATTTCAATATTCCAGGTTTGTTCTTCATCCCAGCCGATTATGTTACTATTCGGATCGAACATATAATTATTTGTCTTATAATTCATCAATGCAGGCTTAATCTCAACCAATCGAGCCGGGCCAAGATTTAATTCAATCTCTTCATTCACCGGAATATACTTAATACCCGTGCCTCCGACATACGACAAATATCCCTGCTCACTCGTGCTACGTAGCGAGCTACTTCGCAGAGTAGCATCAGCCTCGCTATAGATTTTCACGTTTCCATTTGGGATTGGTGTATCACCCAGATTGTGCTCTTCGTCGTTGGCAAATGAAACAAATCTTGTCGTTTGCTCACCCCAGCGCTCCTGGTCGTATTTATACAGGCTTTTTACCTTTATCTCCTCAGCTTGGAAGGAAAGCAGACGTTTTCCCCATTTATCCGGTATGGTTTCGGTTCCCTCAATGGTATAAAGGAAATATTCGCTCAAGCCCTCCTTTATGATTTCCTTGCGCTGTAGCAGACCTAATTCCATACTCATGTTACTAAGACTCCTGCGAACGGAGAATTCATCGCTTGGTTTAGATTTATCACTTATTACATCCCCTATGCCACTGTAGCGAAGGACATGAGGCATCGGCCTATCATAAGGATATTGCCGCCTTGCCAATTGTGATATCTCATCGAGAAGATGTACCTGGCCTACAATCAGCCGAGTCTGAGCATTTTCATAGTCTTCACCGCTATTGTTAGTGGCTCTTACATAGCTCTGCAGAAGCATCGTCTTTTCATCTCGTGAGAGTGTACCCATATAAAATGCCCGCCAGGATAGGCCGCTGGTAAAGTACGTTATCTCAAACGGTACTTGGCCGGTGACCTCCGAACGAATGAGCCAACGGCCAAGCTCTCGCACCTTAGGTGGAAACACCAACTGTTGTATGTCTATCTTGTCTTTCTGCTCTAACGGTTCGAGGCTAAGCGAAGTGGGATCAATCAGTGTATTAGCCCACATAAACTGCAGCCAGTTCCAGCCTTGCTTTAATGTCAGATTCCTCCGCTCCCGCACCAACGTTAAATCAGCGGAATTGTAGATAGTAAGCTGTACTTTTTCTCTCCTGGGCAGCACAACTAACTCTATAGCGCTTGCCGGTGCAAAAGGTGGCTGCTCCTCTATTGGGACGATGGACGAGGGACAAGAGACGATGGACGAACTCTCATCGAATCGATCGGCCAGCAACCTCTCGGTTTTAACATCAGATTTTGTGGTCTCCGTCATAGGCTTCGGTTCTTTGGCAAACTCCCGCTGATAAGGTTGGTATTCTAGCGTTGTCTGCTTATTTAGGTGAGCAACCAGCGCTAAGAATCCTATCAAAAGCACCGCTGCAACCGCACCAATCCTGGCTGATTTTCCAAACAAGATTTTTGTTCTTACCGGCGATTTAGCTTGCTCTACAGTGCGTGAGATCAAATCCTCGGAAACTTTAGTTTCTTCACGGAGCAAATCCAATGATGCGAATTTGCGCTTAAGCTGCTCTAAATCCTCGCGACACCGAGCGCAGCTTTGCAGATGGCCGGTTATTTCTTTCAGCCGGTCGTCTGAAGCCAGCTTGAACTGATATTCAATAAGCTCTTGTTCTGTTAAATGGCGCATCATTTCAAACCTTCACCAATATCAGGTAATCTTTTCGCCAGCGTTCTAAGTGCCCTGTACATTTGTGTTTTTACCGTCCCAACTGAGCAGCCCAAAACTTCCGCCACTTCCGGGTAACTAAGCTGCTGATAATATGCCAGAACGAGCGTCGCCCGCTGCTTGTCAGGCAGGGACTGGATAGCATGGCGTACCTGTTCGGCTTGTTCGATTTTCATAACTTCCTGAGAAGGATTGTGTGAATCATTTGCTACCGCAACCGCTCCCGGTTCGTCGCTATTATGATTATTACAATCTAATCTCTGATTCAGCGATACAATTTTTAATCGCCTGCGTCTTCGCGCATGGTCGATAGTTACTCGCGTTGCGATTCTAAACAGCCAGGATTTAAATTGGCCGCCCCGAAATGTATGGGCTTTTTCGTGGACCCTTTTAAAGGTCTCCTGAAAAAGATCCTCTGCTCGTTCTCGATTACCGGCCATTCGCGTCAAATACCCCAAGACACTATCCCCATATCGGCGAACAATCTCGCCGAAAGCCGTCGCATCACCCTTACAATGGGCTTCAATTAAGCTTCTGTCAATGTTTTCCATTGAGGCTGCTTCTCCACTACCTGTACAGACGTCCATCGTAGTTTAACGGTTGACAGAAATATTTAGCCCCGCAATTTATTGCGGGGTTTTATTGCTAAAGCATGGCGAGCCAGCCACCATCAACGTATATAATTTGTCCGGTGATGAAGTCGCTGGCGCTCGAGGCCAGAAAAACAGCCGTCCCGACAAGGTCGTTCGGCTGACCCCATCTGCCCAGCGGAGTTTTTGAAATGACCCAAGTGTTAAGATTCTGATCAGCCTGCAGTGGAGCAGTAAGCTCGGTGGCGATATAGCCCGGACCGATGGCATTTACGTTGATATTATATTTTGCCCACTCCACAGCCAGCGACTTTGTCAGCATCAGCAGTCCGCCCTTGCTGCTTGCGTAAGCCGTATTTGTGGGCCGAGCTGCGTGACACATCAGCGAGCCGATATTGATAATTTTACCCGCCGAATGTCTGGCGGCCTGTCTTGAGCCAGGTCGAAAGAGCTTGCCGCCCGCTCCCATTTGTTTTCGGTGTTGGCAAAAGGCCTGAGAAATTACAAAAACAGCGGTCAGATTTACATCGATGACCTGGCTCCAGTCATTTAGTTTAATATCCTCAGCCGGTGCTCGGCGGGTTATCCCCGCACAATTGACAAGAATATCAATGCTTTTTGTTTTGAAGATTATATCATCGAAGCATTTTCTTATTTGTTCTGCGTTGGCCAAGTCAAATGGAAATGTCCAGACCTGCTTATTACCATCGACTTGAATTTGCTCCTGGGCCTGTTTGAGCAGCTTTTCGTTACGAGCAACAACGGCAATGTTTGCTCCGTGTTGGGCTAAGCTTTTAGCCACAGCTAAGCCGATACCTCTGCTGCCCCCGGTAATTAAAGCAGTTTTGTCCGATAAATCGAAAAGGTTGCTTTCCATAAGACAATAGTAAAACACAAAGCAAATTACCTGGCAACAGGACAACCGCATAAAATCCTTGATTTATGACGTATAAATCCGTAAAGTTATTGATAAATAAAAAATAAACAGAAAACCAAGGATTCGCGATGCCATATAACATTCGTATAGTGAGCACCTACCCGCCTCGCAGGTGCGGCATAGGGACATTTACACGCGATTTATCCACCGCGCTGGCGCATTTTACAGCCGAGGTCGGCTATATAAGAATCGCAGCTATAGATAATGATAATGGCCGATATGACATCCCTGTGGACCTTGTCATAGACCAGCACACTCCTCAATCATGGATAGATACCAGAACTCATATAATAACTCGGGCGAGCGAAAGCGCTAATCCTACTGTCGTTATATTGCAGCACGAATATGGACTTGACCCGGACAAAGACGGCAACGACGGCCAGGGCACCAACTTTATTGAAATGGCGAAGTTTTTTCGCGAGCGGGGATTGACGACGCTGGTCTATTTGCATACCGTTCTTAGCGAGCCTGACCCATATAAAAAATGGGTGGTTCAGGAGCTCGCCAAGTACAGTGACGGACTAATTGTCACCACAGAAAGTGCTATTGACATACTTGAATCCAAGGCTTATGGAATCGAGCATGTAAAACTCAAGCATATCGACCACGGCATTAGGATGCAGCATCCGTCACAATATGACCGATTAGCTATAAAGCACGAATATGGGTCGGAAAACCACCTTCTTATCACAACACTGGGACTTCTGTCTCCGGATAAGGGCATCCAATACGGCATACGAGCATACGGCAGGTTCTTACAGGAGTCGTGCACGGACAGTCAAAGAAAAAGCATAGTCTATTTGATTGCAGGACAGTTTCACCCGGAATTTATAAAGGCCGATGGCGGACAACCATACCGGGAATGTCAGACTGCAATAAATCAGGCTCTTGAAGACAGCAATTTGAAGTGGTGTAAGACCTGCAACCTCAAAGCAGTGGATTTTGACAAATATAATGTTGTCTTCTTCGATGCTTTTTTGGATGAGCCTACGTTATTGAAACTTTATGGTGCGACCAATGTGATGGTGCTGCCTTATCTTAATATGGAGCAGATATCGAGCGGTATATTGGCTGATACTCTCGGCGCAGGAAGAGTAGCGATTGCAACCAAGTTTCGGTATGCCAGGGAGCTAATTCATTCTAATAAGAAGTGTCCACCAGGTTTAATAATCGGCCGATATGTCAGAGGTATATTGGTCGATCCGGGTGAGCCTTCTATCGAACAGATAGCCCAGGCGCTTGATTATGTCGTGTTTCACAAGGGTAGGAGACTTATCATGGAAAGACAGGCCCACCAGAGAGGTTACCAGATGAGGTGGGATAACAGTGCCTGGGCACTACTGCAATACATTGAGTTCGTCAGAGAACTGGACCAGATTGTGACAGGCAGAGGAATAAAATTCACAAGGGAAAAACCATCTGTTTATCAGCGAAAAGATATAGCTGCCTCATAGATGTGGCGCAGGTATTGCTGCTTATGAATTTATGAACCTTTTTAGTACCGCGGCTGTGTGCATAGCCAGCAGCATCAGGTAGTCCAAGTCGCTGAGGCTGTAATGTTCATGCACCATGGCGTTATCAACATATATCACACCGTAACAGCCGGCGGTCCGTCGAATTGTTGCTATTATTGCCGAGCGTATTCTCGCCTTTTCCTCTACATCAGCCGCCACTCGCGGCATAACTAAGGACTGGCCTCTTTTAACCGCCTGATTGATTTTTTCGTTAAGTTTTAGGTCGCTTAGCTCCACCACCTGGCCGTCCCGTCTTTTGCCTGCATGATAGGTCATGGGGCCGCTGGGCTGCTCTCTCAGTGCGCACCAGGTATGGAAGGCACTAAACTGCTTAGTTGTGATATTCAACAAGGTCAACAGCAGCTCTTCGAGGTTATTAGCTTCACAAATGGCCTCGGTAGCCTGCAGGAAATCATTTAATCTTTTGGCCGGCAGCCTCATAGCCGGTGCATGACCGGCATCGGGTTTTCTCACTACGGTTTCATGAACAGGTATTGATAGTGATGCTTCCAGATTAAGTGTGTCTTCTAATTGAGCGGCTTCGTCAATTTCGGGCGCCTCTTCGAGAACAATCTCGATACTGAAACATGTTATGCTAAGACAATCGCCATGCTTAATCTCAGCCCTATGGATTGCTTCGTTGTTTAGATACGTTTTATTGGCCGAATCCATATCTTCGACGATCCATTTCCCATCATCAGAGACAGATATTATGGCGTGTTGTTTCGATACTGCTCTATCCGGCAATAGAACCATGCTGTTCACAGCTCTGCCGATAGAGATGGGGCCCTCAGTGAATTGAAATTCTCTTGTGGGTCCGTCCTTCTGCTTTACAAATATGCGCATTGTTCATTCCTCCGCATAAGGAATCTACACTGCGTTTATTATAATTAACTAAATTTTAGCGTGTTTGTCAAGGAAACTTTTTATAGGACATTATTTTTAACGCCCGAAAATTGTGTGTCGAGCACTTTTTTCTTGAAAATGCCCCCTCATCTATTCCTTGATTTGTTTGGTTCGATACTGAATATAGGCTTGGCGCATCGCCACGTAAGGGTCAATTGCTGAAGATTTGAAGGTTTCATACTCCCCGATATGAAATGAGCCTTCATTGATGGCCTTGGTACCGGAGATGCCGATAGAGACCTCCCAGGGCTCCACGTAACGCACCGGATTGAGAAACTGGTCGCCCACAAAGCCCACCGTATCCCGCAGGGTTGAGGGGCCCAGGAGCGGCAAAACCATATAAAAACCATTTCCAAATCCGTGTATAGCCAAAGTCTGGCCCAGGTCTTCCTCGACGGGTTCCAGCCCCATTTTGTCTCGTGCCGGGTCACCAAAACCCAATATGCCGGATGTCGTGTTGATAAGAAACCGCTTTAGCTCTATATCAGCGGAATCGACTTTTCCCTGGAGGTGGCAGTTGACGAAGCGGATAGGTGTAGTGAGATTATGAAAGAAATTGTCGACACTAATTCGAACCGGCTCAGGCACCACACCTTTATAGATCTGAGTTACGGGCTTGGCCACCCAGAAGTAGAGTATGTCATTTATTCCGAACATTATTCGATTCAGACCCTCCAGCGGGTCCGCCACCTCAACCATCTGCTCGGCAAACTCCTCTTCCAGCAGATCATAATCGTCCTCGGTTGCCTCTTCGTTGGCATCAGCAATATTGTCTTTATTTGCTGAAGCCCCCCTGCTTTCTTGCCCGCCGCCCCGACTCGCGTCGGCAGACGCGGGGGCAGGCGGAAGCAAGAAGGAGGAAGTTAGGTTGGAATTTCGAGTTTTGTCGGAAACCGCGCAGCCCACAGTTGCTATGACCAAGGCGACCAAAGCCAAGATTTGTAATTTCATATCATTCTTCCTTGAATCTGCCACAGACCCGCCGGAGTAAATATTTAGCTATATATGAAATACCCGACCATCCTCAAGCCAGCCCGTCCTGATGCCGGGTCGAAGGACTTTAGACGGATTGGGGATGGAACTGCCTTTGTCTAAACACTTACACGCCGGAGTCAGGTCTAATCCTTTTAATGTTATATTATCGTACTCACTTCAAACTCTCAAGTCTCTTTACCAAATGGTTTAATTAAAATCAGCAGTTGCGGTAAAAGGGTAAGCGCGGCAAGAAGGGCAATAAACATGGCTAAACTGGTCAGCAACCCGAAATAAACAGTCGGAATAAAATTGGACATAGCTAAAATGGAAAAACCAATAATAATGGTTACCGATGTATAATACATAGCATGACCGATGCTTCCGTGACAACGATGCATCGTAGGCAGGTACCTGCGGTCTTTCTGAAATTCATGTTTGAACCTGTGGATATAGTGAATCGTGTCATCGACCGAGATTCCCAGGCTGATGGCCGCGATGGTTATGGTCATCATATTGAGAGGAATATTTAGCCAGCCCATCACGCCGAGCACGACCGCGATAGGCAGCATGTTCGGAAGCATAGCGATAAGAGCTATTCTGGCCGACCTAAACAGCACTAAAAACATCCCCATCAGCAGCAGTACTGTTATACCTATTGTCAGTATCTGGGAACCAAACAGACTTTGCAGCATGTTGTTGTAAAGCACCAAAAGGCCTGTCAGATGAACATGCTTCTCGTCGAACTTCAATTTGCCGGTTAGCTCTGCTTTGATCTCCTTTAGCAATTCGTTGCGTCTCAGCGTTTTCTCGGAGTCCCTGACGCGCAGCCAAAAGCGTGCCTGACTGTGTTCTACTGAGACATAAGGCCTGACCAACAGAGACTTGAATTCTTCCGGTGTTTCACTGTAGAGCAGAACGAGGTCAAAACTATCCAGAGGTTTACCGCTGTTCAGCTTCTCCGCGACGCTTACTATAGTAGCCAACGACAATACCTTGCCGGTTTCCGGCAGGCTTTCAAGATAGGCATGCACAGCTTTGATGCGGGATATCTTTTCGGCTGTAAACCAGTATTTCTCATCTGTTGCAGCTTCGTCATATTCATTGAATTCGTCGAATATGTCGCTTCCCTCTCCTGTAGCTTGCTGCGGCGGTGCGTTAGGCCCCCCAAAATCTATAATGACATCCAGAGGAGTAGTACCACCCAGATGCTGGTCGATTACTTTCATGCCCTGGTATATCTCGGTATTATCCTTGAAATAATCGATAAAGCAGTTTTCCACCTCAAGTTTCGATATGCCAATAAAGCTGAAAAAAAAGATAAGGCCGCTGATAATCACAATTAGCACGCCGTGAGCCTCGGTAAATTTCGATGTAATAGATGTTATGGAGAATCGCCACTCTCGGCTGCGTGGCGGCGTCTCTTTGGGTATTAGCACCAGTATGGCGGGAAAAAGCAAAAAGGTTATGATTAGAGAAACAAACAGGCCGGCAATCATCATCCAGCCGAACGTGATAACCGGCAGAATGTCACAAAACAGCAAAGACGCAAAACCGGCAACCGTGGTAAGAACTGCATATAAACAGGGTATCAACTTTGTCCTTACGGTATCAAGAATCAATTGACGATTAGATTCCTGCGGTTCCGTCGCGGCGAATTCCCGATAACGTACAATCAGGTGAATCGCAATTGACATTGTAATAATAAGCTGCAAAGAGATGAAATTGGAGGATATGACCGTTACATCCCAGCCGAACCATCCCAATAGACCCAGCATGCAAATCACAGAAATCACGCAGCAAAGCATGGGCAATAATATCCAGCGTTTTCGTCTGAAGATAATGCCCAACGTGATAATCAAAAAAAGCAAAACACCGATACCGAATATCTTCAGGTCTTTCTTGATGAAAGATATCATGTCGTTTGCGATCATGCTGACGCCCCCAAGAAACAACCCGGCATCCTGACGATATTTGTCCATTATCGAGCGTATAGCTGTGATATCCTGGTGACGCAGCCGCCTCATTTTGTCCCTGTGTTGCCGGAATTGCTCAAGGACGCGCTTCAGTTCGGCATGCTCTGTCGGGGTCAATAAACCAGCGGCTTTTTTCTGCCGCAGCTCATTGCGGCGCTCCAGCAAATCACGATAGACATCATCGTCGGCAAAATTGATCAGCAAGGCAGTTGTCTTCAAATCCGGGCTGAGCATCAGGTTACGATAAAGAGGACTCTCACGAAGTTCAATCCTGGCCAGATTCCTGTCAACCTTTGGCGATTCGAGAGTCGGAAGTGCAGCAGTAAGCTCCTTAATTGTGAGGGGCGGGCTTTCCAGCAGAGGGACATCAAGGATGGAAATCACCGATAAAACGCTTTTTATAGACTTCAGCTCATCTCGCAGCCGGGCTAAATTGGCCAGCGTTTTATCTGAGAGCATGTCATCTTTCGGAGTGTATGTCATGACCAGAAAGTCATGTTGTCCATAGCGAGCGTCTATCAAACGCGCGTAGCGAAGGTCCTCATCGTTTTGCAGAACCAGTGTCTCCGCAGAGGCATCCAATCTGAAACGCCTGGCCTCAAAGGCGAGAAAGGCAACGACTGCAAGCATGCAAAGAATGGCTGTTCTGGGATGTCGGAGGAGCACGCGGTCAAAAAATATTGGCGTCGCAGAACGATATTTCTTCATTATACTGGCCCGATTAAACAGGTTGCAAGTCAAGACTCCGGCGGTTTTTCAAGTTGTGAAAGAAGGTCTTTAACAGTGCCCTTGCTAAGAATATCGTCAAATTGCGCCCGATATGTTAAGACAATACTGACGCCCTGTATTTCCACATCATAGATTTCCCAGCGTTTTTCAATCTTGCGCAGCTTATATAGCATGTTCACCTTTTTATCCTTGGAAACAAGCTCAACTGGAATGTTGATAGTATTCTTTTTTTTGTCCTGATCGGCATTTTTAAATAAAATCTCTTCATTAGTATAGAGCATGACTTTCTTCAGATATGAAGACTTTAGCCGTTCGGTAAAAAGCTGGAGGAATTTCTCGCGTTCAGACTGGCTCAATTTGGGCCAATGTGTTCTGCCCAATGCGAGCTGGGACATTAGTTGAAAATCAAAGATAGGATTCATTATTTTGTAGATTTCTTTTTCTTTCGCTTCCTGCTTGATGTCTTTTTTCTTTAGGACCGAAACAATGGCATCCCATTTGACCCGTAAAAGCTCTTTTGGATCGTTTGGGTCATTTGGATTATTCGGCTCGTTAGAGTCCTTATTGTTAGCATTAACGACTTGTCCCGTAACAAACAAAACCAGAAGAACACACCAAAGAATTCTCATTACCAGCTCCTACATAACTCTGTAAAGCATCCGCCTCGGGCGGATTTGTACCACTGCGACTGTAATAATTTTACCGTAAAGACGGGAGAATACAAATACAAATATGGTAAATATAATTTACGTGTGTGCTGTGAGGAAATCCACACCAATTGAACATGTTATATCTCTACTCCCATTCGATTGTTGCCGGCGGCTTGCTCGATATGTCATAAACCACCCGATTGACGCCACGAACCTCATTTATGATCCTGCTTGACATGATACCAAGCACTTCGTGAGGTATCTGTGAAAAATCAGCAGTCATAAAATCGGAAGTTTCGACCGCCCGAATGGCGATAACATTTTCATAGCTTCGCTCATCGCCCATTACGCCGACCGTCGAGACAGGTACAAGCACGGCCAGCGCCTGGGAAATTTTTCGGTACAGTCCTGCTGATCTTATCTCATCTATTAAAATTTCATCAGCGGCCCGAAGAATTTCCAGCCTTTTAGTGGTGACCTCGCCGATGATTCTGACCGCCAAGCCGGGGCCGGGGAAGGGATGTCGCCAGACGATGTCTTCCGGCAGGCCGAGGTATTCGCCGACCAGGCGAACCTCATCTTTAAACAGCTCCCGCAACGGCTCAATCAGCTCGAAATCCAGCTCAGCCGGCAGGCCGCCCACGTTATGATGCAGTTTTATGTTCGCTGCCGGGTTGCCGTCCTTTGAGCCTGATTCGATGACGTCGGGATAAAGCGTCCCCTGGGCAAGAAACTTCGCTTCGGAAACCTTGTCGGCCTCCGATTTGAAGGCTTTGATAAATTCTGCGCCGATTATCCTGCGTTTCTTTTGTGGGTCTGTCACGCCGACAAGAGCAGTTAAAAATTGTTTTGACCAATCTACAACATGCAAATTTATATGAAAGTGGCCCCGAAAGGTTGATACAACACTCTCGGCTTCGTTTTTTCGCAACAAGCCGTTGTCGACAAAGATACAGATGAGGTTATCTCCTATAGCCTTATGAATCAACGAAGCCACAACCGATGAATCGACGCCTCCACTCAGGCCACATATCACTTTGGCGCTGCCGACCCGTTTACGAACAACCTCCACTGTTTCGCTGACAAAGTCACTCATTTTCCAGTCGCCGCTGCAGCCGCAGATATCGTAAAGAAAATTTCTCAGGATCAATGAGCCTTTGGGTGTGTGTGTAACTTCCGGATGGAATTGAACGCCAAAGAATTTTTTCCTTTTGTGCCTTACCGCAGCGAAGGGGCAGGTTTTTGTCTCTGCCAGTTTAACAAAATCCTTGTTTAATTTGCCGACCTGGTCGCCGTGACTGGCCCAGACCAAGGTTGAGTCCGGCATATTTGCAAACAAATCACTTCTGTCGAGAATCGACAGATTTGTCCTGCCGTACTCATGCTTCTGGGCCGCGGTGACCGGCGCACCCAAAATATTACAGCCGAGCTGCATTCCATAGCATATACCTAAAATCGGAACGTCCAATTCAAAGATTTTCTCATCGCACTTCGGGGCGTTCTTGTTATAAACGCTTGCCGGCCCGCCGGACAGTATCAAGCCCTTGACCGGCTGCTTTGACAATTCTTCAGCCTTTATACTGGCAGGGTAAATACGGGAAAAGACGTTGTGCTCACGAACTCGTCTTGCTATCAACTGGCAGTATTGACTGCCAAAATCCAGAATAGCTATCATCTCACGTGACATAGTTTCGTATCTCGTCGAGCGTATCTCGTATTGCGTAAAATGTAATAATTGTTTGTTCCTATCCTGAAATTTTGTTCGGCGTTTCCTCGAAGTTGCTGATTTGCGCGAGAAGCTCCCAGGTTTCCTTCGCTTCTTCTTCGTCAACCAGTGAGATAGCAAAACCGGCATGTATCAGAATCAAATCACCGAGCTTAGCTTCCGGCAGCAGTGTAGTCTTAGCCCGCCAGCGATTGCCCATCGCATCGACAACCGCGTTATCTTTCTCCAACTCTATTATTCTTGCCGGTATTGCCAAACACATTGTCCGTGTCCCGTGATTCGTGCCCCGTGACTCGTCAAAGCTTATTGATAAGGCTTACGAGCATACGGGTCTCATAATTTATATCTTCTACTAATTCTTCCATGCTTTTCTTTGTTATATAGTTTCTTCTATGAGCAATAAAAACCTGTGTGTCTAACTCTGCACAAGAACCTAATGAGATATATAAAAACTGCTTATATTCCTTAGAGTGATGCCTTACAAATCCTTCAGCCACGTTTGATGGAATCGATACGGCTGCTTTTCTCATCTGAATGACCAGACCATATAATTCTTCTTTAGGGAAACTGTTGGTCATTGAGTATATTTTATCTACAATCTCAATTCCCTTTTGCCAAACCCTCAAATCCTTATAATCTTTTACCTTCATAATTTTAGATAGTACTAATGTTTGCTTTTACAGTATCCTGAATATCCTATCTTTATTATTCGAAATAATCCAGATCCCCTTATCATAAGGATTATGAGATAAGACTAACATGTTCTTTATGTTTTCTATCACCATGTCCCAGTCCCAATCAACCCCCGATGCATGCCGTATTACCAAGGCAGTGTTAGGACCGTAGTTTTTCTTTAACTTTTTCTGAATTTGTCCAATAACCATCTCGCTAACATTTCCGGATAGGCAGCTTACACGTTCAAAAATACTTCTTTTTCCTTGTTTAACTTCCTCATACCAAGCTTCAAATGCTTTTGGGGATCGGTGCTCTGAGCGGCCTAGCATTGCTTGTATATCACCTGGGCGGTCTTCTGTCAATACGATTTCAAGGTGCATTTTGTTGCCTTCTTTGTCCTCGCATCGGAAATCAGGTGATTCACCGTGCTTAACAATTTTGCAAGATGCGTTCATCTTTTGGTTGTAGAGTTCTAAAAAGCCATCAGCAGTCGCTTTTTCTATGTTTTTTTTCTCATCTAATTGCATATATTTATTCTTAACCTTCTTATTCAACAAGTCTCCATCAACGAGCCACGAGTCACGGGCGACGGGTCACGGCTCTTGCGGCAATTGCCGCCTGGCCGATGGATAGGCCGCCGTCGTTAGATGGTACCTCTCGATTAAATAATACGCGAAAACCGTTTTCTCTTAATTGCTGAATCAACCGGTTCGTCAAATACCGATTACAAAATACGCCGCCACTCAATGCAACAGTGTCAAGTTTCGTACTTTCCCTGGCTTGTTTAGCCATCGCCAGCATGGCGATGCAAAGGGTGTTATGAAACTTAGCTGAAAGGATACTTGCATCCCACTCCTTCTCAACATCATCAACCAACTGTCTGAACATCATAGACAAATCAAGCTGTATTGGCCCTCCAGCCTCTTTTATAAATTCATATTCGTAGTATTCATCAATGCCATCGGCGGCGATTGCCTCCAGAGCCATCGGCAGTTGTGCATCAAAATAATTGTGGCTGCCTAAGCCGAGCATTGCAGCGACTGCATCGAAAACTCTGCCAAGGCTGGAAGTTTTTACACAATTAATGCCTTTGTCGAGCTGCTCTGAAATTAGTTTTAAGTTTTGAGTTTTGAGTTTTGAGTTATTATTCGAGGTAGTTTCCATTCGCTCAAGCAACCACATAAATTCATCTAATTTAAAATCACTACCGTAGGTTTTCTTTAAAAGTGCCAGCAATGGCCTTACAGCTTCTTTGCTCGCCTTATCTGCGCCGGCTAAGTCGTAGTAAGCCAGGTTGCCGAATCGCTCAAATTTCTCCAACGACACTATCATGCACTCACAGCCCCAGATGGCGCCATCGGTGCCGTAGCCGGTGCCGTCACACTCGATGCCGATGACCGGGCCGGAAAGGCCGTGCTCGACCAAAACTGATGCAATATGCGCCCAATGATGCTGAACCTGAATAACCTTCATATCTGATAGTGACTTGGCATATTGTGTTGAGAGATAAGCTGGATGAAGGTCACAGACGACAACTTTCGGCTCGACTCCAAATAATCTCTGCAGGTGCTCAATAGATTCAATATAATGATGATAGACCTCCGCATCTTTGAGGTCGCCGATATGTTCGCTGCAGATAAGCTGATTCTGCTTCACGAAGCAAAAGGTATTTTTCATATCCGCTCCCGCTGCGAATATATCCTTTGGAGAATTTATCTCGTGATGCGTATTGCGTATTGCGTATTGCGTATTTTGTTTTTCTTTTTCTGACGCATCACGCACGACGCACGACGCACGACTAATAAAGATTGGCGTCGGCACATAACCTCTGGCCCTTCGCAAAGGCACCGGCTTATCGTCTATAAAATGTATCACCGAGTCATCAACCTGCCGATAAATTTCCCTGTCGTGCATCAAAAAGGCATCGGCGACACAGCCGAGCCGCTCCAGAGCAATTTGGTTCGTGCAAATCAACGGCTCATCAGAAATATTGCCGCTGGTCATTACAAGGATTTCCAGGCCCTGCGCAAAGAGCAGATAATGCAGCGGTGCGTAACATAGCATAAAACCTAAAGTATCAACGCTTTCAGCGACCGATGGGGCTATGGCAGAATCCTCTTTTCTCGGCAGCAAAACGATTGGAGCCTGGGGATTTTTTAGAAGCCTCTCAGCAGATTCACTAACGATGGCGTACTCTTTTATTCTTTCAATCGAATCGGCCATCACAGCAAATGGTTTATGGTCTCGCCTTTTACGCTGCCGCAGTCTCTTGACCGCCCGGTCATTAAGCGCATCGACAGCAAGGTGGAATCCGCCGATTCCTTTTATGGCGACAATCTTGCCGGCTCGAAGTAATCGAGCGGCTTCAACTATAGTATCTTCTGTTCCTGTTTTTATTGTTTTGCCTTTGCTGTTGGTCAGCCAGATTTTCGGCCCACATGTGCCGCAGGCAACCGGCTGAGCATGGAAACGCCGGTCGGTGACATCGGTGTATTGAGTAGCGCATTTGTCGCACATCTTAAAGGCCGACATCGTTGTATTGGGCCTGTCGTATGGAATGGTTTTAACAATGGAGTACCTCGGCCCGCAATTTGTGCAGTTTATGAACGGATAGCCGTATCGGAAGTCTTCCTTATCGAAAAGCTCAGCGAGGCAATCCCGGCAGGTAGCGATATCGGCGGTTACCTGCGATAAAGCGGAACCCTCGGCATCGCTTGTCTTAATAATAAATTTATCCTCCCCAGTAATAGCAGGTAATTCTGTGACTGTACAGGTCTTCAGATCGGCTAATGGCGGTTTATCCTGAGACTGAAGACGGTCTAAAAATTCGGCAATTCTTTCTTCTTGACCCTGCAATTCGATTGTTACGCCTTTTGTATCGTTATAAACGAAGCCGGTAAGGCCGAGTGCCTGCGCAATTCTATAGACAGCCGGCCTGAAGCCGACGCCCTGCACGCGTCCTGTTACAAGTATCTTTTGTCTCTTTATCAAAACTCTTAGTTCCCCTGTTTATTATTCGAAAATTCAAAATTTGCTGAAACAATTGTACAAGATTCTAATAGGAAGACTCAAGACCCAAACTTGCTCCCTAATGGTGGAACTGCAAGACAGGTGGTAAGGGTGCATGTCATCTTTGTAGGTAAAAAGGTTTCTTTTGGAATAAGCCATCCCCAAAGCCTTCGGCTTTGAGGCTGCCACTCGCCACCGGAAATGAGCAACGGAAGATATAGATAATGACGTGTGGCAGCCTCAAGCCAGCCCTGAGAAGCACCGAAGGGCGCAGCTTGGGGATGGATGCGTGTTTATTGAAAAATTAGTGTTAAAGGCCCAAAAATCTACCTACAAACTCGACACGCACCCAGGTGGTAATTACTTGCAGATTTTCCTTGATATAAAAGCGGTAAATATGGTATAAAAAGAAGGCACTCTATAACATTTTATTGAGTACGGAGGAGAAACTAAATAATGCAGCCTGCGGAGTGCAGAGTCAGCTTTAAGTTTGCAGCAAATTTTTAAGCTTGTGCTCGTCCAATATAGACCAGCAGGACTCGGAGAAGAAGGAGGTAATGTCAGAGCATATCAAGGTTCTTTTTCTCAGCACAAAATTTGGTTAGGGTGAAAGCTCGTGCTACGTAGCGGAGCTTCCGGCCTTCGTAGTCCCTTAGGGAAGCAGGCACTACGCCAAGTAGCATTTTTGATATTTGCTGTATTTGAGAAGTCGTTGAAACAACGCTGTTTTAGTGCATGGCTGAAACATATTAATTGTTATTTTTATTGTTCTAAGGAGGAATATCATGTGTAAGAAATTGATTTATTTGACTTGTTTTGGTCTGGTGCTCGGCCTGACTCTGACAAGCGCAGCCAACGCTCAAGACCCAAACCTCCTCGGCTGGTGGAAGCTCGATGAGTCATCCGGCAACATCGCTTATGACTCAAGCGGCAACCTCAATGACGGCGTCTTTGTAGGTGTAGGCGGCCCACAATGGGCAAGTGGATACGCAGGCGGTGCGGTGTGGCTTGACGGAGTCGATGATTTCATCGAGGTACCACATAACGACTCACTGCTGCCGGACACAGAAGTCACTGTGATGGCCTGGATAAATACTCCAAGATATACAGGCGCCGGTGGTTCAAGCTGGCAAGCGCTTATTACAAAGGGTAATACGCCCCGGGTTTATAGTTTTTACACTGAAAGTGCCGGCGTTCTTCATTTCAGCATTGGTCCTGAGGGTAGTTTCATTGGTTCTGTCAGCACCGATCAGGTGCCGCTAAATGAATGGGTACATGTCTGCGCGATGGTAAAAAATAACGCACATCTCTTTTATATCAATGGAGAACCTTCGGCACCTGCTGATAACGCTGGAGCCGGGACGGTGATACCCACGGGAAATACAGCCACCGTTCGTATTGGTAACGCTCCAGAGAATAATTCATTTTTGGGTAAGATGGACGATGTCCGCGTTTACAACGGGGCGTTGTCGCAGGAGGAGATTAAGCTTATTATGGTGAGCGGTTTAAGAGCAGAGGCAACTCGTCCCAATCCTGATAATGGGGCCCAGGAAGTACCCCGAAACACGCTTCTTAGCTGGAAGGAAGGACGATATAGTGTTACACGTAATGTGTACTTCGGTACGGATTTCAATGATGTCAACGAAGCAAGCGTATCCGATCCTCGGGGCGTACTGGTAGCTGAAGGACTGGGCGATATCACTTTTGATCCTCTCGGAGCCGACCTTCTCGAATACAATACAATCTATTACTGGCGGGTTGAAGAAATCAATGATTTGGACCCAAACAGCCCCTGGAAAGGCGCCGTCTGGAGCTTTACGACGGCCAACTTCATTGTTGTGGATGATTTCGAGGACTACAACGACTACGAGCCTCACAGGATTTTCGACACGTGGGAAGATGGATTCGATACGATTACAAACGGTGCTACGGTCGGTTATCCTGAACCGGATTTTGATGCCGGGGAGCATTTTGTTGAGACTGCGATTGTTCGCAGCGGCAAACAGTCGATGCCCTATTTCTATGACAATGACAATAAATATTCAGAAGCAGTAATGAGGTTAAGTGGTTCAGATAGCAACTGGACCAGAGACAGTGTTATATCATTGTCTCTGTGGTTCAAGGGCTATCCTAAGTATGTCGGCGGATTTGTGGAGGACCCGGCAGGCACTTACATGGTAAAAGCCGTCGGCGCTGATATCTACGACAACACAGATGAGTTCCACTTCGCATATAGAGAGGTTGCCAGCGGTGCCTGTTCGATTATAGCAAAAGTCGAAAGTTTGGACAACACTGACCCATTTGCAAAGGCTGGCATAATGATTCGCAATACACTTGAGCCGGACGCGGTTAATGTCGCACTGCTGGTTACTCCCGAAAATGGCCTCCGGTATCAGCGACGTCCTACCGCTGATAATGCAACAGAAAGGGACTTTGACCCGAACGTTGCCGCACCTTACTGGTTGAAATTTGAGCGTACGTTTCCTGGTGGACTTATTAGAGCATTTCGTTCGCCGGACGGCGACAATTGGACACCGTTCACTTTGAAGACAGCATCGATGCAAATGCCGATATACATAGGCTTGGCGGTGACCAGCCATGATATTACACAAGTGTGTGAGGCCAGATTCTCCAATGTCAGCTTCCCCGACACTAATGTCAATTCGCAGTGGAATCACCAAGACATAGGAATAATCAGCAACGCACCCGAATCGATGTATGTAGTTCTCAATGGCAGCACTGTAGTCTATCATGAGGATCCGAATGCATCGTTGATAGATGAATGGACGCAGTGGACTGTTCCTCAGCAGGAATTTGCCGACCGGGGCGTGAACCTTACCAATGTTAATTCCTTTGGTATTGGTTTCGGTGACAGAAACAATCCGCAGCCTGGCGGTGACGGTACAATGTATTTTGATGATATCCGGCTATATCGTCCTGCAATTACCGAATAGTAGTTGGTTAATTAGCTGCACTCGTGGA
>Ga0315541_1001345_pt1 | contig 23162 bp, 25 predicted proteins | sample SalMarSW160190MG_FD_203095 | JGI IMG/M metagenome (GOLD analysis project Ga0315541, IMG submission 203095) | Salt marsh sediment microbial communities from the Plum Island Ecosystem LTER, Massachusetts, United States - Salt Marsh Sediment SW1601-190 ...
TTATAATTTCCCATAAGACAAAGTTAAATAAATGTTTTAACACTATTGCAATTTTCTTATCTATCTAATACATAATAATTACAGTTCAACTTTGATTTATTTATTTTGAGTATTCAGATTTATACCGGTTGCTGTAAAGTCAAACCCAGCCTTCGCTTCCTTTCAGTCAGCTATGGCTGACAAAGCGTTGTACCGTAACAGGTTCAGCATTCTCATCTGACAATCTCTCTATCTTTTCCCTCTGGAATTTTGTTATTTATTACAAGTTTTTTTATTTTTGATTTGCATTTCCAAATAAACCTTTTAAGAGGTTTAAGTGCTAATAAATGAATGAGTTAATTCCTCAGAGAGAAATTATTTCCCAGATTTATTTTATCAGAGGGAAAAAAGTCATGCTTGATTTTCATCTCGCAATGCTTTATAATGTTGAGACCAGGGTTTTAAAACAACAAGTTAAAAGGAATATAGAAAGATTCCCGGATGATTTTATGTTTCAGTTGACTGTTATTGAATGGAAGGAGCTTATCACAAATTGTGATAACCTCGGAGCCATGAAATTTTCTCCTTCGTTTCCATATGCATTTACCGAACAGGGAATAGCGATGCTATCCGGTATCCTGCGTAGTTCAAAAGCCATTAAAATCAATATCTCAATCATGCGGGCTTTTTAGTTACTAATTCATTAAGTATTGCTTTTGCTGCCCGGAACTTCGTCGGCCCAATTACCCGGGACGAAGGAGGAGCACACCGTCACACCGTCACACCGTCATACCGTTTCTTATGCTCGATGACATGCACCTGAGAAAGATAGATCTGGCAGATGAGATATTTGTGATCAACTCGGAGGGCTATATCGGGGAATCGACGAAAAGGGAGATAGAGTATGCTCAGGAAAGCGGAATGACAGTTAAGTATCTTATTGACTAGAAGGATAATAAAATTATTTAATGCTTTATTCATACCGCAACGCTTCCACCGGATTCCTGGTCGCTGCCTTCCAGCTTTGCCAACTCACCGTGAGTAATGCGATTCCCAGCGCCATCACCCCTGCTAAAGCAAATATCCACAAACTCAGGTTGGTTTTGTAGGCAAAGTTTTCGAGCCATTTATTCATTACCAGCCAGGCGACAGGGCATGCAATAATAAAGGCAATAATTACCCAGCGAATAAAGTCTTTGTTGAGCAGGAATATTACTTCGCCAATTTTCGCGCCGTTAATTTTTCGTATACCGATTTCTTTTCTTTTGAGTTCGATTACAAAAAGCGATAGCCCAAACAAACCAATACAGGAAATAAAAATGGCAATAAAAGAAAAGTATTTGAACAATTCTGAAATTTTAACTTCTGAATTATACATAGATTCCAACTGGTCATCGAAAAACCGAATTTCACAATTAGATTGCGGTAATACTTTTGCCCATAGATCTTTTATTTTGTCAAGGGTTTGCGAAAAACCTGCAGGGTCAATCCTTGCAATGATATAACCCGGGTCATTTATAAGAGGTATAATTAACATCGGCTCAACATCAACATGTAATGACTCAAAATGAAAATCCCCGGCCACTCCTCTGATTACTGCTTTAACATCTCCATCACCGGTTCCAAAATATTTTCCTATCGGATCGATAATCTGCATTCTTTTAATGGCCTCCTGATTTAAAATAACCTGTAGCGAGTTTTTTATATCCTCGAGATTCTGAACCTCTGAATAATTTCCCGGGAAGTTATTGCCTTCAGCCAGTTCTATTCCCATAGTTTCGAAATAATTCCTGTCTGCCTGCATAGAACAAATAAGTACCTTGTTTTCCGGATCTTTCCCTTGCCAATCAAATCCCCACGATGAATTTCCACCATAAAAAGGAATCCTGTCGGTACGTGTAAAATTCACAATTCCGGAAATTCTGTTGAATTCCTGTCTCAAAGCTTCCTGTTTATTTTTTGCCTCTCCGTTTAACGGAAGGTAAATCAAATTGGCCTGATTATAACCCAAATCAAAATTATTGAGGAAATTCAACTGGCGGGAAACAATAAGCGTACTGCTGATTAATATGACAGACAATACAAACTGGATGACAACCAGTAAATTTTTCAATCCTATTTTGTGTTGCTTTCCGGATGATGTCTTTTTAATTGCCTGTACAGCATTAAACTTCGATACATAAAAGGAGGGATAAATGACTGATAATCCCAAAACTGTAATTACAGCTCCTCCCAACAAATAAATCATGTATTTATTCTGAATAAGACTAAAAGTTACCTGTTTCCCTGAAATGGAGATAAAGGCAGGAATAAAAAGGAATACAAGAATTATACTAAGTAAAATACTTAATAAGATCATTATCCCATTTTCCAGTAAAAACTGATTTAATATGGAAAATTTACTGGCCCCCATCACTTTTCTTATCCCAACCTCAGGACGTCTCTGTTCAGCTTTGGCGGTTGATAAATTTATGAAATTGATGGATGCAATAAGAATAATAATGAAGGCAATTGCCAGAAACTGATAAACATACTGAATCCGGTTATTTTTACCGGAATAGGAATAAAGTCGTTCCTTTTGAAAGGGAAATAAATAAATGGTGGTGTTTTCCTGCCCCTTTTCTTTTATAACATTTACTATCTTTTCATCCAGACTTTTAACATCTGTATTTTCAGAAAGAACAATACTGGTTCGCGGCCAGTTATTTCCCCAGCTTTCAAGGTTGGAACCGAATGCTTTTTCCATTAAAGTAATCGGAGCCAGAATATTAAATCCCACATTGGTATTTTTGCCTTCGGTCCTCGCAACCGCTCCAATTGTAAATGTATATTCATCGTTTAATATTATACTTTTACCAGGCGCAGATTGGTCACCAAAAAGCTGGATTGCTGTTTTTTCATTAATAATAATTTTATCGGGAGAGAGAAGAGCATTTTTATCTCCATCGACAATTTCAAATGAAAATACATTTAGAAATTCATTATCCGCACAAACAATGGAACTAACTTTAAATTCTTTGTCTTCAACACGAATTAATTGGTCTCCGACATTACAAAATGTAGTCGCATTTTTAATTTCACTATATTTTTCAAGAAGTTCTTTACCTAAGGGGAAAGTTGTACAATAGGTATATAATTCCTGTCCATCCGAATACTGCTGGTGTTCATAAACCGAATAGATCTGATCGATGTTTTTATGAAATTTATCGTAATTCAGTTCGTCAACCACCCAGAAAAGGATAAGAGTTACAACAGCAATGCCAATGGATAGTCCGGCGATATTTATAATCGAGAGAATCGCTTTTTTTCTGATGTTTCTCCATACGATTAGTAAATTTCTGAAGATCATAATTGAAGTATTTGAAATTTAATTTTATCCATGATTCTACACATATCATAAAGACGTCAAAAATTCAATTGTGTTTCAGTTTCCGGGTGTTTTTTTAATTGTTTTTGAAATTATTTGGAAAAGCCAATAGCGTCATTTTACTCATTTTACTGAGTATATTCACTCACTATTTTGAGTAAATGTAAATTTTACTATAAATATTCAGAGAAATCACCCAACGGTTTTCGTATAAATTAATCTGGAATCAGGCACCTGGGATTTTTAATCAGCTTTTAGCGAATTTTTTTACATCTTGTTAATTAATTCACTTTTTACCAGATTAAATCCATCTTTCAGGTTGTAGGTCTCATCAGGTCTCAGAAGGGCAGTTGTGTCGCCAAGGAACTCCGGATCTTTCATTTTAGCTTCAAGGTTTCTAAGATAAGATTCCTGAGATGGAATACCTGTTGCTTCGTGCTTCATGTAATGTTGAAATACCTGTATTATTTTCTCTTTGGATAAAGAGGCAAAGGTTTTTAGTGCTTTAGAAAGGTCATAAAGATCTCTTCCCTTCTTTCTCTGGTAAAGTGCCCTTAGCTTAGTCCCTAATAATTCTTCGATCTCAAAAGTTGTGATATTACATTCTCCATTGAACCAGGGTGAATTGACTTTAAATATCTTTTTCTTATGATTAAAGACTGAGAAATGCTCTCTGCAGTTTGTTTCAACTTTTAATTTTAGAACCTGTACAGGTTGTGTCTCAGATTCAAAATTAAATATCATCGTAGTATTTTTGTCCTTTTGTCTGATCTTTGGTTCTCCTAAAAAACTCAACAGTATCCTGATTTTGTCAATTGATGGACCAAATGGTTCTGCTGAGATCTGTACCAAATCAATATCTTCAGAATATCTGCCCTGGGGTTCCAGAAAAAGCTTATGTAAAGCAGTACCACCTCTGAAAGCAAGTTTTTCAGCAATAGACTCATCTGAATACAATTCAACCAGCGAACGGCAGATTATTAAATCCTGTTCTACTTGTTCATTAGCTTTCCATGGAGCAATTTCAGACCATTCGGTAATATATTGTTGTGGGATCATTCGTCTATATCAATTTCTGTATTAACGATTACTTTCCACCGGTTCTCTGAGGAGAAACCTTTGACAGGAGCAGATGCTTTTAACGGAATCCTGAAAAAATCCAATCCGTTTTTCTGTGATGCTTCAAATAATTCGTTTGCCAGGATTTCGTTATTTATAACTTTCTCAATTAGATATCCAAGTCTTTGTATAGCGGTAGAAGGAGTCGAAGTAAAAAATATTGGATTAAATTCTTTGGGATCCATTTCCTCTACAAGTTCGTTTAATACGGTAGCTACCCTGGTAATTCCTCCGGACCTTTTTTCAAATTGAACGAGATCACTGGCAGTCAATACGGGTGAAGATACTTTAAGATAACCTGATTCAGTTTTTCGATCTTTTAGCAACCGACTTTCAATATTACTTTTACTGATGAAATTCACTTTTAATCCCTTCTTATGAGAAGGCCGAAGCACTGGGAAATCAGTCATAACAAAATATTCCTGAGGCTGTTGGTGTGCAGCACCATATAAAGCAGCCGCACTTAATAATCCTACATAATATGCTCTGTTAAGATATTTCATAAAATTGTCCATGAATAAAGAAGCAGGAAGAATCCCCCTGTTTGAATATTGGGCAGGTATTATTAAATAAAATCCTTTGTGGAATGAAACTATCTTTCCTTTTTTCGATAATCTCTTTAAAGCACTTTTAATTGCTACTCCGGAGTTGTTAGTTAATTCCTCCTCTATTTGGTTCAATGAAAATGAAATTCTTCCTTTTTTTTCAAGGTTTTCAATCCATTGGCTTACATTTATATTAGACTGATCTGGCATAATGCTAAAAGTGATATTTTGCGAAAGGTACCGATTTTCGACCTTTTATGCAAAAAATCTATCCTAATATTTCTATTTCTCTGATAAGTTTCTGATATCTCATGGTTGCTTCACATTAATTGTCAAATCTTACTGGTTCCAGTACCATAGTACCGTCCTCTGACCACCGACGTCGTCGGTCGAAGGTCGAAAGCTCAGACTTTCGGAGCGAAGGTGGGGTAGCGTTGCACCGTTATACCGTTATTCTTATCTTACACAAACAAAATTTTTCCCTATGATCGGCAAATACAAAATAGTAACCCTCTGCGGCAGCACGAAATTCAAAGACGATTTCATTGCCGTACAGAAGCGTCTCACCCTTGAGGGCAAATTAGTTATAAGTGTGGGATTATTCGGTCACTCCGGCGACGACGAGGTATGGTCGGAAAGTACCAAGGAGATGCTTGATGACATGCACCTCAGGAAGATTGACCTGGCTGACGAGATTTTTGTAATTAATTCCGGGGGATATATCGGGGATTCTACCAGAAAAGAAATTGAATATGCCATTAGAAACGGGAAGGGAATTAAATATCTGGAATCGGTTTAATATGAATATAATTAAATAATAAAATCTTAACTACCTATCAGCCCCATCACATTCTCCTTCCTGAGTCTTCTTTCAATCACCTCAGATGACACATCAAACTTACTGCAAATCAAAGTTGCGACCATTGAGAAAAGGTCATCATCATTTATTTTCGGTGCATTCCATGTTGAATGTTTCTGCTTCTTCCCGGATTTTTTCCTGAGTGATTTTGAGGGATATTATTTTTCCGGGGTCCATGCTGATTTTATTTTGCTTATAAGGGTTTTAAGCTCTTCTTCAGTAGGTTTTTCACCTCTGACAGTCCTGAAAAATACCGGGAGTTGCTCAATTATTTCTGATTCCAGCAAATCTTCCGGAATTGTCGAAAGAGCAGCCAGATCGGTCAATTCTTTATATTCCTGGCTATCCGTCTTAATTTTCAGGGTAGAAGCTATTTCATCAAGCACTTTTTTACTTTGTGGAGGAGTCATCAGACCTCTTTCAATTTTGCTCCAGTTGCTAGCATCCAATCCGACAAGCCGGCAAAATTCTCTTAAAGTCAATCGTGCAGCGACACGTTTTTCCCTTACAAAGTTAGCAAATGACGGTTTCATAGTCTCATGATGGTTAGTGTGGTATAAAATTACCACATTTATACTAATTATGCAAATTACTCAGGCTATTTTTTATTAATATCATAATATTTGGTTTCCACGACCATTCACAGAACTCCATTCCTTCCCTCCCACCATCCTTCTGTTGTACCGCTGAACTGCCGTACCATCATACCTTTGTACCGCAATACCTGTTGGTCATTTTATGATCGCAAGATTCAAGGAACGAAGTGACGCAGTTCCGCGCAGCGGAAGCAGGATTCAAGGAGCCCCGCTTTGCGGGATAAACTCCGCGACGCAGTTCCGCGTATTACACACCGGAGCCTTTGGCGAAGGTGTGAAACGGAAGCATTATCCTATATTTTCTTATCAACGTATTAAAAAACGTATTAAAAGCCGTTGATTGAATTGTGAGGGCGGCAGGCGATCGGCAAAGGGCGAAGAGCACAGAGCGGAGAGCAGATGAAGCATGAAGCATCGTCGGTGGAAGGCCGAATTTCCCACTTTTCGGAGCGAAGGTGGGGTACCGTCATACCGTCATACCGTCACACCCTTTGTCCTCCGTAGTCTCGAGTACTCGGGATGGTGAGACCTTTTTCCAGTATGAAAAGCCATTTGATCCGAGCGAGTTTGTACATTTTCGTAAACGAATAGGAGAAGTTGGGGCACAGAAAATATTAAAGCTCAGCATAAGCTTGTTTGATTCTAAGGAAGTTCATGAGAAAGAAGTGTTAATAGATACAACTGTACAGGAAAAGAACATTACTTTCCCGACCGACTCAAAACTTCATAAGAAAATAATAGAGGGTTGTCGGAAGATCGCAGAAAAAGAAGACATAACATTGAGACAAAGCTATAAGCGTATAGTAAAGCAATTAATGATTGAGCAGCGGTTCCGGGAGCATCCGAAGAAGCGAAAAAGGGCCAATGCGGCTGCTCGTAAACTTAAAACCATAGCAGGCCGATTGGTAAGAGATGTTGAACGTGGTCTTGATGAAATAGATCGTTTGAACTGTTATGATGAGCAGCTATGGTTATACTACCGTGTGCTTGGACAGAAAAGAGATGACAAGAACAAGATATACAGTTTTCATGCGCCGGAAGTAAAATGTATCTCAAAAGGCAAAGAACACAAAAGATATGAATTTGGAAATAAAAGCAGCTTTGTCCTTACAAAGAAAAGCGGGATAGTAATTGGGGCCATGGCATTTGAAGATAATATTTACGATGGGCACACCATAGAACCTCAATTGGCACAGGTTGAAGATCTTATAGGTCGACTGCCTGAAACTGCCCTGGTTGACAGAGGCTGCAAGGGTCGAAAACACATTCTTGGAGTCAACATTAAAATACCTGGCTCAGGAAAAGGTAAAACAGCGTATCAAAAAGCTAAAGACAGAGAAAGGTTCCGAAGAAGAGCATCAATAGAACCGATTATAGGACATTTAAAACAAGATCACCGAGTACTCGGAAACTACCTCAAAGGCGTTGAGGGTGACATGATTAACACTATTTTGGCAGGTGCAGCATTCAATATGATGAAGATGTTACGAAAAATCCGTAAGTCTATTATCTGTGTCTTAAATGAAATTGTCAAGATATTGACCCGGGAATATCAGATCCTGGTAAATTATTGTTAAAACAGACTTTTTAAGGATCGACTACTTAGTATAATCGTATTAATGTATCGTGCTATATTATTCCAATCCTTTTTAATTCCCAAAAGCATTTTACAGTTGCCATTATATCAATTGCAGCATTGTGTGCTTCATCAAATCCTGTTTTAAATAGTTTGTAATGAAGCTCCGATAATTTGGGCCATTTATAACCATAAGGTCCATCGATAGCACAGAAATTTGTTGTGCGTTCCATTGTACATATCTTTCTTTTTGCAGGTAAAGGATTTGTTATACCTATTCTTAGAAATTCTGCACCAACTATTTTTTCATCAAAGCTTATATTATGTGCGACAAGTACATCAGCCTGATCTATTATAGTTTTAAAATTTTGTAAAACTGAAAATAATGATTTCCCCTCGTTAAGGGCCCTTTGTGTTGAAATTCCGTGAATTTTAGAAGCATCGGATGGAATTGTAAAACCTTGAGGTTTAATTATATAATCTCCGCCTGAAATTTTGTTGCCATCTTTATCATAATACAAATATGCAAGTTGAACAAGTCTGGGCCAGTTGTTTAAATCTGTTACAGGAGCTCTCCAATTTCTTGGCAGGCCTGTTGTCTCGGTATCAAAAAATAAATACATAATAGATGATTTTATATTTAAACTTTGTATATGCTATTGCCTGACAACAGTTTACAACAAAAAAAATCACGGGGGCTTTCAGTATATCAAATGTACGATATTATTCAGATATGAGGCAAGGGAGCGTTAAAAAAAGCTCAGGGCGCAGGGCTCAAGGCACAGGGCACAGGGTTCAGGGCTCAAGGCACAGGGCGCAGAGCGCAGAGCGCAGAGCAGAGGGCAGAGGGCGAAGAGCACAGAGCGGAGAGCAGATGAAGCATGAAGCATCGTCGGGAGCGGATTTCGGATTGCGGATTTTGCAGAACGATGTGTAGAAATACCGTCATATTGAAGGAGTAAGCATCGTCGGGAGATTATTGATGATCGCAGGATCGCAGGATCGCACGATTCAATACTTTCTTGTCTAAGTATTAAAAACCGTATTAAAAACCGTTGATTTGAGTCATGCAGTCTGTCGTTCATCTATCGCGGAACTCTGTCTTTATAAGGAATACCGCAAAAAATTAAAAGCATCTGTCGATGAAGTAGAATTGTTATCACAGTCCCGGTGTATGGGATCGAATATTTACCCCGAATGGATCGAATCAGTGCTGAGTTACACTGACATAAAAAAGATCCTCTGCCCTGCATGCTGGCTCTTCGCTATCCCGACATAACATGTCGGGACTTAACGCTCGGCCCTATTGCCGGGCCGTTAATATTATCTTGAGTTTTTCAGTAAACCAAGTCCAATTAACACATACCAAACCAGGGTCATAATCCCACCAATCATCGCAAAAATCATTGCTTCATAAAATAAAGTTCCAATGAAGGATGAAATAACTTCAAAAATCAATAAGAATGAAAATCCAATTAGTCCAATGATACCCGTTGACTTTTTTAGTACTCTTCCATTAAGTATAATTATTGAAAAAAATATTCCTGCGGTTTGTCCTATTAGAAATCCAGGAAATGTACCAGGAGTATGGCTTGCTCCTTTGGCAATAAGAGCTTCACCTGCAGCAAGCAAAATTGTTTTATTTGTATCGGAAATTTCTTTGAAGTATTTTTCTGCAAGTTCAAGGCATGCAAAGGTTGTATTGTCTGCCATAAAAATAGCATATCCTATAAAACTTAAAATCAATGAAAAGGATGCAAATACTTTTAAATTATGACGATATAATCCGTAAAGCGAAAAAAACACCGGTAGCATTAATGTAGAGGCTATAATATTAATAAAGCCCATATATCGCATTGCCATAAACCAATTTCGGTTGTACATATCAAAAAGTTGTTCTATTGTAAGTTCAACTCTGTTACCATCAGGCAAAGCAGTTAGAAAAATCTCAGTCAACATAACCAAGACTGCTAAGAATACCATAATCGCTCCTATTTTGTATAAAAGCTTCCAGTGTTTTTCGACTATATTGTTATCCATTATTGAAGTTTTTAAATTAATATTATATTAACTGAAGTCTTATTTCTTTATATCTGCATGACGCACAACGGCCCGGCAATAAAATTAGCAGGTGCCCCCACCGTTGGCGGTGTGGCACGTGTTTTTGCTTCCCGTCCCGATAGCTATGTTATACTTCATAATTTCGGTAACAAATTTACAATGTTTTTAAGTTTATCTAGAGGGGTTATATATTTTAATCCAGAATGTCTTCTTTGGTAGTTATATCTATACATAAACCCGTTTAGTTCAGCCTGAAGCTCATCCTTTGTCAATGTTTTATGTTGACAAAGGATGCATTCGTCATATAAGATTCTCCAGAATCGTTCTATTTTCCCATTAGTTTGTGGCCTATATGGTTTAGTATAGATATGTTTGATATTGAACATTTTAAGTGTTGTCTCGAAAAAGTGAGTTTCCTTAGCTTTTTGTGAAGTAAAAGCCGTAAACTCTGAACCATTATCTGTCATAACGACTTCAGGAAGTATCCCATGAACAGTAAACCATTTTAGTGCTTTAGATGTTGCCATAGATGCTTCCGCAGAGGTGTTTCTTTCTATTAGTTCAATATGACAAAGACGGGTACAGTCATCAATAAGTCCTAATAAATAAAGTTGTTTTTTATTATCTATCAAAGACTTAGCCAAAGAATAAGTGTCTGCATGTAAAAGCTCTCCTGGATACCTCTTTTCATATCTCTTGATTGCTTTTTTCCGTTTCTCATTTAAAGGATAAAGCTTTAATGTTCGATATATTGTAGATACTGACGGATGTACATTAAAATGTCCTTCTATTAAGTTATAAATCTCAAATTCATTCGCATTTAGCCGACGATGTATCTTTACAATTATCCGTTCCTCTTCTTTGCTAAGAATCTTTAATTGACCTGGCTTAGGTCCAGGCTTACGAGGAAGGAGGGCTTCTGTATCCTTTCCCGTACTAGCCCGTGTGCCATAATAGTTCTTAATATCTCTCCTTGTTACTTGAAAAGCTTCACAAAGCTCAGTAACAGTTTTAAAACTGGGATTGGTTTTTTGTTTAATTTTCTCATAATGATCAACAACCAAAGCCCACTTATTTGTTAATAAACGCTTTTCTGTTCTTGTCATGATAAAAGTTCATAAAGTCAAATATATAAACTGTTACATGAATTGTGAAGAAATACATAGCTATCGGGAGCTGTCGGGGTGCAAAAACCGTGACAACTGTGCCAGCCGAAGCTTTAGCGGAGGCTGGACAAATGAACTTTATTGTCCATGATTGTGCGGAATAAATTTACAGTTTTATTGTAAACTTATTTCAGGACGAGTCAATTGTCAGATATGGATCGCTTTATGCACTTACCTGCTGATTGCAATTGCCAAAAAGAAGCTGGATCTGGCAATAAGTCTTTACACTTTCGCTCAAACAATGGGTCTAACTCTTTTTGAGAAGACTCATATCAAAGAACTTATTAATAACAATATTAATTTATAATTTGTCCGATGAGAATCAATTATCTCTTTAGAATTCTTAACCGGACAGCAATGAATCATTATCTTTGAAAAGATCGAAAAGCCTATCAGATAAATTAGTTGTTCATTAACTTGATAGATTACCAATCATCACATTAAGCATTCATGGAATGAAGAGACTTCTAATAAATATTTTTCTTTGCGGACAATCACTTCTGGCCTTTTCTCAAACTAATTTTACGATTTCAGGATTGGTGGTAGATAAAATTACTCAAGAGTCGCTTCCATCTGCAAATATTGTTTATATAATTAAGTCTATTGGGACAACATCAGATGAGTATGGACGTTTTAAATTGAACCTAAACAGTGCGGATATATTTGATTCAATTTCGATTTCTTATACTGGTTATAAACCATATAAGACTTCAATTTCAGAGTTAATTAAAGCAGAAAAGATAGAATTGCAAAGGGATATCCAAAATTTAAAGGAGGTTATAGTCAGGCCAACTAAAAAGTTGAATATTAAACACTTCATGAACGAAGTAATTAGTAAATATTGGAGAAATAAGAACCAGGATTCTCATATTGCTTTATCCTATTACAGGGAAAACATAAAAAGCGATAATAGAAATATAATGTTTGTGGAGAGCATTGGCTATACAATATATGCGGCTTTAATCAAAAATGCCTCACCATTTTCAAATTATAATTTTTACGCAGAGAATTCTAAATACTGTCTGGATGATCCGCAGTGGTTGAAACTTTCCAACCAAATCAGGAATATGGAATCTGAAGTAACTCCTGCAAGTGGTGCTTGTTTAAGGTTTCTTCGGTATTTAGAAACAGATGACTTGTTATCATTAAATTTCATTAAGAAGTATAAATTCAGTTTAGATTCAAATTACCGGTATGTAGATGAAATAATTTATAAGGTATATTTTACTTATAACAAGACAAATGGATTTATACATATAAATGCTGATAACCTTGAAATTCTTCTGATCGAATGTGCATCCTATAAATTCTGGAGTTCCGTTTTTTCAGAAAGAGTGAAGGCTAATGTTAAGATCCAATTCTGTTATTTTAATAGTGTTCCATATATCAAAGCGATCAGTGCCTATTATCAAAAAGGAAATTTAGAACATGTTATCAATATGGAAATACTTCAACAAAAATTTGATAAATTTAATTTATCTGAGAACGAATACTGGAGTCTTAATGATTATAACCTAAATCCTTTTTTAACTTTTAATTCTAAGGATTGGAAAAAGTACCTAATGATTAATGATCCTGATTATTCTACTAATCAATTTATGCCGGAATGTTGTGAAAAGTTTTTAGATGGGAATAATAATTATACTGACCGGTGGTTTTCTGATTATATAATTAAGAACGAAGTGGCGAGACAAAAAATAAAATCTTTGAAAATGATCTTTTAAAAAAAGTATTGGGTTTTAATGATATACAGGTAGAGAGATAAAGACTGTTTTATTTGGATTATTTCAAGGAGAAATTTAGATAGCATTATTTAATATAGGCTTTTAATAATAGCCTTCTGAATTTTTCTTCTGAATTTGATTTTATAATTGTATAAATTTTTTGTTCTCCAATCTTCCCTTTGGAATTAAATTTTAGTTCTAAAAAACCTTCGCCACCTGTTTCGATGGAATTAGAGCTTAATTTATATGAAGTACAAATGAAGTCAGGTTTTACATATTCAATTAACAGAGTCGTATCTCCTTCATTTACAAATGTATATTTTGCAACGATTGAAGTATCCTGTGATATTTGCCCTACATCAATAATTTCTGTTTTAAAGGTCAATCGCGGCCTTTGTATTGTCTTGGAAGAATTGGATGATTCTTCCAACAGGTTGAATCTCAGAACACTAAGTTTATTCAAATCTTCATCAATAAAAACATCTGAGTAAAAATAAGGTGATATGTAACCAACAACTTTAAATCCTTTAGGAACATTAACATCACCTATAAGAGTGTTATTTCTGTAAATTTGGAGTCCGTCAAATTCGCTTTGAGAACCCTTGGAATAGTTTCTAAATAGCAAATTGCCTGGGTCTTCAAAAATTGTAATATCTTTATAGTAACCCCTTTTCGGTTTATCTTCAAAATATAGTCTTCGAAATTCTTTTACATTAAAACTTGAAATTTCAGAGTAATTGGTGTTCATATCTTTACCTCGATAACCAAAAGAGTATAAAGGCTTGAATTCATGATCATACACGTAAATTAATGAATCAATCTCATGAGATATATAAAAATTATCATTACTGTCAATATCAAATGAGAAGGTGGCATGTTGAGGCAGGAATTCATATTTTAGATACTCTGGAGATCTTCTTCCAAGTAAACCAGAAACATCCCCCTTTAAAAGATCAAGTTTTAGTAATATTCTGCCATTCTCATAGTATGACTTAGAAACCATGCCATTGAAGTATGGATGCTCTGAGTAAATTTGGATATAAGCGTTTTTCTTAGAATCAGACAAGAGTTTAAAATTTCCATAATCAAGAGTATATACAATAGGGTCAAGGGGATCAGGATTAGTATTGGATTCAATATTTGGAGTTGAGCTATGCCAATCCATAGTAAATCTTTTTATATAATCCCAATCTTTATCTAGAATATGAACATCCCAGGAAGATCCTATAAAAACATGATCTCCATTCTTTAATACCGTATGACCTTCAATGTATCCGGCATCAATTTCTCCGGGACCACGCCCTTGTCCAAGATTTCTGGAAATAAGTTTACCGGTAATATCAAAATTGTAAATCCAGCCAAACCTCTTATCAATCAGGCTTAGATTATTTGAATAAATTTGAAGGAATCCATCTAATGAGTACTGAATCTTTTCGAGATTTATTGTGTCCAGTATAAGTGTATCAATTGATACTATTCTTCCACTTTTATTAACGGTTGGGAACAATGAACCTTCTTTATTTCTATTGGTGCAAGTGAATATAAAAATTGAAAGAACTATTATGTAAATTATCTTCCTTTTCATGTTCGCCTCAAATTTAAGGATATCCTAAGTGTCATCCAGGTGATGACACTTAAGATTATCTCAATCATTTAAATAAAGTGAAAAATTTATTGATTCTAACAATTTGCATTGTAGATACTACAATCTATATTACCACCAGGTTCGCTTTGGGCACAAAGGTTCCCACCTCCGGAGGCCTTACATTTACCAAGCCAGGTACAATAGCACTTTACCTGCTCAGGGGGGATTTCAGCAACAGTTAAATTGGGGAAAATATAAATGCTCACGAAAGAAATTATAACCAATAGAAGAATTGATTTATTTTTCATAATAATTTCGTCTTAATGATTAATTGATAATTAGAAATGGTAAAGTGTTTAACATATTTATAGAACCTAGAGCCATGGATTTATTCACTGTTTATAAAACTTTGCAGACAAAATAAGTTAAATTAGTCCAATTACTAAACAATATGTAAATTTACATAAACTATATGATACTTGTCAATCCTAAAAAATGAGGATTTTTTAAATAAGTGAGTTTTTAATAGCGAGACATATTAATTCAGCAGTATTCCTTGTCTGAGTTTTTCTTAGCAAGTTCTTTCGATGAGTATTTACGGTACTATTACTGATAAAAAGCTTTTGACTTATTTCTTTTGTAGTCATCCCTATCGAAATTAAAAATAGAACTTCTTTTTCCCTGGTGGAAATAATATTTTTTTTAATTGCTCTATTTTTCATCACATTTTTTGTTTTTAATATTCATCATGAATTTAGACAGCATAACTTCTGTAAACAAACATTTTATATAGTAAAGTCTGAATATGTGGACCAGTAAGTAGTTTATACCTTCTTTTTATTGTGTTCAGTGAAGGTAAACGCGAAACCTAAGTCCCTAAAGATAGTCTGGAGCATTCTTTAATTGAAACTATATAAATAACGGCATGATGGTCAAGTCCCGATAAAGGATGAAAGTAAATTTTTTATTTTTTTTTGAGTCAAGTGTGATGGCAAAAAAGCATCCCGATAGATCGGGACAATTTGTGTTTGGCAGCCTATATGGTTGCAGGAACGGGCTGCCAAACTCTTGCTTGCGTATTGGGAGTCATGGTACAGTAGAATTTCACCTTAAACCTAACTTATTTTAAAGATATAGAACCAACTCATAAAGTACTTTTGAGTCTATATTAAATCACTCAACATTAGCAATCAAAGATAAATCCTATACTGCCGTCCCGTCAGTCACAAAAGCACACACTATGCTCACATACCTGAGATACAGATAATGTGCTGTTGCCTGACAATAGGTTACATTAAAAACTCACGAGGGACATTGACTATGTCAAATGTACGATATTATTTAGATATGAGGCAAGGAAACGTTAAAAAAAGCTCAGGGCTCAGAGCGGAGATAACAGAGCAATTGATGATTGATGATTTGATGATAGACGATACAGGATTCGAAAAAAGAAACGCTACTACAATTTATTTACGTTTAATTTATGTTATGCGTTTCCTGTAATTGGCAAATATCTGATAATAAATTATTTATAACTTATTACTAAATTTTGACCAACGTATTAAAAACCGTATTAAAAACCGTTGTTTTGAGTCGTGCAGTCTGTCGTTCCGCTGGCGTGAAATCCAGTCTTGAAGTCCTGATGCGGAGTTTACCCCGCAAAGCGGGGCTGTCCCGGGCTTCGTCCTGTCTGTTACTTCGTGACGTCAGTCGCAGAACGCAAGACAGGCTAACGGCCGTAAAGACTGCAAGACCTATTATTTATTTGCTTTAAGCACTGTTGACTCATAGATGTAAATGTCGGTATTTTCCGGAATCTGAGCAATAGCCGCACCGGCGAAAAAGGCCGCTGCAATCAACACGGTTAATGTTTTCATTGTCTTACAGGTTATTTAACTGATAATTAAAAATAACCTTAATAATCATTAAGCAAAGTTAATAAGAGATAAAAGCAAAATCAACTGTATCTTTTCCATTGTCTGATACCTGAGAAAGGGGCTGGCAAGAAGTGAAGTTATGCAGTCTGTCGCCCTGACGGGCTTCGTTACGTTTGAACATATTACCCCATCTTAACGAAGTGGACGTAGAATCGCATGATTGCACGCCTTGAGCATAGCTATGCCCGAAGCTTTCCGGTACGGAAAAGCCTAATCGCTTTCCCTATGAGAGTCAGAATCTCTTTTGTCAGGATATATTCTTCCGCCTTTTGTCAACCAGGAGATACCAAAAGCAGCAAGAGCGACTGTCTCGCCCCAGAATACAAAACAGCATGTTGAATTTGGAGTCTGGATGAACACCATGTATATCAAAATTGCTGCCAGGCAGACAACCATTACCAGACCACAAATCACAAATATCTTATTCCTTACCAGTTTCCTTTCCGAGGTTATGAGGCCCTTTTTGGTAAAGATAAAGATAGAATAGAAAGCAAGAAGGATAAAAAATGATATTGCACATACATAATGGACTATCCCTATCCAGTCTATCGGATTATTATTGGGTGCCGGGAAAAGAGCAATTCCTATAGCTAAAATAGCACCTATATTAGTTATCCATAGATCCCAATTAATCTTTTTCCAGTTATCATAACCGCGATAGAAGAACAGAAATAATGCAATACCGCATAAAGTACCGACGAAAACGTCTCTCATACCTGAATGGTAATACTGGCTTATTGATTTCAATATCCTGCCGGCATGAAAGAACAGAAACAGGCCAAGCATAAGTACAAAGGGTAACAGAATTCCCATCCAGCCAACAGCTTTTCGTAAAGCCAGATAAGAATGAATCAGGTTTTGATTTCGATTATTTGATTCCATAATCAATGCAGAATTAAATATTTGACATACGTTAAAAATCGGATATATATATGTAGTAAAAAGTTATCATTTCACCTTTTTAGCACCTCACCTAACACTACGGCCACTTCCAAACTTCCGCCTTGTCAGCCCTAAAAGCACACACCATAATCACATTCCTGCAATACAGGTAATATGCTGTTGTCTGACAACAGTCAATAATAAAAAACTCACGGGGGACTATGATTATACCAAATGTACGATTTTATTTTGATATGAGTCAAGGGATTGGATAAAATAGGCGCAGGGCGCAGAGCGCAGAGCATAGAACTTATTGCGAAGGTTAAGGAGCAAAGCAACTCAATCCCGACATGCTGAAGCATGAAGCAGCGTCGGGAGCGGAAAAATAGTCTGTCGTTCCTCTGGCGAGGAACTCTGTATGTCACTCTAAAAATCCCTGTGCAATTCCTGTTATCCTGCATTGTTAAAAATCACATTATAATGTGATTAATGTTCGTTTTAAATTATGTTATATTAACTTTTTCTCAAAATTCACACTTTATAGTGATTTTAGTTGTAATATTGAATTTTTCAATGTAATTTTACATGAAAATCACAATATAATATCAGCCATGCATATCGGGAATACTATAAAAACCAGGAGGAAAGAGCTGGGAATAACACAGCCCAACCTTGCAGAGCTGGCCCATGTCAGCACAAACACACTTTACAAGCTCGAACGCGGACAGGGAAATCCTACGCTAAACGTCCTTCATAAACTTGCCGAGGTGCTCGGGCTTGAATTAAAACTGGAAGTTAAGAAAAATAATCAATGAGAGCGGCTGAAATATACTGCAACGGGGTCCTGTCCGGAATTCTCACTGAGAAGAACCGCAGAAGCTATGTCTTCAGATACGACGACAGGTATTTCAATGATACCGGCAAGCCTTCCATCAGCCTGACTCTTCCGAAGAGACAACAGGAATATCACAGCGAATATCTGTTCCCGTTCTTCTTCAATATGCTGAGCGAGGGTGTAAATAAAAAACTACAGAACATCCAGTTGAAAATCGATGAAAATGACGATTTCGGCCTGCTCCTGGCTACTACAGGATGTGATACTCCCGGAGCAGTAACTGTAAAACCAGTTCAACTGAAATGAATCCGCATAATCTGAAATACTGTCCCGGCACCCTTGCCGAGGGATTTGCCACTTACAGCCCGGGCAGCCTGCGCAGGCTTTTCGGAGGGAAAAAAGTAAGCCATTTCCTGACTTATGACACGCCACAGGCAAACGAAGAGGTGGCAGAGAAGTTCTTCGAGAACAGGAGACGGATTTCCATCTCAGGCGTCCAGGAAAAGCTCAGCATGATCCTTGAAAAAAATATCCTGAGGCTTACCAAAGAGGGTGAACAGGGTACTTTTATTTTGAAACCCGTTCCGTCGGACCTGAAAAAAGCAGACCAGGTTCCTGGAAACGAACATCTTACCATGCAGATCGCAGAGCAGGTTTATGGCATAAATACCGCTGCTAATGCCATGGTCTTTTTCAGGGACGGCACCCCTGCCTACATAACGAGGAGATTCGACGTCAGGAAGGAAGGGGGTAAATGGGGGAAGGAAGATTTTGCCTCGCTGGCAGGGAAGACCAGTTCAAATGCCGGACCGGACTTTAAGTATGGGTCCAGCTACGAAGAGTGCGGGCAAATGATACAAAGGTTCGTACCGGCCTGGAGGGTCGAAATTGAGAAATACTATGCACTTGTTGTATTTAACTTCCTGTTTTCAAACGGCGACGCTCACCTGAAGAATTTCTCGCTTCTTGAATCTTCAGACGGCGACTATCTTTTAAGTCCGGCTTATGATCTGCTGAACACCCGCCTGCATACCGACGACCCTGACTTTGCACTTGACAAAGGTCTCTTTGCAGATAACTTCAGGAGCAGACAGTACAAAAAAAACGGACATCCGTCAAAGGCGGATTTTGCCGAATTTGCTAGCCGCCTAAGAGTACAGGAGGGCAGGATTGTTAAGCTTCTCTCTCCTTTCCTGGAAAATCAAAAATCTGTCGGGACACTGATAAGCCGGTCGTTTTTAAGTGATGCATCCAAAAGAGGTTATCTGCTGATGTATAACACAAGGAGAAACATGCTGATCTCTGAGTGATTTTAAGGAAAATTATGAATCTCAGATTCAAGATTCCAAATGTCAGATTCTAATAATGTAAGTAAAGTTTATAAGAGAATAATCCGTAAATTCAGTTTTCAAAATCCGGTAATGAATTCACAGAAATTTCCTGTCTTGCATCTGTCCGTTGCATTTAAAAATATGTGTGCTCTTTACATGAATAAATACCGGATCCGAAAATATATCAGGGAAAATACACAAAATCGGAGGAATACTATCAGACCGGGATTTGATGTATGATATTAACCTTTCGCTGCTGGATTCTTTATCCCAAACCATGCATAGGCAGCCCCTACAAGGATCCCCAGCCACGATTTCCCGATCTCATTCAAGGTGACTGAAATATCAGGACGCATGATCACTCCAACATAGAAAGCGCCTGAACCTATCAGCAGCCAGACTACAATGTATATCCAGACTATCGTCTGCATAAGTCTTTTCCCGTAATCCTCTGAAAGCACCTTCACCTGCGAAAGTGGTGTAGAACCGCGGTCGGCAAGCGCCATGTTCCCGATAACAACTCCGGCAACAAGCCCGCCAAGCAGATTTACCACCCATACTAAATTAACTCCGGGAATATAATTCCCGGCTTCCGAATCCCACTTTAAAACTGAAAGGATAATATTTCCCAGAGTAAAAAAATAAATAAGGAGTAACAAACATGCAATTACTCCCAATAAGATCTCTTTTGCTTTAAGATTCATGATATATCTCCTCCTATGTTCTGAATTAGTTTATAAAATCTTCTTTATTGCATTTTAATTGACATAAAGTTACAAGAGAAAAAATATATAAACCAGATGCGAAAGAGAATTTATAATCACTGAATAAATCCCTGCTGCCTTGTACCATCGTTGGGCCACCGGCAAAACAGCACTTTCATGTTGCTACTCGTCGTCAGTCGTTCCTCTGGCGAGGAACTCCGTCGGAAGGTCTGAAAAATAATTAGACTGCGATCCCTTCCTTTGTCGGGGCAGGCTCCAGGAGCAAGACAGCGCTCGCAGAACGTAAGACCGCCGCAGGTGAGACGATGAGTCAGACTAAAGTTCCCTGGCTCCGAAACCTTCTCTTATATCGAACCAGTTATATACATTTGGCCGGATAAATTTACGTCTGCATTGGTCCGGTCTAACACCCTTTATTTCAATATCTCCGAATGTGGCCGGTGTCATGCCGGATTGATGTGCCAGTACTATTGCTGGTATCTCCTCCGGTTCAAAACCCATCAACCAGGCTCCTACCATATCTGCTGCAAGCGGTGATGTCCCTGCAATTATCAATCCCATTTCAACAAGAGTGCCTCCCGTTGGTCCGTCACCTTCCATGGCTGTTGAAGCGTCAATAACCGACAACCCGGTCTTTACAGCATTATTCATATCGATAATTTCATATGCAATCCCCGGCGAACCAGCCTCCGCTGCCTTGTCATGGAGCCACGACCTGACAGAATAGTATTCCGTACCCGGGTAAAGACCTATCAGGTTTTTCATGGCAAGCGTTACGGTGGCAAGGTTATGTGTTTTCATAACCGGAACTGAACACAACAGATCAATTTCGGTAAGCGACCGGTGGATCTTTACTGATTTTGCCGCATATCCATTTTTAAGAGATACTTCCGTAATATCACCTGAATGTAAATTTACCAGGGGGATATTCAGGGATTTGGTCATCTCAGTGTAGCCAAGAGTATCAAATACATCCTGTTGCAGTTTATCAAGGATCTCTCTTTTCTTTGTCTTGAAGATTTCATCATTTATAACGTTGAAACCTACCCCAGCTGCTGATCCCTCTCCAATGCTCACCAGCTTCCCTGCTTGTTGCATAAGTCTGGCAAGTGTTTTTACTACTTCTACCTTTGTGGTGCTGTTGAAATCAGCAATAACAAGGTTGGGTTTAAGCATGATCTTTTGCTTTCCTGCAGTAGCTGCTTCAATACCACCTAAAAGATCAATAGCTTCTTCAACAGCCCCGGAAATATCATTTCCCCGGATCCTGGCAATGCTTACTGTTTCTTTTTGAGATTTCCCCGGTAAATACTTTTTATTAAACGGATTTATTCCAAAAGCTGCCGACCCCATTGCAACTGCTGAAGCAGTACTAATGAATCTTCGTCTTGAAATTTTTGATTTACTCATGATATATCTTTCTGATTATGAAGATTAAAGATACAGCTATTTATCAGCTATTCAAAAATACAAGCATTTGAAAATTCAGCAATTAATTCACTGAAATTTCCTGTCTTGCATCTGTACGCTGCATTTTAGATATATGTGCTCTTTACATGAATAAATCACGGATCATTTTCCATCAATTGAATTGGATATCCTTTAGCATGGCATTCCAGATTTCATGATTTCAAGAACAGACATCCGCCGGCATAGGTCTTCCCGGTCTGATAATCAATCCATTGCCCGGCAACCGGATAGTGGCGATAAATTATTTAAGAATAAAATAATCTTAAATATAAAACCTGGAATTACGCTGTACGCTGTACGTTGTCACTGTCCGATATCATACACAAACACCTTATCCCAGTGCCTTACATATAATCGTTTGCCACAAACGACAGGATGGGCCCAGTACATGCTCTGTCCTCCGGAAGGTACATTGAACTCACCGGCAGATTCATAACTGTCAGGGGTAGCTTTTACCAGCTTCATGGAACCGCTTCTCTCATCGAGCAGGTAGAGCATCCCATCGGCATAGGTTATTGCTCCTTTGCCTCGGGTATTATTCCAGATCTGTTTGCCAGTAAAGAACTCGAGACAAAACCAGCCCCTTGAGTTGCTCCCTGATCCATACAGATAATCGTTATGCAGAATGACACCACCATGATGATTATCCATAAGCCCTGATTGCCAGACTGTTTCAGGCACAAATTTATCTCCGGAAGCTTTCAGCCTGAAGAGCATACTCCCTTTTCCATAGCCGCTTGTGATAAACACATAACCATCCTTTGCTATGGCATCTGTCAGGTTGAGTCCCTGCTGATTTTCAAAATCGACTTTCCAGAGGAGCCTGCCGGTGGCAGCATCGACACCGTAATAACAATTGGAGCTTGAGCCTGTTATATGCTTGTTGTCTCCATAGTCAAAAACCACGGCCGAACTATAACCTTCAACACCCGGTATATCAGTATTGGCCCAGATAAGTTTTCCATCATTCTTGTCGAGGCATACCTGGAATCCTTTTTTGCCTGCCGGACGGACATAAAGGTCGAAAGCAAATACATAAGTCTGATCCCTGTATTTGCCCGCTGTGAAGATAAGCCCTGTCTCTTCTGATTTATTGGTTCTGTCCGGCCCATGAAACGAGGGCCAGTCGCAGGTTCCCTGGGAATGGGCTTTACAGCCCGGGAGAAGTATCAGTATTGAAATTGCAATTGATAAGAATCTGTAATTCAGGATTGATTTTGTTTGATTAATTGGAATATTATTTAATCGTTTATTCATAATTGATAATCTTTTGATGTTATATCATCGGGCTAAAATAGGAATAATCGGGGATTGTTGAAAATTGCATCATTACTAGTTCGGAAAATCTGTTGATAGCAAGGATCAAATAATCGTGCAATCGTGCAATTAATTTATTCAGATTTTA
>Ga0315541_1001347_pt1 | contig 23149 bp, 21 predicted proteins | sample SalMarSW160190MG_FD_203095 | JGI IMG/M metagenome (GOLD analysis project Ga0315541, IMG submission 203095) | Salt marsh sediment microbial communities from the Plum Island Ecosystem LTER, Massachusetts, United States - Salt Marsh Sediment SW1601-190 ...
AAAAGCCATAGTTTCTTATTCCTATTTAAGAGGGTCACGTGGGGTAAAAAAACTGCCTCTTCATACATTACTGAAATGCAGTTTGTCAAATAGATTTTAGGGAAAAAGTGGGGATTTTTTGGGGGCAGGAGAATCTGCTTGACTGAGGGAGATACCTATGATTCAATCTATTATTATATGATGTACGATTTAAGGATTATGAATTTTGGATTTTGGAATTTAGGAATAACTTTAGGCACTTATCACTTTAGTTCACTTTAGGCACTTAACTTACTATGCATGTCAATTTCCTTAAAGATCTCTTGAATAAATTAAAAGATGGCACGATAGAGATAGATGAGGCTATCCAAAAACTAAAGCTCCTGCCATTCGAGGACATTGGCTTTGCTTCCATTGATCATCACCGCCACTTGAGAAGAGGATTCCCGGAGGTCATCTATGGCCGGGGAAAGAAGGTAGAAGAAATCATTACGATAATAGAAAAAATGGTAGATAAAGAGGAAAATGTTTTAATTACCAGGCTTATTGATAACAAGGCCACAATTATTAAGAAACATTTCCCTTCAAGTGATTACTACCCTAAATCAAGGATTCTCACTATAGAAGTAAAACCTATAGAGAAAAGAGGGAAGGGGAAAATCCTTGTTATTAGTGCTGGCACAGCTGACATACCTGTTGCTGAAGAAGCAGCAATTACAGCAACATTTATGGGTAATGATGTGAAAACCCTTTTTGATGTCGGAGTGGCCGGTTTGCATAGGCTTCTTCAAAACAAGGATACCATTATGAATGCCTCGGTGATTGTCGTTGTAGCTGGCATGGAGGGGGCCTTACCAAGTATTGTTGGAGGCCTTGTGGACAAACCTGTCATTGCAGTTCCAACAAGCACTGGCTACGGGGCTAGCTTTGGAGGATTATCCGCCCTTTTAGGTATGCTTAATAGCTGTGCGGCAGGGGTAACAGTAGTCAATATCGATAATGGTTTTGGGGCTGGATATGCTGCCAGCCTGATAAATCGCCTTTAAATACCAAGCGCCTTGTTGAGGTGCCTCCTTTTTTTGATCCCCATATCTTGCCAAAACTCTTGTGTCAAATGCCACTTTGATTCCCTTAGCTATTTAATTGCCGTGTGGATGGCGGCGGCCCCGAACAGCATGCGATTGAAACTGAACTCGCAAAAGCCAGCCTGGTGAATGATCTCAGCAAGTTTCTCGGGGCTATAAAAGTGGCGCATGGAATGTGAGAGATAGGTATATGCAGGATCAGAACCAGAAATCAGGCGACCAATTGGCCTCACAGTTGCTTTAATATAAAGGTGAAACATCCAGCGAATCGGCGCAAACTTCGGTTGGCTGGTATCGAGATTTACAAATTGCCCGTCAGGCTTAAGCACTCGGTAAAACTCTTCAAGGCATTTGAGCAGATTGTCTTTAGTGAGATTGATGTTGCGGGTAGCGAAGGATATAATGATAACATCGAAGCAGTTGTCTTGGAAGGGTAAACAGCCTGCATCTGCCAGGGTAAATGCAACACGCTTCACATTGGAATTCTTCATAGCCTTACTCATCATTGGGAAAGAAAAATCTACCGCTACTATATTTGTGCCATTTCTTGCCAGATGCGAAAGACAGGTAGCCATATCACCAGTACCACAGCACGCATCAAGCCACAGCGTTCCTCCACCGGCTGCAGCGACCCTGGCTGCTCTTCTGCGCCAAAAAGTGTCCTGCCCGAAGGTTAAAAGATGGTTCAGGAGCTTATATGTGCGAGGAACCCCGCTGAACATTTTCTGAATGAATCGGCTCATGAAATGGTCCTTAGTTTATATCCAAAAGTAAATGCAGTAAAAGAGGACGTTTCCTTTAAATTGATATTTGCTATGTTTCCTATTCATCAGGTCCAAATTTCCACCATAGCCTTTGTTTTTTTAAATCTACTGTAAATTTTTCTCTGCAATACCTTTACTACCATTTTCTGAGGACTGTGTGAAGTTGTCCGATTTTCATATTTGCTACAAACAGAGGGAATGGTCAACCGAGAAATACCATACCTATTTTCTTTTTGACTTTCTACCAGGTTTTTGTGTTCAAGAGTATTATTCAAGTAGCCTTCAAGAAATTTCAGGAATGCCAGTTTGCACAAGGGATGCCTCGTTTGTTCATGCTTATGTATATCTCTGATCTCATAATCCCAACCCGGTAATGATAAAAATCTCAGAGGAATTATTTTTTACCACCCTCAACAGCGCTTTGATATGTACACAACTGTTATGTTATCCCGCGCTATGGCTTTTAGCACTACTCTATTGCCATCTTTCCGGCAGGTTTGTTACTTGTGCACGTATCGGATTGTGCTCTCTGTATAAGCACACCTTACGAAATACGCCTTGTCCATGAGATATGATGCGGAAACCCGGGGCAAGTATTTTTGATATTCTTGATAGGCACCCTTTTCGATTCATTCTGATTATTTTGTTAAGAAATAGGTGTAATGTCCCTTGAATTCCAGAACGAGGAATTGAAGCGAATCGGTAAGCTCGGGTATAACTCCATCATTTGATAGAAAATGAGATATCTATAAATCCTTCGCAGTAACATCAATCTATAATCTGAAGGGCGATAGTCAAAAAGAGGCTGAACGCTTTAGTTGAAAAAAGTAGTTGTTAATTCTTCTGCCAATATACGCCTGTCCAATCCACTTCGATGATGGGGCTCTTAATATTCATTTTTTCTCGGTAATCATCAACAGCCTGTTTGCAGGCAGGTAAAGCATAGTCATCAATTATACAATAACCACCAGTTGATAGTTTAGGGTACAGATTAACTAAAGCATCCATTGTAGATTCGTACATGTCTCCATCAAGGCGCATCACTGCGAGCTTATCAATAGGAGCATTCGGGAGGGTATCTTTAAACCATCCTTTTAAAAAAACAACTTGGTCGTCTAACAAACTATACTTATTAAAATTTGCAGCGACCTCGTCTTCTGAGATAGATAGGAATTGATGCTTATGAAGAATATCACCCTTGTCTGGAGGGTACTTTTCAATATTAGGTTCAGGAAGGCCTTCAAATGAATCTGCCACGAAAACCTTACGATTATTAATTCCATATGCTAATAGAATCGCGCGCATGAAGATACTCGCACCCCCCCGCCAAACCCCTGTTTCGATTAAATGGCCTTCGATATTGTTTTCAAGGACCCATCTAACACAAAATTCAATATTTTCTAACCGCTTAAGCCCTATCATGGTGTCAGCGTAATTGGGCCATTTCCGCCCTTCTTTCAGCTCATCTATACTGCGACTGACCGGTTTTACGAGTTTTAAATTGAAAAATTTCAGAAATAAGGAAATTGCTTTCAACGTTAATCTTTTCAGAAAGGAATATTCGTAAATAAAAGTCTCTATGGGATAATCTGGTTCATCCCACAGATGAAAAGATAATGTTTTTTTCATCAAATCTAGATATAAATTTTCAGATGTATTCTTCATTTTAAATATACCTTTTAACGGTTGACCATCATGGATTTCAACATTTAATATTTAGGGCTCTGGTTAGTCAAAAAGAAAACCTCACCCAGAGCCAATGATCCACCAGTAAATATCCACTTAGATTACTCAGCTTCTCAGATCCCATCTTCTGAGTATTATCTTTGTAAGTATCCTGATTATCCGATTGAGAATTATGAATCCTGATTTTAAGGCTATCCATGGGATCAAATGGAGTGCTTTACCCTGATTCAAGCAAAATAGGCACAACTGTCAACAACCTCAATTGGTTAGAAAGCCTGATTCACCAACCCTGGCATAATCCACAAGCCCACACGTTTCAAAATAACCCAAAAAAATTGTACATTGCAACACCTTTTTCCTTGGCATGCAAATCTACACCTTCCTGTTGTGTTGGCCTGATGAAAATGCTCACCTCGACTGCTGTTTTAACATGCCTCCATTATGAGAAAGGTTATTTTAACAATAATTCGAAGGGGAATGCAGATGCACCATTTCCTGCAGATGATTTTAGATTGTAAAAGCACCTTGAAGCATTTGTCAAAAATGAAGATCTTGCCATTAGTTTTCTTAGAAAGTTGACAATACCCGTAAAATAATTACTATTCAAAAATGGATGCAATCATGAAAAAGAAACTACAGTCGGTGATTGAAAGAGTGAAAGATCCTGAGACAAATGTGGCGATCTCAGAGCTGGGGCTTGTCGAAAGATTTCGTTACTATCCGGAGCAAAAGAAACTCTCAGTTTTTCTCAATCCAGTAAGACCCGGTAAAGTCTGCTGCTCTATCATTTCCAGTCTTCTCCTCTCGTCAACCCTGAAAGATCTCATGAATGAGCTCCAGAAGGAATTCCCAGATTTTTACTTGGAGCAAGCCCAATAACAAGGCCTATTAATTTTTCCTTACTATTGCGATGCAGATCACCTGCATCTATAAAGCTGAAAGTCCTGAGACTGTCGAAGGGCGCTGGCAGAATAGATATGAGGCGTATTGACGGGTTGGGCAAATTACATTTAGTGCAAACACTTAGTTACTTAAGCCCTGCCTCAGTTGTATTCTGATTATTTTGTTAAGAAAAAAATATAATATCCCCTGAGTTGTTAGATTTTTGCCACTGACTGCTCAAGTCAATCAGAGGTCTTTTCGCTGATTATCTTTTCCCCAAGATTTATGGTTTCCTGCAATCTGTTCAGCATTTGCTGCCATTCTTTGGGATCTTGGGCTGATGGTTTGATTTCTGCAAGAATTGAGACACAATATTTTAATGTCTTTATCAATACCTCATTTGTTTTTTCCAGTGTGGTGATATAATCGAATACTTTTTGATTTAATTTAGTTTGCAAGATTTGCCTCCTTAAAAATGAAATCCCATCTATCTATTTAAAATATGTTTTTGTAATACTCAAGTTTATAACATATTTAATTTCTTGAAAAAATCAAGGGGGATTTTAGGGGGGATAAAATAGGTAGAGGGGATACCCATTATGTTTTTCCTACAGATATCGGAGGTGACCCAGAGACAGTGGAAGAGGGTTATGAAAAAGACGCTGAAAAGAGTAAAACGGGAGGGTGATTAACGATAGGTGATTCACATTTAGGACTCATGGGCAGAACTAATGACTCTTTTAACTTACCTCTTTTCTGATATCCTGAGCCATATTTTTCAATGTGCTGACCTTCTCAAGAGATGCTCCAACAGTGGGAATAGGGGACGGGCATAAATAAGTAATTAAGTTAAATTTCAAGTTTATAATGGTTCTGATTGGCGATATGTTCCCCTCTTTTTACCGCATATCCAACAGCCGGTTGTGTTATACCAAGATGCCTCGCTATATCCGTTAATCCATAACCGAGTTCTCTAACCGCCCAGTAGCAAAATAATCCCCGTGCACTAGCCTTCACTTTTTCTCTACTCTTAGAATATATATCCTCTGTCCCTATCTTAAATATTCTACATACCCGATCTTCAACCGTCTTTAGATCGTAGCCCAGTCTCTTCATCTCATAATAGCGGTTAAATGTTTCATCGGTCCCTTCCAACACCTGAAGCACAAAATCACTGTCTCCTAATATCCTTTCATCACCCTTTATTCTCTCCCTTTTTCCCATTCCCTTTATCGCTTCCCAACCTCCGAGACTTCGAATCAAACCTCCGCCAACCAACTCAGGTCGCCTCCCTTGACTTATGCCCTCCTTGACATACGATGAATATGATCGCCTCGCTTCTGCTAAACTTTTACCAAAACAGGAAAGCACATATCTTGTGTCCTGCCATTTACATTCTCTCCTCCCCATTAATGCACTATGCCCACAATATTTATAACGGTTCAACTTACCAAGATTTGCAATGATTCCAGCCCTTAATGGGTTTAGGTGAATATAGCGGACCAATTCGTTCAAATAAACATCTTCCTGGCAAATAATGGACTTGAAACGGTTCTGAAAAAGTGGCCCATGACGTCGGTAACGGCGATTAAAACTAACAACATATCCGGTCAGCAACCTTCGCATAAGGTTTGAAATGGATGTATTACCAGTGCGAAATAGAAAATGGGCGTGATTACCAAGAAATGCCCAGGCATAACAGGCCGTGTTTGTGGCTGGGAGTAGATTGCTTAGGCGCTCTAACAGGTTATCGCGGTCTTTATCGTCCTTGAATATTTTTCTGCGCTCTATTCCTCGGATGATAATGTGGTGCAGAACGCCGGGTGAGTCTAAACGAGCTAATCTTGGCATGAGCAAATGATTACCAAATTACTATTAGCTATATCAAGTTAATTATTTATTTATGCCCGTCCCTCTATTCACAGATTTGATTTCAAATTTGCAGGCCGAAAGCAGATCTGCTTCGCTTTGCGAGTCAATTTCACGAAGGAATGCAATTGCGCTAGTACGCAATATCTCCGGATCTGGTGTATTCATAATTAAGCGCTAAAGCTCACCCGACACCGTTTAAGACATTAAAAAAAGTAGAAACGATGGTTATCCCTTTGCAAAAGCTACCCAAAAAGAAAGTAGCAAAGAAAAGGCGATCGGGTGAAGCGTCTGGTTGGGGTAGTTTTTGAATCCTCACCTTTATTTGCATATGGATAGCACAGTCGCAAGTATTGCTAAAATGATGTAGACTGAATAAATTCTAACATTGTTCAGCGCATGCCACTGGTCTCGTATGTTGCTGTTAGGTGAGAGAGAAGTGGCGATTTTTGGTCCATCATATTGTGTTTGACCGCTGAAGCAGTCTTCAACCTGAACTGTGCGCTTGATTGCCCGGCTCTGTGCAACCCTGTGAATCACATCTGCCCAAAGAAAGAGCACGAGGACGGAATAACACACGATTATATATGTGTGAGTGCTGATTTCTATATCTTTTGACAGATAGGCGACACTAACGGCACTTACCAATGTGATTGCCCAGTTTCTTATCTTTTGGCGAACAGTTTCCTGAAGGCTCACGATGTCATTAAGTATCTTGATCTCGGCAAAAGCGTGTTGCTCCCATTCCATAGCGTTTTCTCCTTTGGCATATGAAGCTTAGTTCTCTTTCTATCGGCCTGATCAATTAGTATATAGTTTCTATATGACCTTTCAAATTAGCAATATATTGACAAGAAAAGTCAAGTATTTATGTTCTTTTTAACTATATAACTCCATATTTGAATAATATGCAGAAGTCTGGATAACTACATATGAAGCAAATCCATTCTGAAATAAAAGTTAACTTTAATGCGCTTGGTTCAAAAGGCAATCCCAGAAAAATTCTTTAATGCTCCCCGTAATAACTTTAGACACTTTAGCCCACTTTAGACATTTATAATTTCACTCACTTGTTTCACGCCTCTTTTCTGATATCCTGGGCCATGTTTTTCAATGTGCTGACCTTCTCAAGAGATTCTCCATTCCAACAGGGAAAAATGGTGTTATTATGGAAGAGCGGATCCGATGCTAAATCAAATCTTGATACCTCTACTGCCTCTTTCCACATCTCAGTATGCGGTATTGGCGAGTATTCGCTTAAATAGGGCATGGCACTTGCTTTTCCAACATATGTGATTGTTTTAGCTACCTGATCATAGGACTGTCCTGGAAGACCCATCAAGATATAGGCTCCTATCTGGTTCGTGGTAAATCCTGCCTTTTTAAGCTGATTGACGGCTCGCTCGAAATCACCTTTGGAATACTTTTCCCCCAAATTTTTGTGGAGCTTTGGGTCGGATGTTTCCAATCCCATTCTGATCGTTTGAAAACCTGCCCTATAAAGGAGATCTGCTGTAATTTTATCTATATAGGTGATATGAAGCCCGTTGGGGCAATGAAATTGTAGATTGAGGTTATTCCCTATTACTTCCTCTAAAAAGATACAGATATGATTTTCTGCATCCACAAGAAGGGCATCATCATAAAAGGCAAAATTTTGTATATGATATTTTGTATTCCAAAAGAAAACCTCTTCAAATAACTCTCGTGGCTCCCTCTTGATAAAAGAGGGATTCAGGTAATGTGAGGCACAGTATGTACATCTGAAAGGGCATCCAGAGGAACTCAACAGGCAGATATAATCTATATCAGAAAGTAGATCAAAGGCTGGGTAAGGAAAAAAAGTTTGAGCCTTTTCTTCAGAAAGAAAATTTGGTATATTTTTTTCTAAGAACTGGCTACCCTCTAAAGGCCAAAACTGACTGGGTGATGAGATAATCAGATCGGCATGAGAATAGTTTCTGGCATGCTCGGTGCATAATGTGGCATATATTCCGCCGAGTAGTATCGGGGCATTCGGATGAATATTTTTGGCCAGATTGATGGCCTCGAACACTCCCGGATACCAGTAGGTCATGAGGGAGGTGACAAGTATGGCTGCCGGTCTTTGTACCTTTTTTAATTCTTCTATAAATACCTGGGGAGTTATCCCGTAGCGACTGTATGATCTTGGGATACCGGAAAGCTGGGGAGGCTTTGGCACGATTTGTTTCCAAAACTTCCCTGTTCCATATTTACGACGTATGGGTTTCTTTATGTTAGTTATATCTTTCATGAGTGGATTATGAACATCAAGGCAGTCTATGAGGTGTACTGAAAAGCCCCGTTGCCTTAGATGGCCGGCTAAGTATAATAAGCCGAGTGGTTTTGCCCAGAGATCATAGGCTGCAAAATCATAGATCCAGGGATTAATGAGAATTACCGTCGGTTTCATCTGGTGTTTATTGTGTTTATTGTGTTTGTTGAGTTTATAGGGTTAATGAGTTTTAGTTCACCCTGCTAAATAGCCCAAAGGGCGTTCCCGATAAATCGGGAAATTTAACAGGGTGAACCCTGTAGAGTAAAAGATTTACTTATAACGAAACATTTTAAGTATAATAAATTCTAATTCCCCATGCTGCAAGGTAAAATACTTACTCAACAGGGCAGGCAAACACAATAAACACAACAAACTCAAGGAACCCGACAAACATTATCTAAACATGAGGGAGGTCCTTTATGAGGGCAGTTGTACAGCGAGTGAAGACGGCCAAGGTCACAGTTGCTGGTGAGGTTGTTGGGGAAATTGGCAAGGGTGTGTTAATCTTTCTTGGTGTTGGAGTAGGGGACACTATCGATGATGCAGATTATCTGGCTTCTAAGATAGTTCATCTGCGAATCTTTGGCGATGATGAGGGAAAGATGAATCTATCCTTGCTGGAGACAGGTGGTGAGGCGCTTGTTGTATCACAGTTTACACTCTGGGGGGACTGCAAGAAGGGGAGGAGGCCCTCTTTTGTTCGGGCGGCTGATCCTGTAGTTGCAAATGATTTATATCAACAATTCATTTTTTTTCTTAAGGGAAAGGGTATTCAAGTAGCTGAGGGAAGATTTCAGGAAATGATGGATGTCCACCTTGTGAACGATGGGCCAGTCACTCTGTTACTTGATAGTGCCAAAAATTTTTAATAAGAAATAATATAATTATTCAGCCACGAATTGACACAAATTGACATCAATGAAGACGCCCGCCATCCCTGCCAGACATCCGGCAGGCAGGCGGCAGGCGGTTATAAAATTCTGTATGAAGATTTATCATAAAAATAAGTATTCGTGATAATTAATGATAACCTGCCCGCCGGATGGCAGGCGGGTTTGTGGCTGAATTATAAAGGAAGGTTTCATATTATGGAATACAACAAAGAGACGGTACAGGAAAAAACAAATGAATTGGGCATTCCAGAAAAACTGGATAAGAGGAAGAAAGTTACAAAATTATCTATTTATAAGTGGCTTCTTTTTCTTTTTATCGCTATCTATTTTGTTTTAACATTTTACCGCATTCCCCTTTTAACTGCATTGGGGGGGTATCTTATTGTAGAACATAAGCCTGAGAAGGCTAATTTGATTGTCTGCCTTGCTGGGAAAAATGTAGAAAGATCTCTTGCAGTGGTCGATGCCTACAGAAAAGGGCTTGCACCCTATATCTTTATGGCAAAAAAGAGTAAGCCAGATGGGTTTGATTATCTTACAAAAAGAGTAAGGAGCTATCCTACTGATTTCGATCTATTTACATTAATAATGGAAGGATTTCAAATTCCTGAGAAAGTGATTCTATCCCCAGACGATAGGGTTAGTAACACCCTGGATGAGGCACGATTAGTGCATAAATTTGTGCTGGATAGGGGGTTTAAATCACTCATAGTAATCACATCACTCACCCATTCTCACCGGGCCTGGCTGACCTTTAAGAAGGTTTTTAAGGGTGATGGCATCAAGATAATCTCGCTTCCATCACATTACCAACTATTTAATCCAAAAGATTGGTGGAAAAAACGAAAATGCACCAAAGACCTTATTCTTGAATACCAGAAGTTGATCTATTATAAGATTGCCTATCTTATTTGATAAAGTGTAAGCGTTCACCGTTAGCAGTCGTTCGACAGGCTCACGATCTTGAGCACTGCCGAAAGATTCCCCGTTCACCGATAAGCCAACAGTGGCAATGAGCCGATTAAATAGACATATCCATTAACAGGCCAAACAATATGTTGCTCTATACGAATATTTCCCCTTTCGGACAACGGATAACGGTGAACCGTGAACAGTTACGATAAAGTTCGTGGTCCGTTGTTTGTTGGAAGGAATCATCAGAGTCAATCTCTTAGGAAGGCAGATGTACGGTTCTAAATGAAAAAGTATTGCTCTTTGTTTACTTTGACCTTGACAAAAAAAGGCCAAGTTGTTAGCTACCTGTGGGATATAATTGTATTTTAAGGTGTCATGTACTATAGATTATGAGGGACAGAAAGGAGGAGATCGTAAAAATATGAAAAAAATTATAGGACAGATCGTTTTCTTCACACTAATTATGACAAGTGTTTCTTTTGCAAGCACCTATGATCTTGAGCTCAATGTAGGCCGCTCAGTTCTGGAAGCAAGGTTTAATGCTACATTGCCTCTTGAGGAAAATACTTTAAAAACTGGTGTTGGTGTCATTTACAACGATGATGACTACAAAATAGTCGATGCAAAATTGGCCCTGAGTGGTGAAGCATTTTTACCCGAATTAACCTTTGAATTGGGTTTTCAAGGTTTGCTGGGAAATATGGAAGAGGATTATAAAGACGGTGATCTGATGGCGGTAGGTTTTCTATTGGTAGGAAAGTATGCCATTCCCGAAATCATTTTACCTATCCCAGTAGATGTTTCAGTAGGTTTCACTTTTGCCCCGGATCCTCTTTGTTTTTCAGATTCGGAAAAATACCTGGCAGTAAGAACCGGCCTCGATTTTCATATTATTACAAATGGAATAATTACCCTTGGATATAGATACATCAAGGCTGATTTTGATAACAACTATGGACAATGGGACACGTCAGATGGAACTTTGTTTATTGGGTATCGGATGATGTATTAGTGATATTTAAAAGTTGAGGCACAAACTTTTTTTGGGAAGACCTTCTCAAGTGGTAGTTTGATTTGTTAATAGCCTTGGTCTTTTCAGCAATAATGTTCTTTCTTTACATGTCAGTTGATTTGAGGGTGGCTATTTCGGCGTTACCCGCCCACCATCTTCCCCTACATAGGAAAAGAGGAGTTTTATTAATCAAATAACTTGATTTTATCCAAAAACAGATTATAGTATACCCAATCAATAAAGGCCTGCCTTTAATGGCAAGCCCGTTTCGTTCTGAGGGAGAGAACTATTTGTCAACATGTCAAAGGTGGCATCCTGAAGTATGGAAACATGAAAATCTATATGAAAGGAGGATGTCACTATGGCTAATGGAACTGTAAAATGGTTTAACGACCAAAAAGGCTTTGGCTTCATTGAGCAACAAGATGGTTCGGACGTATTTGTTCATCACTCAGGAATCAATGCAACCGGCTTCAAATCGCTTAACGAAGGTGATGAGGTTACGTTTGATGTAGAGAATGGGCAAAAAGGCCTTGCTGCAGTAAATGTCACGGTCGTGTAACACAGTGTCATAATGAAAAAAGGGCATTCCATACGTAATGGAATGCCCTTATAGTATGATTATATGTAACATACAGAATTTTCTGTAATAACAAGGAGATCAGAATGAATATCTATGTAGGTAATCTATCCTATGAGGTGACTGAAGAGGAACTAAAAGAGGCCTTTGGGGCCTTTGGACAGGTCGAAAACGCCAACATTATCAAGGATAAGTACAGTGGCCAATCAAAAGGATTCGGCTTTGTGGAGATGTCCGCTAAAGCTGAGGCCGAGGCCGCTATCGAGGGACTGAACGACACAGAGTTGAAAGGACGAACACTGAAGGTTAATGAGGCTCGCCCTCGCACCGAAAGCCGCAGTGGTAGAGGAGGATATGGTGGTGACAGAAGAGGAGGAGGACAAGGCGGTGGACGGCGATCCTATTAAGTGTTCGAGAACTAATCCACTGCCCCAGTGAGCGTTTTTTTCAATACCAGAAAGGAAAAATTTGAATGAAGATAAAATCTGGAAGATGGCTTTGGTCCCTCGTAGCAGCCTCGGCTGTAGTATCGATTACTTTGCTTGCATTGGCATCAGAAAAGCAGCCTTCAGAGGGTAAGATTGCAGTAGTTAACGGATTAGTGATTACCCAGGAGGATTTTAATAGAGAGATGATCCGTGTGCAGCGACAGCTCTTAAATATGGGAAAACATCTTAAAGATTCCCAGATGCCAGGTATCAAAAAGGAAGTTCTTGAAAATCTTATAAACCGTGAGTTGCTCTACCAGGAAACCCAAAGGAAGGGAATCAAGATTGACGAGCCGACAATCGATGAACAAATGATGACACTGAAAAAACGATTTCCCAGTGAAGTCGAATTCAAGAGTGCATTAGCAAAGGCGAATTTCTCTGAGGCCGGCATAAAGACTCAAATTTCGCGGGGCTTGGCTATTGAACAACTCATTGGTACCTATGTGACTAAAAAGGCAACGGTTTCAGATCAGGAAATCAAGGCCTTTTATGAGAAACATCCAAATCTCTTTAAACAACCTGAGCAGGTGCGGGCCAGCCACATTCTGATCAAGGTTGACCCTCAGGCGGATGAAGTAAAGAGAGCTGAGGCTCAAAAGAAAATTAAAGAGATCCAGCAGAAACTACAAAAAGGTGAAGATTTCGCCACTCTTGCCAGGGCACTCTCCGAAGGTCCCAGCAAGGCCAAGGGCGGGGATCTGGGCTACTTTAGCAGAGGACGAATGGTAAAATCCTTTGAAGATGCCGCTTTTGCCCTCAAACCTAATGAAGTGAGTGATATTGTCGAGACCAAATTCGGATACCACTTGATTAAAGTCATAGAGAAAAAACCTGAGACTACCACCGCTTTTGAGGACGCCAAAGACAAACTCGGACAGTATCTTAAGCAGCAAAAGGTTCAAAAAGAAGTAAGTATCTACGTTCATAAATTGAAAGAAAAAGCAAAAGTCGAGAGATTTCCGACGGAAGGCCTGTAATTACCAAACACTTATCTAATACGCATTTATTCTTTCTTTTCAGTGGTTTCTTTTTGCTGCTTGGATTTCAGTTTGGAAATGAGTTCCTTAAATGATGATCTGGCAAGTATTTCTTTGAACTGTGCTCGGTAGTTTTTCGCGATGCTCACCCCTTCAATTGCGACATCACAGACAAGCCAGTTGCCCTGTTTGTTTTTAAAAAGGTAAAGTACGGGAATTTGAGTTTCTTTATTGACAATAACCTCTGTCTTTACTATCACATAGCGCCCTTTCACAGTTTCATTGAGATAGCTAATGTTTTTTCCTGAAAAACTGCCTGCTTTTGCCAGATAATCATCTATTTTTTTTAGATACGTGCGCTCAAGAAGATCACTAAAGATTTCGACAAATTCCTGTTTCTCTTCTTTGGTCCTTTTCTTCCAATAAACCCCTAATGCCCTCCTGGCAAACGCCTCCTCGTCAAATCTTTCCTTTATCAATTTGAGGAGGATGTCTTTTCTTTCATTCTTTTTATCAGGCGTTTTAAGAGACGGATCATTAAGGACATCGATGATCTTATCGAGGGTTCCTTTGATTGAATCAGTGACTGGTTCCGGAGCCGCCCAGACAAAAGAAGCCAGCGATACCATCAGCACAAAAAGCACTACTGCATGTGCATTAATAAATTTGTCCCATTTTATTATCATTGATTCTCCTGACTTTAGATGCATTTTAAAATATCTCTGTAATTACTCAGCCACAGACCCGCCTGCCAGATGGCGGGCAGGTTTACGCTGATTATCACTGATCTTTTATTATACAAATCTCTTGCTGGTTTTCTGTCAAAATTTAATAACAGGACAACTATTTGTTGCCTTTCTGCGTTCATCTGTGTGAATCGGTGGCTGAATAGTTACTTTGTTTTTAACATGTTCGAAGGCTTTTAGACAATAGCAAGTAATTTTTTACCGAAAAATACATAAAATTCATGACTTAGGGACTATGAGTTTTGAATGGTCTCCAGACTAAGATTAATTTTGGTAATAACATCAGGACAGATAAAAGCGCAATAAACATGGCCAGTCCAGTAAAGACACCGAAATAAATAGTCGGAATGAAATTGGATAATACCAGTATGGAAAAGCCAAATATAATTGTTATTGACGTGCTAATGATAGCCTTACCCACATTTCCATGACACAGATCCAGGGTTTCAGCATAGTTGCCATTTTTGGCAAACTCTTCTCTAAATCTATATATATAGTGAATGCTGTTATCGATCGCTATCCCCATTGTGATAGCAGCAATTGTTATGGTCATCATATCCAGGGGTATGTCCAGCAAGCCCATGATTCCAAGAACCAAGCCTATCGCGAGCAGGTTGGGAATAACGCCAATTATAGATAGAGTAATGGACCTGAACAAAACGAGTAACATGATCGCTATGCCTAACAACACAATGCCCAATGATAAGATTTGGGATCGAAACAGGCTCTGTAACATGTTGTTGTATAAAACGAGCATTCCGGCGACCGTTGCTTTGTTCCCTGAAAGCCCAAATTTATTTATAAGATCACCACTGATTTTTTCAAGAAGTTCTTTTCTTCTGATACCCTTCTTAGAGTCTAAGATTCTAACGGAGATCCGGGCTTCATTATTGTCAATGGAGACATACGGATCCACCATCTCAGATCGAATTCGATCGGGAATCTTTTTATTCAACACCCCCAGTTCAATACCATCAAATTCTTTCCCCTTATTAAGCTGTTCAGCAGCCCTTATAATGGAGGCAAGGGAGAGAACTTTTCCTATCTCGGGTAGGCCGGCTAAATAATCATGAACCTCTTTGATCTTCTCAACCTTAAAAGGCGTAAGCCAGTAATCTCTTGGGTCAGACTCTCCAGCCCAGTCATCCTGTTCGAGGAAATCCTCATCATCGGTGTCAACAAGATTATTCTCTGCTGTGCTGTTGCCCTTTTGCTCACCAAAGTTGAGTATAATGTCGAGCGGGAATGTACCGCCAAGCTTATCATCTATTAATTTCATTCCCTGGTATATTTCGGTTTTCTTACTGAAATAATTTATGAACCCGTTTTCTACATTAAGCTTAGCAATGCCGATAACGCTTATAACGGCGAGCACTATTGATACAATGATTACTTTACCACCATGAAATGTTGCAATAGATGCGATTCTCGATGTGAGTGCGGATTGTCTTTTATCAGTAATCGAGGGACTGGATTTTTTAAGTAATATCAAAACAGAAGGGAACAGTAAAAATGAGGTGAAAAAGGTTACACACAGGCCTATTGCCATCATCCATCCAAAATCAATGACAGGTCTAATGCCGCTGAATACTAATGAGCTGAATGCCAAGATTGTTGTTAAGGCAGCATATACGCATGGCCACACCATTTTCTTAGCGGTGGTAGACACAATGTCAAACTGACTCTCCGAGGACATATCTCTACAGAGCTGCCTGTAACGAACAGTTAGGTGAATAGTCATTGACATTGTAAGTATCAACATCAAGGAGATGAAATTTGAGGATATGACTGTAACTTTCCAGTCTAAAAAGCCAAGCATGCCAAGCATGACGAGAACCGCATAAAAACAGGTCAGCAATGGCAGGATTACCCATCGTATTTCGTGGAACAGAACGGCGAGGCTTACGACTATGAAGATGAAAACACCAAAACCGAATACCACCAGATCGCTTTTGATGAATGTAATCATGTCATCGGCGACCATTGGCACTCCACCTAAATGCACCGCAGCATATTTCTTATAGGGACGTATAATTGATCGAATTTTTTCGATGTCCTGATGCCGCTGCCTATTAAAAGCGGCATAGTAATCTTCGTACTCAGCCATATATTCTTCTAATTGAGACTGCTCAGCCTGACTGAGTGTTACAGACCTTTTTTTATCTAAAAGTTGATTCCTTTTTTTTGTGAGTTCTGAAAAATGGGTATCTTCTTTTAGGTAGATTATTAAGCCGGTGGTTTGACCGTCGGGGCTAAGAACTAAATTTTTATATATCGGGCTTTCCAGTATTTCTTTTTTTGCCTCTTGGATGTCAACACCGGCATCTTCCAGGCTCTTGACGGTCTCCTCTTTCATTTTTGAGAGCTCTACGCCGGGAGCACCTAAAAGCGGAATATCAAGGAGGGTTGTTACCGAATCAACTCTTTCTAATGACCTTAATTCTTTTCTTAATGCTTTTAAAATTTTTAATGAGCTCTCGGAGAATAAATTTTCATAGGGAGTAAACGTTACAACTAAGAAATCTTTGATATGGTACCGGGTAATAATTTCACGATATATTTTTAAATCTTTATCATCTTTTAATAATAAAGAGTCGGAAGAGGCATCGAGTTTAAAGTCTTTCGCATGGTATGAAAAAAACGAAAGCAACAATAAAAGCACTATAAGTACAACTTTAGGATGCCCTAAAACAATTCTATTATAGAGCTTTGCAAAACCATTCATCATATTTGATCAATTTTTTTATTTAATCCGCCGGAGGCAGACAAGTCCGCCACAAACACGGCGGACAAGGGTTAATTCCCCGTCCCGCTTGGCGGGACTGCGAGGTAGTTCATTGTGAATTAGGAATTTATCTTCTCGTACCAGATTAACAAATTTGGTGCTTGAGCCCTTAAAATGAAGCAAGGTTTTTCTGTTTAGCTCTTTGATAGGGACTCACTTTTGGCGGAAAAAAGTATAGGGTAAAGGCATTTGAGTGTCAACAGAAAAGGCGCAAAGAAAAGGCGCAAAGAAATGGCATGAGTGTTTCGAAAATGTATCCCACACTAATTTGACAAGAAGTTTTAAAACACAATCCGTCTGCGGTGGATGATTTGCGCTTGACACAAAAACATCAATTCCCTATCCTTCTTGCTACAAAAGGAGAAGCAGAAAGATGCTAAAAGAGATAGAAAATCAATTGAAACATCTACTATTTGTTTTCTTCCTTCTCACTTTTTCTTTAGTTGGGTGTGCCCATAGAAACGGTGCCATTCCTTCCTCCGTCCCGCGAGATATCTCATACCCGCCTGCCGCCCGCCTGCCAGACCCGCCTGCCAGACGGCGGGCAGGTGTAGGGCAGGGATGTCGGGCAGGCCCGCCTGCCGGATGTCGGGCAGGTCATCAGAACCAGGAAACAACTGTATTCGCATTAAACCAGACCCAAACAAACCAAGGTGAGGTTGAAGAGGATTCTCCCGATGAGAGCCTGGCTTTTTTCGATAAAGATACCAAAGAAGAGGTGGTGCATGTGGCAGATCCCCTATCCCCGTGGAACCGGGCCATGTTCCATTTCAACGACAAGCTCTACTTTTGGCTTTTAAAGCCCATTTCAAGGGGATACAGGGCTGTGATACCCACTCCTGTCAGGAGTGGTGTAAAAAATTTCTTCCGTAACATTACAATGCCCATTCGAATGGTCAGCTGCCTTTTGCAGGGAAAGGGGCGCGCAGCCAGTGCAGAATTATCCAGGTTTCTGATAAATAGCACTGTGGGAGTCCTTGGGTTTGGAAACCCTGCCAGAAGATGGCCTGAATTGAATCCCAGCGAGGAAGACCTGGGACAGACCCTTGGAAGTTATGGGATCGGCAACGGGTTTTACATTGTGTGGCCTGTTCTGGGCCCCTCCACCCTGCGTGACTCCGTGGGAATGGTGGGAGAGTGGTTCTTGGATCCTGTCTCATATGTGGATCCCACTGAAGCATATCTGGAAATTTGGACCCTCGATAAGGTAAACGAGACCTCATTTCGCATCGGTGATTACGAATCTCTCAAGGAAGCTGCGATCGACCCTTATGTGGCGTTCCGCAATGCCTATATCCAGTATCGTAAAAAGAAGGTAGAAGAATAGAGGAAGATTGGTGAGATGTGCTATTTGGTGGTCATGGTGTAAACCCCATCCCAGTTAGCAGGTGCCGGATTTTTTTTGAGATCCTCACATCGGTCAATATAGACTTGTGCAGCATAGAGATTGGGATCCATGGCAGTAATATTTTCAAAGATATGGATTGCCTTATCCCACTTTCTCCGTTTGTAAAACATTACCCCTTGATTGAATTGTTTAATAACCTCTTCCTGTATACCAGGAAGATCTTTATATCCTACCAAGCTGTATATCTTTACCGGCCGCTTCTTTCCCTTGACCCTGACTGCATCAAGCTCCATGCAGGTAAATTCGTTTTTTACCCTCTCAAAGGTGAATTCACTAATTATTATATTGGTTTTATAGCTTTTATTTGCACCTTCCAGCCTGGAGCCAAGATTAACTGAGTCACCCATGGCAGTAAAATCAAACCTCTGGTCCGATCCCATATTGCCAACCATCATGGGGCCAGTGTTTATACCAATACCAATGTCCATAGGATTTTTACCTTCAGCAATCCACTTTTGATTAAGGTTTTTCAACTCCTCTATCATCTCAAGGGCAGAATGACACGCCTTGACGGGATGATCAGGTAAATCAAGAGGCGCACCGAATATGGCCATGATAGCGTCTCCCATATATTTATCCAGTGTGCCATCATATTTGAAGACAATGTCTGTCATAATGGTAAGATATTCATTTAATAAGTGTACCAACTCTTCAGGTGTTAGCCCTTCAGCAATAGTAGTAAACCCCCTAATATCTGAAAAGAGTACTGAAAGCTCTTTTCTGTCTCCACCCAGTTTTAATTTTTCGGGATGTTTTAACATCTCATTGACCACAGAAGAGGAAACATAATAGGTAAAGGCGCCCTTAATTTTTTTTCGCTCTTTTTCTTCGGTTAAATAACGATATACTGTAAGTGAGGTATAGACGAGAACAAGGACAAGAAGGGGGTAAATGATGTTGACCCAGATACCCCAATAAATAAAAAGCCAGTAGCTTAGCAATATATATATTATAAATAGCGCAGAGGAAAAAAGTATTCCTTTAAGGGCACCCACTCGTCGAACAACCACCCCAGTAAATAATCCAATAATAAGAATGGCCAGTGCATCGAATATCGTAGTCCACTTGGGTTTCTTTAAGAAATTGTTGGTAATGATATTATTTATGACTGTTGCGTGGATTTCCAGGCCTGGATATTCACCGGAACTGGAAAAGGGGGTGCTCCGTATATCGTAGATCGCGATGGCAGTGGCTCCTACCATTATGATTTTATCATTAAATGTCCCTTTTGGGATATTCCCCTGGATTATATCGCTTATAGAGTAGTGCGGGAATGTCTTTTCAGGACCTAAGTAATTTATGAGCATCTTTCCATCTTCGGCTGTGGGGATAAACCTCTCCTCCCCCATACTGATTCCTTGAATGCCGTAATTTGCCACTTTGACCATCAACTGAGGTTGGTCAAGATAATGCCAGACAGACTGGATGGAAAGGGGAGCATAAATCTCCTGACCACATTTAAAAATAAGAGGCATCCATCGGACAAAACCATCTTCGTCAGGCACCATATTAAAATAGCCCGAGGAGTCGGCGGCCTGACTCAATATGTCAATATTGGCTTCGGGTATATAGGCAATATATTCAGCAATAAAAGGGTCTATCTGCATACCCTGCTCTTCGTACATGATCATGGGATATTTGGAATTGTTGATCCTTTGAAGTTGCCTCTCTATATCTTTCTGTTCGATCTCGTAGTTGAGAGCAGCTTTGCTCATGTAAAAAAAATGTCCAAGAACTATTTTGGCCTGAGATCTTTTGATTGCATTGGCAAGAATGAGATCGTTGTCTGCTTTGAGTTTACTCTCCTTAATAAATTCCTTTATTTTATTATCCTTTAGCTGCAGAGTCTCAATCTTTTGTTCGAATCGGTCAATGAGTTTAAGGTTGGTATTCTCATCAGGCTCAAGAAAGCCGATATCGAATCCTATGACTTTTGCCCCATCATCCGAGAGATAGTCAATAAGCCTGGCAATTTTGGATCGTAGCCATGGCCATCTCCCCTCTTTATTAAGACTCTTTTCATCTATAACAGCAAGCACAACGGCATTATCAGGTTTCATGGTCCCTCTGGATTTAAATCTCAGATCCAGGGTTTTGAGCTCAACGATTTCAAGGAGTGATGGTTCTATAAAGATGAAAATAAAAACGATCAACAATGTAAGATAGATTGTGATAGAGAAGGGATTCATCGAAAACAACAACTTAAATCGTTTATTCATTCATTGTTCCTTAGATAAGGTAGTATATTTTTAGCTGTTGTGCTTATTAGAAAGTAATTTCAATTATTATTACTTACATTAGGTTAATCATATATGGTAAATAGCCATTAAAGTCAAGAAGACAAGCAAACGAGGGATAATTTGATTGACAAATTTCTGTACGTATTGATAGATTGTAACTGCTAAGAAGGTTCAAAGTTCTAAGGTTTCCCGATAAAATCGGGATTCAAAGTTAAAGAGCGATTTATGCAATGATATGCGTGACAGTGTAAAACAATCCCAACCTCAGATATTGATATTCACAGACCTGGATGGCACCCTATTAGATGATCAAACCTACGATTTCAGCCCAGCACTACCCGCCCTCAAGATTATTCATGCACGGAAAATTCCTCTTATCCTGGTAAGCAGTAAGACCCGAGCCGAGATTGAATTTTTTAGGGAATTATTGTCTCTTGAAAGCCCCTTTATAGCAGAAAACGGTGGGGGCATATATTTCCCGACTTCCTTTGCATTGCCGAAGGAATATTCTTGTGAGAAGATTGTTGGTTTTAAGGCACTCTTTATAGGAGGACCGATTAAGGAGGTGCTCGAGAGAAGCAGGAAATTAAAGGAGGATTTTAACTTCAGAGGTTTTTCGGAGATGACTGTTCAAGAGATTGCCTCTTTGACAGACCTCACATTAGAGGATGCTCTTCGTGCATCCAAAAGAGAGTTTGATGAACCCATACTGTTAGAAGACCCTCTTGATGATAGGGAGATATTTTGCAAGAAGGCGGCACAGTATGGCCTTGATTGTGTATATGGGGGCCGCTTTATCCATCTATTTCTTGGCGGAAATAAGGGCAGAGCTGTAGAGACAGTTCTGGAAATTTATAGAAAGCTAAGGGGACCAACTTTTTCTATTGCACTTGGAGACAGCCCAAATGATATATCCATGTTAAAGGTGGTGGACAAGGCTGTTTTAATGCAAGGCAGAGATGGCACACATATAAATGTTCTTGCTCATCCTGATTTCATTACTTTAGAGGGAAATGGTCCTGAGGCATGGAACAGGGTGATGTTGTCTATTATTGCAGGTTTCGCGTAATTCCATAATATAGGAACTTCGTTTTGGACGCAGATTAACGCAGACCCGCCTGCCGGATGGCGGGCAGGGTATCAAGATTGTAAGTATCTCAAAAAATATCTGCGTGTATCGGCGAAAATCTGCGGCCTAATTAACCTGATGTTTAAGGCTATCATATGATTCCGACAATAAAATGGGACAATAATTGTATCTCTATTATTGATCAGCGAAAACTCCCCGGAAAAAAAGAGTGGCTTGTCTGTAGAACCTTTCAGGATGTTATTACTGCAATCAGAGAAATGGCTATAAGAGGTGCTCCTGCTATTGGTGTGGCTGCGTCCATGGGTCTTGCATTAGGTTCTCAAACTATTAAGACAAACAACCACGAAACACTTAAGAAAAGGTTTTTGGAAATGGCCCGGCAAATGAAATTGGCGAGGCCAACAGCAGCTAACCTGAGATGGGCAGTTGAGAAAATGATAGGGGTTGTGGAGACAATGAATCATAATACTGTAGAGGAGATTAAAGAAGCCCTTAGAAAGGAATCCCAGATTATTTTAGAGAGGGATATTGAGATAAATCATCAAATCGGACAAAATGGCCTACAACTTATTCCAGATAACGCAACGATACTTACCCACTGTAATGCTGGAGCCTTAGCGACAGGTGGGTATGGTACTGCTTTGGGCGTGATTAGGGCAGCTAATGAAGCCGGGAAAAATATCCACGTGATCGTTGATGAAACAAGGCCATTGCTCCAGGGCCTACGCCTTACAGCATTCGAACTAATTGAAGAAAATATCCCAGCCACAGTAATAGTCGATAGTGCAGCCGGTTATCTTATGCGAAAAAAGACGATAGATTTAGTGATAACTGGTGCTGACCGGATAGCCTCAAACGGGGATATGGCTAATAAGATTGGCTCGTACCAATTGGCCGTGCTCGCGAAAGAAAATAAAATCCCTTTTTATGTTGCGGCCCCTCTTTCAACCTTTGATCCTGATCTAAAAAACGGGGACCTGATACCTATTGAAGAAAGAGATCCAAGAGAGGTTACTTCCTTTGATGGTCATATGCTTGGCCCGGAGGGTGTGGATGCCTTGAATCCTGCTTTTGATATAACTCCGGCCAAATACATTTCTGCCATAATAACTGAGAGGGAAATTCTCAAGCCACCTTATAAAGGCAGCATCAGGGATCTGTTTGGAACAGGCATGAAATAGAGTAATAAAAAGGTAACTACTCAGCAAATGACCCCGACGCTTCGCTCCAGGGTTATATATGAAAGAAACTTTTAAGGTTGATAAATGACTATTTTATCCTGATTTATCGGGGATAATTTTTAATTGCTAATTGCTGATTTTAGCTTGATAGTATAGGAAATCCCATTTTTTAATAATTATATTAGATTGTTATATAATTATATCTAATTGATATTGAAATAAGTTGGGTTTATGATAATTAATATATCATGAACCTGCCACTGAATA
>Ga0315541_1001348_pt1 | contig 23131 bp, 21 predicted proteins | sample SalMarSW160190MG_FD_203095 | JGI IMG/M metagenome (GOLD analysis project Ga0315541, IMG submission 203095) | Salt marsh sediment microbial communities from the Plum Island Ecosystem LTER, Massachusetts, United States - Salt Marsh Sediment SW1601-190 ...
TTATAGCTACCCCAGATTCTGGTTATGAGTTTACTGGATGGACTGCTAACTTAGGTAGTATAGGTAATGTATTAGATCCTACTGCTTCATCCACCGATGTGACTATGAATGAGGATATGACCTTGACCGCTAACTTTGAAAAGATTACCTACACTCTAACCCTCAATGTAGCACCCACAGGAAGTGGTTCTACCACTGGTGAAGGAACCTATGTCGTAGGAACACCAGTAAATATTTCTGCCAGTGCCAATTTAGGTTGGAAATTTCAAAACTGGACTGTAGATGATGGTAGCCCTTCTAATGTGTCTGGTGATTTAAATACTGATCCTTTAACAGTCACTATGAATGAGGATATGACCTTGACGGCTCACTTTATGGCTGAGATATTTATATTAGGAACGGTAACCATCGCCTTTGAAGATTTGGAGATTCCGACGAAAAGTATGACTTGTGATTATGATTATAATGATTGGGTAGTTGATTTAAATATCACTACCTCATATGATGGAGATACTCCAAATTTAACCCAGGTCAAGTTTGATGTTCTTCCGGAGGCAAGGGGAGCCGGTTATGACCATCGATTCCATATTTCATTTCCTGCTGATACTTTCAGCCAGGATGGAACATATATATTAGAGATAACCGGTGAGAGTACAGATTCTGGAACCTTTGATGCAAGTGAAAAAAACGATTTCGTAGTCATTCCGGATACTAGAGCGGCGCTGGGAAGTGAGCTTCATAATCATACAAATACTTTAGAATGTTTTGGACCAACCTCGCCAACAGTAACTGCTGTTTTAACAATTGATTTTAGTCCACCTTTCTTCTATCATGATTTCAGTCAGTATGACCCGTATAGTACAAGTAGTATGCATGGAGAAGGTCTTTTCTTTGATCCTTATCTGGAAATAGATACTGGAACTAATAATAAATTTGACCCTCCAGCAGATGACGAGATTCATACAACAGACATCAGAATGCTAACTGTTCCGGATGATTGGAGCTGGCCAGAAGAAGGGGAAGCGATATGGGATGTTTATACTAGCGTAACAGGTCCTCCTCTTAGTTTTAGTAGCGACTGGTGGACTTTGCATAATAATTGTATATACGGAGATGGTATTATATGTGGCGGAGGAACATGTCAACTGTAAAAGTTAAAATGAAATAGTGATAGTATATATGAAGTAGAATAACTTAATCGGTATCTTTTATCAATTAATTTGGTAAAAGGTACCGATTTAGTGTACTAATTATTTAGTAATAATTAAAGATTGTATTAACTTAAATATAAAATTATCTTACTTTCCTTCTTTTTTTATACATTCAACCGGGACGATTTTTTTGGCAAAGCGGACAGCCTTTTTTTCAGTAGAAAAAGCTCTGTCTGATACCTTTATCGGTGAAGATAAAGTATATCCCTTGTAAGTATTATGTCCGTACTCTACAATGTATTTATTTTTATCAGGAGATATTTTGCAATAATCGTATTTTATTTTCATCTTTTATCCTCCTTTTTCAATAAGAATTTAGGTGAATTTAGAATGTATTTAATTTTATAAATAATAATTGCTATGGTGTATTCTAAGAATTATCTGTATTGTCAATAAGTTCTGCATTTATGGTATCGACTTCTTCCGGAGAAATTACGATAACCTTACACTTATCAGGATTACTATTGAAATTAAGAGCTAAAAAATTAGAATAAGATATTTTGTAATCTTTTCCGGCTGTTGGGTCGTTAGTAATCACTTCCTGTTTTTCATCATCAAATCCGATAATTACCCGAGCATGACTTTTAAGGATGGTTAAACTGTAATTTTGTACGGCAATTACCGGGATATCTTCTTTCAATAAAGCCTTTATTTCTTCTATAGTTTTAGATTGATATTTTACTTCAAATCCCAAATTCTTTGCATAGCTAATAAACTTAAATACTGAGCTGCTGCCGTTTGTGATTACTTTACTGGCTATTTCTGCCTGGGTAATATTTTCCCCAAAATATTTTAAAGTCATTGCACCGGAGGCCGGAAGACACCAGTTTGCCCCAGCATATTTTTCATAAGGTACATCCAGATAAACATAATCTATCTCTTCGACTTTATTTATTTCTTCATCTAATAAATCAAGTTGAAGTTCAGGTGTAACAACACCACTACAAGATGTCAGGAAAAGAGAAACAATCAACATTAAGAACAGTGTTATGGTTATTTTGCCCATTGCCCTTGCTTTCATGTTATTTCCCTCCATTTCCTCTGTTTTTCTTAACAGAGTCTTAAATTTTTTAGATTTAAGTTGTGAAGGCATTTTTACCAAAACATGGGCTTTTTCAAACAAAAAAAAGTCGGTAGCCTGGCTTCCTTAGCACTTTTGGTGCTTTAGGCCCATTGCTTTGCGTCCTACCCTTTTGGGTAGTTTGCCTTTATCAACTTTGTTAGCTGCTAAAATATTTATTCTCTTTTCAAATTTCTTTTTTCTACTTATTATATTCCCCAAAATAGAAAATTTTAGACATTAATTTGTAAATTTTTAAATATATTTCAGAAATATATAAATATTAGGAGAATTTTCCTATAGATATATTATCATAAATGATTCAATATTCAAAATATTTCACTTTGCTTTGTCTTTTAGATTATTTAAATATATTAATTTTTTGATTATAGTCCTTTAGAACAGCCAAAGCGTATTCGATATCATAAGGAGTATGGTCGGCATTGATCTGAAATCTTATTTCTTCATCTCCTTTAGGTACAACCGGATAATTAAGACCTGTGCCAAGAATTCCATTTTCAATAAGATAGTTTACCAACTCTGTGGTTTTTTTGGTATCTCTTACCATTATAGGAACAATAGGATGGTCACTTTCAATAATTTCATATCCTAAATCAAGGAGACCTTTTTCGAATTTTTTAGTCATCTGGTGAAGATGGGCTAAAATGTCTTTTCCTTTTTCGCTATCAAGTATTTCCAAAGATTTTAGAGTTGCACTCGCCTCAGCAGGAGAGATGGGGTTAGAATAGATATACATCGGCGTCGTTTCTCTCAAGTAAGTGATAACAGTTTGATCGGAAGTTACATACCCGCCGTTTACGCCAAATGCTTTACCCAGGGTTCCCACTAATACATCTACTTCCTTTGCATTGGTATATTCTTCTGTTCCCCGACCGGTTTTTCCATAAGCCCCAATACCATGAGAATCGTCTACCACTAACAGAATATTTTCCGGGAATTCCTGGTCATATTTTTTAGAAAAATTAGAGATAATATCCAGAGGGGCATAATCTCCCCTCATACTAAATATACCATCTGTTACGATGATTAATCTTTTTGCTTGACCAATAGATTCTTTTATTCTATCTTCGAGTTCATTCATATCCAGATGTTTGTAGATTTTTTTGTCTTTTGGCCGGGCAAGTCTAAGGGCGTTGATTATACAATTATGGTTTAATTCATCACTTATTACTATAGTGTCAGAAGTTATGAGAGGAGTTAAGATTCCTACTATTGTTGAATAAGCTGAGCTGAACAGCATAGCATCATCTCTTTGGTGAAATTTTGCTAACCTTTTTTCCAGTTCTCGGTGAGATTGGAATGTTCCGCTGATAAAACGGACAGCTCCCGGTCCGACTCCATATTCTTTGGTTACTCTTTCTTCTTCCTGGATAATTTCCTCCCTTAGGGACATTCCCAGATAAGAGTTAGAATTCATTCTTATAAATTCCTGCTCGCCTTTTCCTTTAAGAAAATATCTTGGACCTTTTTCTCCTTCGCTTCTTTTAACTTTAGTTATTATGTATTCTTTGCCTTTTAATCGACCTTCGTCTTTTAGTTCTTTTAGAGTTTTAGAAAGTGCTTTCTCTAAATTATTTAATCCCATTTTATAATCCTCCATTATTTTAGTCGTTAGTGAATAGTGAATAGTCGTTAGTATTAATACAGGTTATTATTTTATAGTTTATAGTTTTTAGATAAGAAAAATAAGTTGTCAGTTATCAGTTTTTGGTTTATAGTTTACTTTATTTTATGTCATTGCGAGCTCTGATTTATCAGGGCGCGGCAATCTCGGGTTGAGATTGCTTCGTCGCTAAAGCTCCTCACAATGACAAACATGCATTATTTTTTTGTAGGGGGCGGATTTATCAGCCCCGGGTTATTTGGTGTTTTTTTAACGGGTTCGATGAATAGAACCCCTACAACAGATTACTTATTTCGGGCAGACACAAGGTCTGCCCTTACTTGTACCTTACGATCTTATCTTTCTTCTTCTTTTTTCACTATCCGCTATACGCTGTACGCTCCACGCTAATATGCGAGATACGATTCACGAGATACGAGATACTTATTTGTTATCTCGTTTTCACTTATTGCTTGCACCTAAACGCTATACGCTCTACGCTATACGCTAACATGCAGTTTAATTTTAAGTTTTTCAATCATATCTTTGGTCATTGCTTCCAGATCATAATCCGGAAACCATCCCCAATCTTCTCTGGCAACAGTATCGTCTAACTGATTGGGCCAGGAATCGGCAATTGCCTGTCGCATTGGGTCAACATCATAGTTTATTTTAAAATCTGGAATGAATTTTTTAATTTCGTTGGCGAGTTGTTCCGGATTAAAGCTTTCTGCGGTCACATTATAGGCATTCCTGTATTTTAATCGGGAAGGGTCAGCTTCCATCAGATTAACTGCGGCTTTTAGACCATCAGGCATATACATCATATCCAGATAAGTATCTTTGTCTAAGAAGCAGGTATATTTTTTATCTTTTAATGCCTCATAAAAGATTTCTACAGCATAATCGGTAGTTCCGCCGCCGGGAAGGGTAACATAAGAAATGATTCCCGGAAAGCGCACTCCTCTGGTATCTACTCCATATTTTGAATGATAATAATCGCAAAGCAGCTCTCCGGTAACTTTGGTTAATCCATAGATGGTGTTGGGTCTTTGAATTGTCTCTTGAGGGGTATTATCTTTAGGGGTAGAAGGGCCAAAAGCGGCGATCGAACTGGGAGCAAAGACGGCACATTTATATTCCCTGGCTATTTCCAGCACATTATAAAGGCCATTAATATTTACTTTCCAGGCTGATTGAGGATTCTTTTCACCTCTCGCAGAGAGAACAGCTGCAAGATGAAATACAGTATCTATTTTATATTTTTTTATTGCAGAATAAATCTCCTGAGTATTTAAACAATCAATATGCTCAAATATCCTGTCTTGGCTAATCATCTCTTCAGGTATGGATTTAATATCTGAGGGAATAACATTTTCATTACCGTATCTTTGTCTTAAAAAAGGAATTAATTCAGAACCAATTTGACCAAGTGCTCCGGTTATTAAAATTCTTTTCATATTTTCTCCTTATTGCTAATTTAATCCAAAAAAAATTTTTTATTCAGCATACAAGCTCGTTTTTATCTGATTTATAAAGTGAATAGCGTGATCTTTCATAATCTGTTCACTCTTTTCTTGCTCTTTGTTTTCCAATGCCTTTATAAGTTCTTCAAAATCTTCAGGTATTTTTTGTGAATAAGCATCATTTTCTTTGGCAAAGAACCAGAGGCGTCCAATTTGATTTCGCAATCTTTTTAAAGTCTCAGCCAAGGTTTGATTTTTAGTAGAGTAGTTTACTAAATCGTGAAATTCTGCATCCAATTGAATTAATTTTCTCCGGTCTTTTTCTTGTTTTATCTTCTCAAAAAGTTCTTTCATCTTATTTAATTCTTCTATAGTTACCCTTTGAGCTGACAATTTCCCGGCAAGACCAATTAAAAAAAGCCTAATTTCAAAAACATCTTTTAGTTCTTGAAAACTTACATCAGTAACATAGACACCATTATTAGGAATTATATGTACTAATTTTTCATTTTCCAGGAGAATGAGAACCTCTCGAATAGGTATAGGGCTAACCCCAAATTCTTTCGCTAATTCTTTAATGCTTAACACTTGTTTTGGTTTGTAATCCAGATAGACTATCCGCTTTTTGAGTTCTTTGTAAATTTCTTTATTTACCATAAATATCACCTATATATTAATAATATATTCATAATATATCAGTAAAATATTGCTATGTCAATTTCTTATTCGAAAAAACAGTATCGAGTATATAGTATCAAGTATCGAGTTAAGAAAGAGAAAGAAAAGATAGAAAAATGAAATTAAATAATTGAAAAACATTTCTAATTTTGTTATATTAAGCTTAATAGTGTTTGATTTTTAAAACCCGTATGGGAACTTCAATATAAAAATTAAGGAGGGGGTAATCTTGCATAATAATTCTAAGGATATCGTTTGGGTAGATTTTGCTAGTTTAGAAAATTTTATGGTTGATGTTTTTAAAGGGATAGGAGTTCCGGAAGAGGATGCCCGAATATGTGCTGATGTGTTGATTACTTCTGATAAAAGAGGGATAGATTCACATGGCATTGGGCGCTTAAAACCTATATATTATGATAGGATTCGAGCCGGGATCCAATCACCAAAAACAGATATGGAAATTGTTAAAGATGGTCCTACTACCGCAGTTATCGACGGTCATAATGGAATGGGACAGGTAATTGCCAAAAAGTCTATGGCTCTGGCTATTTTAAAGGCGAAAAAGATGGGATTGGGAATGGTAGCAGTAAGAAACTCTACCCATTATGGGATTGCCGGCTATTATGTTTTGATGGCTATCGAAGCAGGAATGATTGGAATTACCGGTACTAATGCCCGTCCCTCTATTGCTCCTACGTTCGGAGTAGAAAATATGTTAGGAACTAACCCTTTAACTTTTGGAATGCCCTCTGATGAAAAATTTCCTTTTGTCCTTGATTGCGCCACTTCTATTACCCAGCGAGGGAAGATAGAATTTTATGACCGGGCAGAGAAAGAAATTCCTCCGGGCTGGGTAATCGGAGAGGATGGAAAGACCAGAACAGATACTCATCAAATTTTGCAAGACTTAAAAACAGGGAAGGCTGCTCTTGCTCCCCTGGGTGGTATCGGAGAAGAAACTGCTGGTTATAAAGGTTATGGTTATGCTGCAGTAGTGGAAATCCTTTCCGCTGCCCTGCAAAACGGGAAGTATCTTAAGATGTTATCGGGAGTAGAGGAGGGTAAACCCGTACCCATTAATCTGGGACATTTTTTTATAGCCATTAACATATCTACCTTTACAGATCTCGAATCATTTAAGAAAATTACCGGAGATATTCTTCGTTCTCTTCGTTCTTCTAAAAAAGCTCCTGGGGCAGAAAGGATTTATACTGCCGGAGAGAAAGAGTATCTGGCCTGGTTAGAGAGAAAAGATAAAGGCGCGCCTATAAATAAGAATCTTCAACAGCAGATTATTACTTTAAAAGAAGAACTTGGATTGAACCAGTATAAATTCCCTTTTGAAAAATAAAATGAATGGAGGAAAATAAAATGAGAAGGGTTGATTTTAAATTAACCAAGATCTATTTTTTAGTATTATTTCTTCTGTTTTTTCTGGTTGCTTCGTCAGTTTTTTCAACAGAAAATAAAAAAGATTTATATTCACTCGAAGACATCTCTAATGTCCGGCAATTTTATTTATCTACCGAAGCAATGGAATTGTTCAAAGAAAACGGATTTGTAGTTACTCCTGCTTATTATAAGGAGATAAGTGATGTTTATTTAGAGTGCAAAGATATCAACCAGCCCATATTTATTACCACTGACGCAGTTCTCCATACCGGCCATATATTTTTTGATTATCTTTTGCGAATTTTAGAGGTAGAAAAACTTCATGATTCAGCAGTTGAACTTACTGACCGAATGCTCGAACTTTCTATTAGACAATATAATGAAGCAAGCAGTGAAGAGGTCAAAGAGGTAGCTAAATTGAATATCGGTTTTTTTGCAGTGGCTAAAAGGCAGTTTGAACCTGAATATCAGGTTGGTTATGGATTAAACGAATTAGTGGATCAGGAATGTGAAAATATAAAAAATCACAAAGGATTAGAGTTCAGAGAACTTTTAACCTATATAAAAAACCCCAGCATTTATCAGACTCCTTATGCCTACGAAGATTATAGCCAGTATATTCCCAGAGGACATTACACCAGAAATGAAAAATTGGAGAATTATTTTAAGGCGATGATGTGGTATGGTCGTATTGATTTTAAATTAAGACCGGCCTCAGAAGAACCAGCGATAACTTATGGCAAGAAGATGACCCTGCAAGCTGTTTTAATGGCTGACGCCCTTTCAAGAGATGAAAATGCCTTTAAATTATGGAAGATGATTTATGAGCCTACGGTCTATTTTGTGGGAAAGACCGACGATTTATATGTCGATGACTATATAAAACTTATTGAGGAAATATTTCCTTCAAATGAATCAGTGGATAAATATGATAACCAAGAGAAGCTCGTTGAATTTATTGATAAGGCGATACAATTAAGAGTCCCTAAGATTCTCTCTGGTTTAGCCTTTGCAGAGGATGGCGATTTTAGAGTTTCAACTAAGGGTTTCAGATTTATGGGACAGAGATTTATTCCTGATTCTTATATGTTTCAAGAATTAGTATTTGGAGTGAAAGGTGAGAAGATAATTATGCAATATACTGGTGATAAGAAACCCTTTACTATGGAGATTATCCCCAACTTTGGACCAGTCAGGGCTTTCCCCCGGGGGTTAGATATATGTGCCGTGCTGGGGGCAAAGAGGGCCTTGGAAATTTTAGAGGTAGAAGGAGATACTGAGTATACCGAGTATTATGATCAATTAGATAATTTGAAAGAAGAATTTTCTCTTAAAACCATAGAGGAATGGAAACAGAATCTCTACTGGCGCTGGCTTTATGCATTGCTCCCCTTATTAGAGGAGAAAGAGGGAACTAATATCCCTCCCTTTATGCAAAGTCCTGCCTGGATAGATAAGGAGCTACAGACCGTACTGGGTTCCTGGACTGAATTAAGGCATGATACCATTTTATATGCTAAACAGAGTTATACTATGGCGGGTAAGGGGATGCCTCCTGAACCAAAGTTAACCTACGGTTATGTTGAGCCTTATCCGGAAGTATATGCCAGATTAGAAGAGATGATGAGGGACTTAAGAAATAATCTTATTGCTCTTGACCTGGCTATCGAAGGAATTCCAGAGAAGATAAAAGAATTTGAAAAATTATTAGATAAATTAAAAATCATTTCTGAAAAAGAAATTAATAATATGTCTTTAGATGATATAGAATACGAACTTATCTGGAATATTGGAAGTAAACTTGCATCTTTGAAAGAGTTTCCCTCACAAATTTTGGAAAAGATTACCACTAATACTGATGAGAAGATGGAAATTGTGGCAGATGTCCATACAGATGTAAATACCGGACAAGTTTTGGAGGAGGGAGTTGGCTCGCCATTTAATATATATGTTATAATAGATGATGCCCAGGGGATAAGAATATGTCGGGGAGCTGTTTTTTCTTATTATGAATTTAAACATCCTATGGAAGATAGATTAACTGATGAAAAATGGCAGGATATGGGAGAAAATAAAGAAAGACCGAATCAACCTGATTGGGTGAAGACTTTTGTCGGAGAATAAATTAGTATTTCGTATATCGTATTTCGTAGTTTAGCGTATAGGATGGGTTTCGAGTTACAGGTTGCAAGTTAGTTATTAGAGAGAAAGTAGGAGTATCTGGTAAATTGCCTAACCGCGAAACTGGATAACTAATACTGACCGGCAGACCGGGAGACTGGTAGACTGGTAGACTGGAAGATGTTATTTTTTAATTTAAATTTAAGAAGGAACAGACATGTTTTTCAAAAGAAAAGAGCAGAACGATAAAAAAGAAAAAGTAGTAGTTTCTCTAACTCAAAAATTAGGTATTGTTGCAATTAGAAGTTTAGAAGAATATATTAAAAAAAATAAAATAATAAAATGTTATATTATTGCAAAATTACCTCCTCATCAAAATGTAGTTAATTACGCGCAAAATATTAATTTATTAGAAATAATTATCTCTTCTAATTTTAAGCAAGAGATAGAGAAGATTAGAAAGTTGTATAAAGACACTCCGATTAAGATAATTGATTTGGCAGATTTCGGAGAAACAGATGCAATGCGAGATCCATGTTAGCAAGGAATAAGAAAAGAGTTAGTGTAACGATGCTGTAGTGAATAGCAAAAAAATTAAAATACAATTAAAAAAGGAGAAATAAAATATGAAGCAGATTGGGCAATTAGATGTTACCGATAACAAAAGATTAGTTTTATCTATCGGTGAGTTTCGGGGAGTAGAGAGAGTTGATTTAAGGCAATATGTAAAAGTGAAAGACGGAGATGAGTACATTCCCACCCCTAAAGGTGTAAACTTTGCTGCGGAATGGATAGATGATTTTGTGAAAATGGTAGAAAAATTAAAGGAAGTTGATTAAGAAAGTTGAGATAAATCATTATCTTATTTTAAGTAAGGAGACAAATCGATATGGAGAATGTTAATTATTTATCTATTGCCGAAGAAGTTATGCAACAGATAAAATCTAAAGGGGCATTCCTGGTAGCTAAGTCCAAAGATGATGAAAAAATAAACGTTATGACTATAGGTTGGGCTGCCATCGGATATATGTGGAGTAAGCCGATAATGACAATTATGGTTAGGAAGAGCCGCTTTACCCATCATATTATCGAAAAGGCCTCCAGTTTTACGGTTAATATCCCAACTAATGACTTGATGGAAGCACTAAATTTTTGTGGCACTAAATCCGGTCGAGATTTTGATAAATTCAAAGAATGTAATTTAACTATTGTTCCTGCCCAAAAAGTAGACACTCATATTATTAATATATCAGGATTTCATTATGAGTGTAAGATTGTCTATAAAAGTAAAATGAATCCCGATTTTTTGTGTAAAGAATATAAGGAAGATATTTATGCAGATAATGACTATCACGCTTTTTATTTTGGAGAGATAGTGGCCTGTTATAACACAATTAGCTAAAAATATTTTGTCGAAAATGTTAAAAAAATAATAAGTAAAAAAGAATTAAATTAATTTCAAATAGTTTTTACAAAAAAGAAGGATTATTTAAGACAAATGTAGAAAATAGAAAAGAGATTAATTTTTAAAACTTAAGCAGGATTTTCTCCTCGTATATCTCGTACATATTAAAAATATTTATAGTTATTATTTGAGTTCAAGAAAAAATTTAATAGCCGCGAATTTAATTGTAAGAAAAGAAGAGAAGAGGGAGGTGGTTAATTTAGCATAATTATTCAAGTTCTAAGTTAGTAAGGATTTGTTTACTTAAAAGATTAATTAAAAATATTTAAGGAGGGATAATAAGTAATATGCTAAGATTTAAATTAAGTAAAAGACTATTAATTTTTTCGTTAACTTTCTTGTTGATTTTGAGTTCTATTTCTTTTGTTTTAGCTGCCGAAAAAGAGATTGTTATATTATCGATTAATGACTTTCATGGTTCTCTTGCTCCCGCTGGTAAAAATGCAGGAGCAGTAAAGCTGGCAGATGCTTTAAAAACTGAAAAGGCAAAGAACCCGGAGGGAACAATTATAGTATCCGGTGGTGATAATTACCAGGGTAGCGCTATGTCCAATATATTATACGGCGAACCAGTTTCTGCAGTTTTTAAAGAAATGGGCATAGAATTATCGGCAGTTGGTAACCATGAATTTGATTGGGGAATTAATCGGATTAATAAATGGGCTGAAGATGGTGGATTCACCTTTGTCTGTACAAATATTTATGATAAGAGGACCGATCAACCGGTTGATTGGGCAGAACCGTATGCCATTATCGAAAAAGAAGGGGTAAAAGTTGGATTTATTGGTTTGGCTACCCCGGAGACTGCTTATAAGACAAAAAAAGTATATGTAGAGAATTATGAATTTAGAGACCCGGTAGAAATAATTACTGAATGGATACCCAAAGTAAAAGATGCAGGAGCAGATATTGTAATAGCCTTAACCCATCTTGGTTCATTTCAAGATAAAGAAGGAAATATTACCGGTGAAGCTGCTGACTTGTGTGCAGTAGATGGCGTAGATGCAGTAATTTCTGCGCATACCCATCAAAGTGTTTGTGGCTTGGTAAATAGTAAGCCCCTGGTGCAAGCTTATAAATATGGTCGTTCATTTGCTAAGCTAACATTTATTTTTGATGAGAATAATAAACTTGTAAGTGCAGAGCCTTTCTTGGACCATCTTTATGCGAGAGCAGATACACTCAAGGATGATGCTAATACGATAGCAATTTATGGAAAATACGAAGAAGAATTGGGTCCTGTTTTAGGAAAAATATTAGGGAAAACCACAGTTGATTTAGACCATGATAGATATGCCGGACCATCTTTATTGGGTGAATGGACCTGTGAAATAATGAAAGATGCGGCTGGAGTTCAGATTGGTATGACTAATGGTGGTGGACTTAGGTGTCCTGTTCCAGCAGGAGAAATTACCGCGGGTAAATTATATGAAGTTATGCCTTTTGATAATTATTTATACACTATGAAGTTATCCGGTGCAGATGTAAAGTCAAATATCGAACATGGCATAATGAATGATGATATTGGCTGGGTTCAAGTTGCCGGGGTAAAAGTGACTTATAACCCAGGTGCAGAGGCAGGTAACAGGATTACCAGTATGGTCTTAGAAGATGGAACTCCTATTGAAATGGATAAATACTACACCGTGGTTACCAATGACTTTATGTTTACTGGTGGGGATAATTACAACTTTGAGAATTCTAAAGATGGATTAAATACCTTCATTCCTATTAGGGATGCCATGATGGAAGCAGTAGAAAAGGCAGGAGTTATTTCTCCCAAGAAACAAAATTGGTTATCTGAAGAGAAACTCGGTAAGCTTTATGTGGTGGAAGTCGGTGATTCATTATGGGAGATTGCTCAAAAATTTGGGACAACTGTAGAAAAAATTCTTGCTTGTAATGAAATAGCGAATTCAAGACTTATCAGACCTGGTCAAGAGATACTTATCCCTACAGATTAATAAATTAAAAAGTGAAAAGAGGATGGTGTTATCAATATACCATCCTCTTTTTTTGTTACTATTTTGTGTTAATGGGGTCAGGTCTTCACATTTGACATAACATAATTTAAAAGATTTTAGAAGTTATGTCAAATGTGAAGACCTGACCCCTAAGATAGAGAGTTGATAATTATGGGGAAAAAACAAATTAATATTTTCTTATGGATATTTATATTTTTCATTGCTTCATCATTATTTTATTATTTCATTATTTATAACAGAAATAGTTCTGTGAATAATAAAGACATTACATATGTGAGGGCAAAAGTTTTAGAAGTAATTGATAGTGATTTAACCGAAGAAGGAAACATCCCGGGTGTTTATATAGGCACTCAGGAATTAAAAATTGAAATATTATCCGGGAAATTTAAAGGTCAGAAATTGATATTAACCAATTCTCGATTACACGGTGATTTAGTTTATGATGTTGTGGCAGAAGATGGTATGGAAATTGTTTTAGCTGTAAGGGAAAGAGAAGGACAATCACCTTCAATTGGAGTCGATACATATGCCCGGGATAAGGTTCTATATATACTTATTTTTCTATTTATTTTTGTATTAATTGTGGTAGGAAGAATAAAAGGTTTAATGGCTTTAATTTCCCTGATTATTACCGGTTTGTTGATTGCTTTTTTTATGTTACCATTAATGTTTAAAGGTCATAGCCCGATCTTATTGGCCGTTATTACTGCTACTATAGTCATATTTTTATCTTTAATGTTAATTGGCGGATTTAACAAAAAGAGTTTAGCAGCCATAATTGGAACATCAGCAGGAGTAATAATTGCTGGAATTATCTCTTTAATTTCGGGGAAGATGGCTCATCTTACCGGGATTACCGGAGAAGCCAGCGAACAACTTATTTATATAGTTAGTAGTTTTCCTATCAATATAAAGGGGATAATGTTTGCCGGTATTATTATATCCTCTCTTGGGGCAGTGATGGATGTGGGTATGTCCATTGCCTCTGTAGTCTTTGAGATTCATAATAAGGCTCCTGAATTAGGTAAGGCAGAACTCTTTAAATCAGGGATGAATGTGGGAAAAGACATAATGGGTACAATGGCCAACACTTTAATACTTGCCTTTGCTGGAGGATCTTTATGTGTAATGATACTTTTAATGGCTTATAATATGCCTTATTTTAGAGCAATAAATCTCAATATAGTTAGCACTGAAATTATTCAAGGTTTATCGGGAAGTATCGGTCTGATATTGACAGTGCCTATAACCTCAATAGTGTCTGCTCTGTTTATTGCCAATAGCTCCCGAAAAAATTTTAACAATGATTAATTTCTAATTACAGGTGATAGTATTAGGGGTCAGGTCTCAATATTAGTATTAGGGTCAGGTCTCAATATTTGACATAACTTAATCTTAAATAGACAGTTAGAAATGTTATGTCAAATGTTGAGACCTGACCCCTAAGCCATAAGTCATATAATTTGAATTATTTTATAGTAATTAACCAGGAAGTTTTTCGCAGATATTGGCTGCTTTTGTCAAGAGCAGCAATATTTACAATATAAGACTTTTTAATTAGAGGTTTTAACAAATCAGGGGTAAAAGAAATTTCTCGATTTTTTGGATTAAAATCAAATTTTACTTTTGCCCCTCCTAATTTCATAGAGAGAGTTTTCACATCATAATTATCACCCTCTAAAATTGCCCCTATTTTAACAAATTGATTACTTTCTATTATGCCGTCATAGGGGAAGATTTGGGAAGCATTAAGAGGGCGTTGATTTAATATCTGGATAAAAGAATTAAGTGAACTTTGGCCAAAAATTATTTGTCGATTCAGGGAAAAGGGGTCGGCATTGAGATTATTATTCATACTATTCGCATTTAGAATTCCTTCATAACCTGCTTGTATGACCAAATTTTTAATTAGGGGACTATAAACCCCATAGGGGTAGGCGAAGAATTTTACTTTTTCACCTATTTTGCTTTCCAAAATTTCTTTAGATAAAAAGATTTCTTTTTTAATCCTGGAAAAATATTTATCATAATCTTCATTTTCCTTATATCGAAGAAGATTGCAATGGCTTAAGGTGTGTGAACCAATTTCAATATTGTTTTTCATCATTTCTCTAATCTCTTCCCAGGTAAGACTGTAACTATTTTTTTCGATGAAGTCGGTATATAAAAAGAGAGTTGCCGGGAAATTATATTTTTTAAGTACGGGGTAGGCTAAAGTATAAGTAGATTTAAAACCATCATCAATGGTAATTACGATTGGTTTTAGTGGAAGTTGGCCACCTCGGAGTCCTTTAATCAATTCAGAAAGAGAGATTACGGAATAATTATGAGTAGCTAAATAATCCATCTGTTTTTCAAATTCTACAATATTTATATTATAACTGCTACTCTCACCTTTAGTGAAATTATGATAAGTCAAAATAGGGATAATTGTTTCTTCTGCATAGGCTAGATTGTTGACTTGATAAACATTATGATAAAATATAGGTGTTAATAATAATGAAGATAATATAAAAATTAACAATAAACTATTATTTTTAATTATAAGAAGATATGATATCTTTTGATTTAGGCACATAATAACCCTTTATTAATCAATTAGTTTATTAATATTTTTGTTTAATTATAACATACATATTTATTTGTATTAATAAAATTTAATAATATAAATTAAAATTAGACCATATTTGAGTAGGTGATAGTAATTTGAAAATTATATTCTTGAAGAGATCGATTTTAAAATTTGTGGATTACCCATTCAACTTTTCCAATAATATTAAAGTTGTCGGTTTCTTTTACCAAAATGGGGGAATGTTCTAAATTAGTGTTTTGTAATATAACGTATTTATTTTGTTTTATTATTCTTTTTAAAGCAATTTCGTTATTGAATGAGATCAATGCAATAGTTCCATTTTCTACGTAGCTTTGTTTTCTTATAATCAAAATATCACCTTCTTCTATCCTTTTGCAGGTTATACTTTTGTTTTTTACTCGGATAGCAAAAAAATCTTTTATTGAATAAGTTTTTAGACTGGGAGGAAGTGGACTATATCCTTCTATATTCTCTGAAACGAAAGAATGTTTTTCTGTTGAAACTATATTATAGATAGGAATTTGTTTGAGATTAACTTTGTTTTGAATAGGAGGAAGATAGCCCATAAAACGTAATAGATCTTCTGTTTTAACACCATAAGCTTTAGCGAGTTTATTTAGAATTTTCACTGAGGGCTTTCTTTTATTTCTTTCAATTAGGGAAATATATGAGTTAGATATCTCAGTTTTAACTTCTACTTGTTTAGTGGTAAGATTATTTTTTAGCCTTAATTCTTTTAGATACAATCCTATTTTCATTAATATTACCTTAATGTCTTTTTGTTTACAATTGTTATTATATAGTATATTTTAATTATAATTGTAAAAAAAGTTAAAAATTATTTCAAAAAGTATTGACAAAAGTAATACATTATGGTATCTTTTCTTACAAAAGAAAGAAATAAATGTACAGTGTCTATGGTTTATAAAATAAAAGTAAGAATTAAAAAAAATAATTTGATGAATATTCTTGTCAGAAAAAATTGGAATTTTACCGAACTTGCACGGAGAATAGGCTATTCTTCCAGTATGATTACTTTATATCTGAATGGAGAAAGAATCCCTACAGCTAAAGCAAGAGGAAGAATGTTAGACGCCTTGGGGTGTGAATGGGATGATATTTTTTATACTGTTGAATCGGATAAATCCCAGTGAGTGATTAAAGCATATAATAAATTTGATATTGATTTGAATGAAATAAAGGGAAAAAGTATTTTTTAATATAATTAATTTTATTAAGAAAAAATATAGATGCGTTGTATTTATTATTTCCCTTTTGAGTAGTTTTAGATGGTGGAGGTTAATGTTAAACAATAGTAAAGAAAAAGTAAAATTGGAAAAATCAAAAAAAGAGCTTGATGTTTTAAATAAAGAAAGACGAAGACTAAATAGAGAACTATCTACCTTAAAATTGATAATTTCAGAGATAAATAGCACCCTTAATCTAAACAGAGTTCTGGATTTAATCATTCAGAAAGGTATTCAGATAGTAGAAGCTGATAGAGGTTCGTTGATGCTCTTTGACCATAGAAAGGAAGAACTATATATTAAAAGTTCTGTAGGTTTAAACAAGAGAACTGTTTCTGCTGTCCGAATAGCACCAGGAGAGGGGATTGCCGGCTGGGTCTTTAAAGAAGGCAAACCCTTATTGATAAAAAAAAGAGCTAAAGATCCAAGATTTAAAAAGTTTGAAGAGGAAGAAGAGGAATTAAAATCCGTAATAAGTGTTCCTTTAAAAATAAAGAATAAAATTATAGGGGTAATTAATGCTGATGACAAGAGAGAAGGTGATTTTTTTAGTATCGATGATTTGAATCTTCTTTCTACCTTTGCTAATCAGGCAGCGATAGCTATTCAGAATGCCCAACTACATCAAGAAATAAAGCAACAGGCTATTACTGATGGCTTAACCGGTCTATATAATTTTAGATATATCAAAGGCCGGTTAGAAGAAGAAGTAAAAAGGGCACAAAGGTTTAAACATTATTTAGCTTTAATTATGGCAGATATAGATGACTTTAAAAAATATAATGATACCTATGGTCATCCGGAAGGTAATAAAGTTTTAAAAAGTTTGGCCAATATTCTACGTTCTAATATTCGTGAGGTAGATATAGTAGCCAGGTATGGAGGAGAAGAATTTATTATTATTCTACCTGAAGCTAATAGAGAAGAAGCTAAAAAAATAGCTGAGCGTATAAGAAGTAAAGTAGAGAAATGTAATTTTGCGGATGAAAAGAACCATCCTGAAAGAAAAACAACTATAAGTTTAGGAATAACCTCCTGTTTTCAGGAGAACATTACTCCTCAAGGTTTAGTACAGAAAGTTGATCAAGCCCTTTATCAAGCCAAGAGAAAAGGCAAAAACAGAGTTGAAGTCATTTAATAAGCCCATCAAGGATAGGAGATACTTCTTTTAAGTGTTTGACTACAAAGTCTGCTTTATCCTTATCAGCATTATCTCCGGAGAATTTATTTATCCAGATGGCAGTCATTCCCATGTTTTTCCCGCCCACAATATCTTTCTTATAAGAATCACCTATAATAATTGATTCTTCTCCCTGACAACCAGCTTTATTCAAAGCTACTTGAAATATTTTTGGTTCAGGCTTATAAGACTGAACTTCTTCCGAAGTAGTAATAGAGTCAAATATTTCACTAATTCCAAAGACTTTAAATTGAAAGTCTTGAAAATCATTATCGATATCACTGATAATTCCCACATGAAGATTTGTTTTCTTTAATTCCCGAAGAATTAATAAAGTTTCAGGAAATAATTTTATATACTTTTTGTGATTTTCGAAGAATAACTTACTAAACCATTGAAAATCCTCTTTCGAAGGTTGGATATTATATTCTCCGAGCACTCCCCTAAAAGCTTTTTTGGTAGATTCTCGAAGAGGTGTGAAGGAATTTTCTTCCGGGTCGGCATCCCGCAAAGTCATTTCCTTGGTAAAGAGATAAGAATTATATTTGATGACCATATCTTCCGGGGAAGCAGAAAGATTGTATTTTTGGATAACTTCTTTCATCATATGTAAATGAGCGACATTGTCACTTTCAGCACACATCAATGTCCCTCCAAAATCAAAAAATATGGCTTTATATTTTTGTGTTTCATTATTATTCACTTTTTGTATTTCATCCCCCTTGATTTATATATTCAATTACTCTCTTTTTTTAAAAAGAAAAGATAATAAAAGTTCTGTATATATTTCGAGATTTTTTTGTAGGGGTCGGATTTATCCGACCCGAAACGGGTTTGATGTATCAAACCCTTACCTCCTGAACGCTATCCGCTCCACACTACTCTTTACTATATACGACATACTACGTACTAATTTGTAATTCATAACCGAAAATATAAATTTAATAAAGCAAAACTGAAAAAAACTAATCATGATAAAAATAGTGTAATCTTTTTATAGCTTTAATCTTTTACTTTTATCAATAACAAAGAAGTTATTAGAGCAAATATTAATCCAGCCCAAAAAGGTGATGAAGGACCAAACTGGAACTTTAAATATCCTCCTAGAGAAGGTCCGATAGAACCGATCAAGCCAGTGCAGGTCCCGATAAATCCGATAACTAATCCTCTTGATTGTTGATGAGTTATATCAGCCAGAAACGAACCATAAGCAATATGACAACTCTGGGAAAAAATGTATAATATTGCAAATAGAATAATAGCCGGCCATAAAGGAGAACTTAAGCTCCACAAAATCATAAATATTCCCAGACCTGACGCACTATACAACAATACTTTTCTACTGCCCCATTTATCAATGATTTTGCCTCCCCAAAGACTATATATAACTGCTGCAACCCCCCCTAAGGCAAAAAGTAAATTGATTTTAGATTTATCCAAATTCATTACTTCATTAGCATACAAAGATAAAAAAGGTCCCTGAGTGGCAAGATTAAACAAAAGAAAGAGAGAAGAAAGGGCTAAGACAGTAAGTAACATCTTTTTGTTAAATAAACTTTTAAAAGAATCAAATTTACTAATTTCTGTACGAAAATGATGAGTTTCTTTTAACCAGAGTATTCTGGCTACGGCACATAAAAAAGTAACAAAAGAAGTAAAATAAAACAAGTATCTAATTTCTACCCGAGGAATCAATATCATCCCTATGGCCGGGCCTATGGTAATTCCTAAAATAACAAATAATTCAAATCCACCATAGGCTTTGCCTCTTTTATTTTTTGGAACAGATTCAGCAATCATCGAATAGAAAGAAGGTAATTGTAGAGCGCTTAAACTATTAGCGATGATAAGAAAAAGTATTAAAGTACTCCAATGAGAAGAATTACCGGCCAAAATATATATTAGCGGGAAGAGAAAACTGGGAATAACTATTAAAAACTTACGTCCAAAACGGTCAGAGAGTATTCCTCCTAAAAATTGCATTAGGGTAATGGAGAGGGCAAGCAAGGTGTAAGAAAATCCTACTTGAAAATCGTTTGCCCCCAATTCTCTAAGATAAATAGGTAGAACAGGATACCAGCTAAAAAAGCCGATAAGAACAAATAAAACCGTCAAGGATAATACAGAAACATTCTGTTCGATAAATAAAGATTGGCGGATTTTAACCCAAAAATTCATTAAGAGGCTCCTTAAGTTGAGTTTAATACTAAATATTTTATCTAAACTATGGTAAAATATAAACAATTATATCATAATATAAAATAAAAGATAATAAATGAAAAGAAAAATATATTTTAACATTTTTTTAGAAAAATAGAAGGAAAAAAAGGTCTTGGTGAAGAATATTATAAAAAAGGAGGTAATATGAATGGAATTAAAGACAGTGAGAATGGAATTTCCTGAAGATGCCAACATTATTATTGGGCAGACTCATTTTATTAAAACTGCCGAAGACCTCTATGAAGTGATGGTTAGTACTGTCCCGGGAGTAAAATTTGGTCTGGCTTTTAATGAGGCTTCTGGTCCTTGTCTGGTGAGGGCAGAAGGAAATGATTCAGAACTAAAAGCCCTGGCTATAAAAAATGTGAAAGCTATTGGGGCAGGACATGTTTTTGTAATTATTTTAAAAGATGCTTTTCCTATCAATGTATTGAATGCTATAAAAAATTGTCCAGAAATATGTTCTATATTCTGTGCTACTGCCAATGAAGTTGAAGTTATAATAGCTGAAACTGATTTGGGTAGAGGAGTGCTGGGAGTTATTGACGGAAATTCACCCAAAGGAGTAGAGACAGACAAAGATATTCAGGAGCGAAAAGAATTTCTGAGGATGATTGGATACAAAAGATAGCGTGGAGCGTACAGCGTTTAGCGTAGAGAAGTAACAGGTAATATGTAACAGTATATAAGTTAGATGGTTAGTTGGTTACCTGGTTAGCTAGTTGAGATAATTAGCGTACAGCGTTTAGCGTATAGTTAAGAAGGAAGAGATAGAATTCAGAATTCAGGAGTCAGAAGATTATTCCATCTTTATTCCCTCTCTCCTTGGAGGGAGAGGGTTAGGGTGAGGGGGATAAATCTTCACGCGATACTCGATACGATATACTAACAACTGATTTAATTGGTGAATTGGCCAATTAATAAATTAAATATGGAGGTAAATTTAATTATGAAGAAAAAAATTTATAGGTCGAGAAAGGATTACATGATTGCTGGTGTATGTGGAGGAATAGCAGAATATTTTGATATAGATTCTACTTTAGTTAGATTATTGACTGTGTTGGTTGTTCTTTTAGGTGGAGCAGGAGTTGTCGCTTATATTATTGCCTGGATTGTAATCCCTAAGAATCCGGAACAAGTTTCTGATGAGGCTTTTGAAGAGAGAGAAAATATAAAAGAAAAAGTCAAAAAGGGTGCAAAGGATGTAATTGAAGAGGTTAAAGAACATTTTGAATCAAAAGAACTTTCTCATAAGTCAGAGAAAAATAGAAGGATATTCGGAGGCATAATTGTAATAGTTATAGGTTTAATCTTTTTACTAAACAGTTTATTCCCCTGGGTAGGTTGGAACAGACTGTGGCCGGTAATTTTGATTGCTGTCGGCATAACTATTATGATTCAAGCTTTTAAGAAAAAAGATTAAGTAATGAAGGCAGAATTTTTAGATTACATTTGCCACAAAAATAGGGCTCTAAAATCTATAAAAAAACCGATAATGGGATTGGTATGTACCTATACCCCCATTGAAATAATTATCGCTGCTGGATTTCATCCATATAGAATTCTACCTACTACAGACCCTTCTCTGGCTACTTCATATTTAGATAGCAATTTTTGCCCTTATGTTCGTAGTTGTTTAGGAGAAGCACTGGGGAAAAGGCCTGAATATGCAGATAATTTAATAATAGTAAATTCTTGTGATGCTATGCGTAGACTTTATGATGCCTGGAGACATTATGTCCAAGGATCTTTTATCTATTTATTAGATTTACCTCGAGATGATTCTGTGAAAGATATTCAATATTATAAGGATAATCTTCAATCGTTAATAAATGAGTTAGAAGAAAAATTCGAGATAAAGATATCCGAAGATTCACTCTATCAGGCAATTTCGCTTTGCAATAAAACCCGTGAATTATTAGCTGAGTTATTTGATTTCTATGTAAACGAACAAGTTTCTTTGTCGGCGGTAGGATTTTTACAAATAGTCAAGGGGAGCATGCTCTTTCCTCAAGAAGAGTATAATGGACTTTTAGAAAAATTTATAAAAGACGCAAAAAAAGAGGAAAATATTTTATCTAATAGCTCCGGGATTGGGAACAAATCTAAAATTCTTATTACTGGAACCATTATGGATGATTTAAGTATAGCAGAAGTGATAGAAAATTATGAGGGTAAGATAGTTTTTGTGGATATGTGTACGGGGAACAGATATTTTCAAAATCAAATTTCACTTAAAACGTCAAAAAAGATAAATAATAATCCTCTTAAACTTTTAGCAGAATACTATTTAAGCAAAACTCCCTGTCCCCGTATGATGAATTTAGAAAAGAGATGGGAGTATCTTTTAAAGATAATTAAAGATAATCAGGTAAAAGGAGTAATTTTTTATAATTTAAAATTTTGTGATACTTCTTTTTTTGAATTACCTATAATAAGAGAAAGGCTACAAAAATATGGAATTTCCAGTCTTTGCTTAGAAGGAGAATTTGCTTCCAGCACTTCGGGGAGAATAAAGACGAGGATACAGGCATTTTTGGAGGTATTAGAATTTGCCAGGTAATTTTAATGATGATTTTAAATCTGCATTAATAAAAAAGATAACTAAAAATTCTAATACTTATAACCTTGGTAATATAGGCTCAAAATTATATTTTAGGAAAAGCCCTAAAAGTTTTAAAATATGGTTAGATTTTCTTTTTTATCAACTTAAAGAAGCCTGCAAAAAAAGAAAGCCGGTAGTTTGGACTAATATTTATACTCCCTCTGAATTATTTTATGCTTTGGATCTTTTTCCCATCTACCCCGAAGTTATTTCTGGAGTATTGGCATCTATAGGTATAGCTAATTATTTAATAGAAACTGCTGAATCAAAATTTTACACTACTG
>Ga0315541_1001349_pt1 | contig 23128 bp, 18 predicted proteins | sample SalMarSW160190MG_FD_203095 | JGI IMG/M metagenome (GOLD analysis project Ga0315541, IMG submission 203095) | Salt marsh sediment microbial communities from the Plum Island Ecosystem LTER, Massachusetts, United States - Salt Marsh Sediment SW1601-190 ...
TCTATAGAGTAAAGAACCTCGAAAGCGGTGAATATGAGTTTTTTGAAACTGACGACCTGCCGAAAGACCCAAATAAATATGACTTAGAAAATCAAGAGCGGGTCGTTAAGGATAATGAATTGCTGACTCTAACTGCCTCTCAAGCCGAGAAGTACAAAATTGCCAGGGCGGTGGTCAAGGATAGGGCAGGGGCCCTGGCCTTTTTGGCTGAACGTGATGGCGTAACATTTGCCCATGAGCCGATGGTGCTGAAAACTTCATGGTCTGAGGAGATGATCAGATGGCTGTATTCACCTGCGGTGATGGGAGTGCTTATTATGATAGCGCTGCTCGGCGTTTATATGGAATTAAGCACGCCGGGCATAGGACTTCCGGGACTGGTAGCAGCTATATGTTTTACCATTATAATCGGCAGTAAATACCTCGTAGGATTGGCCAACTGGGTAGAGGTGGCTCTATTCATCGCGGGTTTGGTACTGCTAATGATAGAGATTTTTTTGCTGCCGGGCTTCGGCATCGCCGGAACTTTGGGAATTATATGTATATTGTTCGGCCTATTCGGTATGTTCATCAAAAATCCTCCGGACAGCTTGCCCTGGCCGGAATCTCCGCTCGACTGGCAGATATTCTTAAATGGATTGTTGGGTCTGTCGCTGGGTTTCGTCGGTTTTGCCGTTTTAGCCTGGCTGTTAGCCAAGTATTTGCCCAAATTTCAATTTCTTAGCGGGCTTATCCTTGTACCGACGGTTCCTAAGGAGGCAGGTACAATGCAGGTCAGCATGACACGTCCGCCGGAAATTGAAACCACTGCTATAAATGTTGGTGACATCGGCGAAGTGACTTCGACATTAAGGCCGACTGGAAAAGCAAGATTCGGCGATGCAGTAGTAGATGTAGTTGCAACTGCTGAGTTTCTTGGCAAGGGAACGAAGGTTGAAATAATCGAAATTCATGGTAATAGAGTTGTAGTAAAAAGAAGTGAGCTAAAGTGAGCTAAAGTTACAAAAAATAATTTTAGGCACTTTAGTCACTTTACACTTTAGGCACTAAGTAAAAGGATAGATTGATGGACTTGTGGCTGATTTTTGCTGTTTTTCTATATTTTGCCTGTGCTGTGCTTATAGTCGCCGAAGTATTCGTACCAAGCGGAGGCCTGATTAGCATAGGCGCATTAGCATGTATTATAGGTGGTATAGCTATATTTTTTATCCATAGCACGACTGTCGGCTGGATTGGTGTGATAATAGCCGTCGTAATGATACCAACTATTTTAATCATCGCTTACAGGATATTTCCCAGAACAAGATTCGGCAGGAGCGTGACACTTACACCGCCGCAGCGAGAGGCAGGCGATGCCATAGCAGATACGGAAAAGTTAAAAGAGCTTCTTGGTGGCGTAGGTCGGGTGCTTACTCCGCTCAGACCGGTCGGTATGTGCGATTTTTCGGGACAAAGGGTTGAATGTGTAGCTGAGAGCGGTTATGTTAATAAGGGAAAAAAGGTCAAGGTTATCCGCGTGCAGAGCACGCAGTTGACCGTTCGTGAAGTAGAGGGGGATTAATATCCGCTTTGGCGGAAAACTCAAGGAAAGGATGAAGGTATGTATAATTTAATCCATACAATCCCGGCAGCATCCGATATTTCAAAAGTCATCGGCGTGACGATTTTAGTTATTCTTATTATTGCAGCATTTGTATTTTTCATTTTGCTGATGAAGTTCTTCAGATTATGGCTGCAGGCTAAATTATCACGTGCCGATGTAAAATTCTCTGAGCTTATAGGAATGTGGCTGCGAAAGGTCGATATCAGAACAATTGTCCTGAGCAAGATAACCGCAGTTCAGGCGGGATTGTCTTTAACCACGCGGGATTTGGAAAGTCATTATTTAGCAGGGGGGCGAGTCCCAAATGTGGTGCGTGCACTGATCGCTGCTGACAGGGCAAACATTGAATTGACACTCAAGACAGCTACGGCAATCGACCTGGCCGGCCGGGATATACTCGATGCAGTTCAGACAAGTGTCAATCCCAAGGTTATCGATTGTCCCGATCCCAAGAAAGGCAAAGACACTATAGATGCCGTTGCTCAGGACGGTATTCAGTTAAAAGCAAAGGCCCGTGTGACCGTTCGTGCCAATATCGAAAGATTAGTCGGTGGTGCGACTGAAGAGACCGTTATTGCACGCGTCGGTGAAGGAATTGTCACCACCATTGGAAGCGCTATAACCTATAAGGGTGTGCTGGAAAATCCAGATAGCATATCCAAGGCCGTTCTGGCGAAAGGTCTGGATGCAGGCACAGCCTTCGAGATTTTATCCATCGACATAGCCGATGTGGATGTGGGTGAGAATGTCGGAGCGCAACTTCAGGTCGCCCAGGCCCAAGCAGATTTGCGGAGAGCACAGGCCGAGGCGGAAAAACGCCGGGCAATGGCATTCGCCCGCGAGCAGGAAATGCGAGCCTTGGTTGTTGAGAATGAATCAAAGATACCTTTGGCTATGGCTGAGGCCTTCAGACAGGGCAACCTCGGTATTATGGACTATTATCGAATGAAAAACATTATGGCTGATACCGAAATGCGTGACGCCATCGCAAAACCGAAAAAGAAAGAATAATCTTGATACTTGATGCTCGATTACTTTTAGAGAAAAAAATGAACGTACTCCTCGTACAAATAATTCTTGCTCGAAACTATGACGTTGAAAACTGGATGAACATACTATTTGTGGTAATAATAGGGGTTTTCTGGGCACTTGGTAGTATTCTCAAAGCCAGAGCAAGAAATGTTAAAGAGGAATCAGAAGAACCACAATCTGATAGACCAGCTCGTAAACAGCCGTTGATTTCAACCGATCTTAAAAAAGAATTCTTCAAACAGTTAGGTTTTAGTCATCCTGCAGATCCTGATTCAAGCAGACAGTATCGGCGACAAATCGAACAGTTACGCCGAAAAATTACCAGTCCACAACCTACTTCTTTAAGTATAGGAACTGAAAAGAAACTTATTTCTGTTCCTTCAGAAGAGGACCGTTCTAAGCTTACAAGCGAGCCTGCTATAGAGTTGAAAGATAAAGAGACTGCTACCAATCGAGAAACTCCTGGCGCTGCATTTGTTTTTGAGTCTCTTTTGGATTTTACCGATACTGATGATTTAAGAAGAGCTATTCTACATTACGAAATCTTTGGCAAACCATTATCATTGCGTAATCCCGGAGAGCATATTATCTAACTTTAAGCCTTTTTTGTTAAATTGTTTTATCTTGATCTACTGCATTCAAAAATTCTTCAGGTCTTTCTGGGGAAATTAAGATTTTGTTAGAATTTCCATCTTCAATAAAAATGAGTGTTTTTCTATTTGTTATATATGTCTGAAATACTCCAAGCTTATAGTTGTAAAATTTTACGTAACTTCCACAGAATCCTCCTACACCAAAGACCATAAATAAGTCTCTAATCCGGATATTATCAAGAATTGACTTAAGACTATTAAAAAGATGGAAATAAAGAAGCTTTTGGCAGGTAAAAAGGAATTAGCAAAATAAAACATTACGTCCCATAAGGTATGTTATGTTTCATTGAGGTTTTTAACTTGGTTTTGTATTATGTACTTTGTGACCTTGCGGTTTCCAAAAGATTTTCCCACATAGCAGCAACTCTGTCTAAAAGGCCTAAATTCTGAAGAACTATAGAAATATTAACTGTCGCATCAGAAGAAGCAAAATTATCCTCCATATATCGGTCGAGATTCATAACCGATGATGCAAACTTCATTTTATTACAATAAAGCAAGGCTGTTTTGTAATGTAAAGATAAAGTATCATTAATAAGATATTCCGGTGAAGTAAGCAAATTTACAGCAGAATCTTTATCACCTGATTCAAAAAAACAAACCGAGAGCTTGTTTTTTGCCCTATCGAACGTTGGATTTATCTTTAATGTCATTTTAAAATAATTTATTGCATCACTTAGTAATCCAACACTCATCATTAAAATTCCAAGTCTATAATATAAATCAGCATTATTAGGCTGGCGTGAAACCTGTTGATGATGTGATTCGATAACGGCTTTTAACAGATCGTTTGAGCCGTCAAAGTCAGAACAAGATAAAATGTCAGGAAAAACGCTTTTAAATAATAGTTTTGACGTCTCAGCGAATAAAACTGAACTATTTGGCTGAACTGCTGCAGCTAATGATAATGTAGATAAGGCCTCAGAAAAACAGCCGGATAATTTTTGGGCAGTTGCCACCCCAATATAAGCATCGACTATTTTATCATTTATCTCAAATGCTGTATTGAATTGTTGTGCGGCAAGGTGTTCAGCTTCCATTTGCAAGTACTGTGTCCCAAGTTTAACAGTGGCTTCGAGAAAATCAGGACAGATACGAAGAGCATGTTGATACTGCGAAATAGCCTCTGCGGTAGCACCCATCATACTAAGAACGTCAGCCTGCCTTAAGGCTAATTCCGGTCTGCCAAACTGCTGATCAGATAAAATTTCAAGCTGTTCAAGAGCAGCTTGAAACTGACCTGTTTGAATAAGCTTTTCTATATCGTCATTTTCGGTCAGAAAGATATCCGGTTGTATTAAAATAGCCGTATTGAATGTCTCAATTGCTTCGCTATACCTGGCAGTGGCATTGTACAAATGTCCAAGCGTAATGAGTGACGATAAATCGTCCGGGTATTCCTTTTTTAATTGCTCGTACTGCTGTATGGTTTTCTCAAGTTGGCCGTTCTTAAAATATATAGCGGCCAATCGCTGGCAGGGAAATTGAAGGTAGCTTTTAAACTTTAGACAGTCCTGATAAAACTCCACAGCCTCAGATTCTTTGCCAAGTCTTTCATAGCAATGACCAAGGGCGTAAAGGGCCGTAGTATTATTGGGCTTTCTCAGATAGACCGAGTTTAACTCTTCGATCGCCTCATGCAGTTGATTTTTATGCAGACATATCGCTGCTGCCGCCATACGGCCGTATATGCAGGAAGGATTCTCAAAAAGATACGGCCTTAGCTGATCCTGTATAGTATCAAATTCCATATCGCCAATCAAGCCGATGATTTTGTTTAATTGATCATCTTGCGAAGACCGGCTATCATCTTTTGGAAGTTCGATGCTATTCAGCCAATGCCATATTAAATCAGCCGTATCTGCTGTTAGTGCCCTGCCGAAGATTTCAAGTAAAACACCCATACCTCGCTTGCGTTTGCCAAATAAATTGCAGTAAAAATAAACAACAGTAAAGATAAACAACAATAAAAATATCGACAATTTGACTTGGTTTATTAATTCTCGTTGAGGTAATAAGTGAATAATGTGTCGATTTTGCTATGTATATATGGCGTTTGTGTGCGATGTAGGGATTGTTGCGGTTTTAAAGGCTGGTTGTAGGGTTTTTAACAGAAAAATCGAAAACGCCATATCAAGGGTGCATATCATTTTTACTCAAATCATCGACAGTTTATCAGGCGTATATTCTATTTAGCTATCTGGGCGTTTTTTTCAATCTCACTTAAATATGCTAATGTGCGTTCAAGCTTGTCGCTTAGGTGCTTTAATTTTAGCATTGTTTTAACGCGTGCGACAAGCTCCAGCTTATTCACGGGTTTACTAATAAAGTCGTCTGTGCCGGAATCGATGCCTCGTTCGATATCGCCGAATTCGTTCAGGGCAGTTACCATAATCACAGGGATGTCGCCTGTTTTGGGATCGTTCTTTATTCTCCTGCAAACCTCAAAGCCGCTCATTTTAGGCATCATCACATCCAGAAGAACTAAATCGGGTGTTTTTTTGCCAATAATGTCAAGTGCCTCAAGCCCATCCTGCGCCGGAATCGTCTCACAGTCCACATCCTCAAGATATGCCTGCAGCAGCTCCAGACTTGGCTCATCGTCATCTACAACAAGCACAATTGGTGTTTTGGCTTCTTCTTGTTTTAATGCTTGTACGCTATTCATAAAACTGCTCCTAAACGCTGGTAACTCTCGTGGCTTATTTATTTTTTAGTTTTTTCAAAATTGCCGTGCAGAAAGCAGGCAGGTCGTCAGGCTTGCGTGAGGTGATAAGATTTTCATCCACAACGCATTCGGCGTCCACATATTCCGCACCGGCGTTGATAATATCATCTTTAATCGCCATAAAACATGTTGCTTTTTTGCCCTTATAAATCTTTGTGCTGCACAACAGCCAACCGCCGTGACAGATAGCCGCTATAACCTTATCTGCATTTACCATATCGTTTGCAAACTTTATCACATCAGGGCTTCTTCGCATAAAATCAGGCGCAAATCCGCCAGGAATAATCATACAATCATAATCACCGGCTTTAACTTCTTTAACGGAAACCTCAGAGATACAAGGATAACCTTCCTTAGAATGATATTCTTTTTTCGCCTCTACAGCAACCAAATTAACCTCTATACCTGCTTCTTTGAGGCGATAATATGGGTACCATATTTCGAGCACCTGATACATTTCGTCAACCATAATAGCTACCTTTTTCGCTACCATTTCGCTACCCCTTTTTGCTATTGCTGTGATTTTCGATAAATTGGCGGACCTCGGGCCTAATATAGAGCTTCTCGATATCCAGCAATTTTGAAACCGCCTCGGCACAAATCGCGGCTGAATCGGCCGATGAAGCTTGTGTATCCACAAAGAAAATCTGCTCGCCTTTTATAGTACAAAGCCCCCCACCGCTACCATCAAGCGGCTCGTTTCTAATTTTGACGCCATTTGCTTCCAACAACGCCAAAAGCTCTTCTAAAATCCGTTGTTCGTTCATTCTTCGTGCAGCTTGCTGCGTATATCGTATTGCGTATATCCTTGTTCAAGAAAAACCATATCAAAAGTCGATATAGATAGTTGTAAGACAACAGCTTCTATTGGATAATAATTAAGTGCAAACGCTAATTGCCGAATTTTAAATAAGGAGCAGCCGTTTGACAAGCATTATCGAAAAACGTCTTTCTTTGCACAAAAACCTTGCAGAACAGCGAGAGCAAAACATTTCTTTGCAATCCCAGCTTATCCAGTTTCAATCACTTGCCAACATCGGCGCCGCCAGTTGTATGATAGCTCACGAAATCAATAATCTCCTCACGCCTTTAGCCAGTTACTCGGCTTTGGCGTTAAAGAATTCCGACGACAGGTCTCTGGTGGAAAAGGCTCTTGATAAAACCATCCGAGGCTGCGAGCAGGCCACGAAAGTTATGGAAAGTATGCTGGCTTTGGCGAACGGCCAAAGCCAGGAGAAAGAAAACGTGCGATTAGCTACTCTGGTTGAAGGGATTTTTACCTGCTTGTGCAGGGATTTTACAAAGGATGGAATAACGGTAAAAATCCAGATTCCCGAAGATTTGACAATATGGGCCGTGCCCGTTCAGATGCAGCATGTTCTGATGAATTTGATTCTTAATGCTCGTGATGCGATGCTGCCGCGAGGCGGTATCCTGACGATTACAACCAAAGAAAACAGAGACGCAATCTGCATCGAGGTAACCGATACTGGTTGTGGCATTAAACCAGCCAACTTAAAAAACATCTTCGAGCCGTTTTTTACTACAAAGACAAACAAAAAATCACCTTCTGAATCTTCAAGCCTGTCCCGAGCAACGCCGAGTGGCTCCGGGCTTGGCCTTGCATTTTGTAAAAAAGTAATAGAAACTCATGAAGGCTGTATCTCCGTCGAATCTGAACCAGGGCGTGGAAGCACTTTTATAATAACCCTGCCCAAACCACCATTAGGTGGAAGCTAACCGTGGCTCAGGTGTATCAAAATATCGGCCATTTTGTCCTGATGTTATTGCTGCTGGGTTGTTCCGCTTTTTTCTCAGGAGCCGAAACAGCTTTTTTCAATCTTTCCCGCAGACAAATTAAATTACTGCAAAAGTCCAGCCACAGATTGCAAAATCTGGCAGCAAGACTGCTGCATAAACCCAAACAATTGCTTAGCTGTCTGTTGTTCGGCAATATGATGGTTAACGTTCTTTTTTATTCTTTAGCCAGCGTTCTTACGGTACGCATGGGTCGACAAATTGGACTTACAGCCGCCTCGATTACCGCTTTTATCACGTTTGCGATGTTGGTATTATTTGGTGAAATCCTGCCAAAGTCGTTTGCCTACGCAAATTCCAAATCCATCAGTGTCACCGCCGCCCTGCCGGCATTTCTATGCCTGCAGACTTTCACGCCTATTATATTCGTTTTCAGATTCCTTATTGTGGAGCCGGCTTTGCGGCTGTTTCTGGGGCCACAACCACCTCTCAGGCCAACGACTACAAGCGAATTCAAATCGCTGCTCGGACAGGTGCGAAAACGAGGATTGATTACCGCTGTTGAGAATAAACTACTGATGGAAACTATTCAATTTGGTTATCTTAAGGTTCGCCACGTTATGCAGCCACGCGTTGATATGGTTGTCTGTGACGTTACAGATTCAGCCCAGCATGCTCGCCAAATCATGCAAAAAAATCATCTGACAAAGCTGCCCGTCTATCGTGGCACGGTAGATAACATAATAGGCCTCGTGCACTTGCGGCAGCTTTTACTTGAACCTACAGTATCACTGCAGGATATTGTCCAGCAGGTTCATTTTGTGCCGGAGCAAAAAACAGTAGAGTCTTTGCTGGAATTTTTCCGTAATAGTGGCATCGACACAGCCATAGTAGTGGATGAATACGGCGGAATTGCCGGCCTGGTACAGTTAGAGGATCTTGCTGAGGAGCTGGTGGGACCAATTGAGGTTACAGAGCAGCTCGAACTTATTGAAAAAATAGGCCCTTTCGAATATCGACTGTCAGGTGATTTACCCATTCATGACTGGGCTGAGGCCTTTGGCATTGAGCCTGATGAAACTCGCTTTTCAACTATTGGCGGCCTTGTGACCGCTCTTTTGGGCAAGATACCCAAAACCGGTGATATCGCGCATTTGGAGAATTTGAAATTTACCGTTGAGCGAATGCGAAAACACAGGATTAAAACGATCATTTTGACTTTTGAGCCGATTTCTGCCAATGATTAGTACAGTTGTTTTGATTTTTATAGTAATTCTGACGGTTGTTCTGTCTGGTCTTTTTGCCGGTGCAGAAACCGGTGTATATCGGCTCAGCAGACTTCGCTTACAGCTTGGTATCGAAAGGAAACGGCTATCATTTGTCCTGCTGGGTAAGGCCATGCGTGACAGCACCGGTCTGCTTCTTTCGATGTTAGTTGGTAATAATCTTACTCATTACATTGTCACGAGTATAGTTACTTATCTTTTGTGGAGAGGCTTTTTGAATAAAGCAGAGGCAGCCCATACCGTCGAAATATTTGCAACCCTGGTAACTGTGCCTGTGTTATTTGTGTTCACGGAGCTGATACCCAAAAATATCTTTTTCTATCGAGCCGACTATGTAATGCCTTTTGTTGCACCCTTTATCTTCACATTTCATAAGGCATTTAATTGGTGTGGTGCGGTTCCGCTGCTTAGATATGTGGCAGGTCTTTTCGCTCGAATAACAGGTTCATACGTTCCGTCTAAGGTGATGATAACAACCGGACAAAGACATTATATAAAAGCAATTATCGCAGACAGTCGAGAGGAGGCGATTCTCAGCACTGTGCAGACTAATATCATTAGCAGGCTGGTAAATATCTCAGATATCCTTATAGGATCTGTAATGACCCCTATTAACCAGGTGCAAATGGTTGATGTAAATTCTGATAAAACTGTCCTTCTGAATATACTCAAAGAGCATGATTTTACTCGCCTGCTGGTCGTAGAAGGCCAGTCTAAAAACATCATTGGCTTTATAAACATCTATGAAGCCCTAAGCTCAACTGAGCAGTTCACTGATTTACATAATTTTATAAAGCCGATCCGAGAGCTTAACGCAAATACTACTGTAATCAATGCGATAAATTTTATGCGAAGAGAAAATCAAAAAATGATTTTGGTTATGAGGGCTGGCCATATCGGCCGGGAAAAACCAATCGGCATTGTAACAATGAAAGACCTTGTAGAAGAGCTTGTTGGTGAGCTGACCGAATGGTGAGCCGATTTCGAGGCACAAATAAAAACGAATAATGAAATGTCACCCAGAATAGTCAATATCACAGTCATTTTAATACTGGTGGTGCTTTGTCTTTCCATCCTGGTGAATAGTATGACAAAGACTATCGGCCGAGATGAACAAATGTACTGTACCGGCGGCGCGCTGTTAGCTCAGGGCAAAATGATTTACAGGGATTTTTCCTACCCGGCACAATTGCCGTACCATCCATTGCTCTACGCAGGTTTGTTCAAACTATTCAATACAACTCACTATCTGCTTGTCGGCAGAATCGTGTCAATTATATGCGACATATTTGTTATGTTGTGTATTGTTGGTATATATCGACACATTTTTGGCTGTTTTAAGGTTTCCGGAACACTTTTGGGATTAGCAGGCGCAATTCTGTACGTATTCAATCCTTTAGTTGACTATGCTAATGGTTACGCCTGGAATCACGACGTTGTAATATTCTGTGTTTTGTTTGCTTTTTGGCTTTTTATATCAACTGATTTCCACCAAAAATCGAAATACTGGAAAATGGCGGTCGTCGGTGCTCTGCTTACATTCGCAAGCTGTATGCGTGTAACTACAGCTCTGATTCAGCTATTATTTTTTGCTGCTTTGCTAAGCCAGCCTGCTGTGTCGATAAGAGATAGATTCAAAACCGCCCTACTGTTCTTGATCGCCTCCATTTTTGTATTAATTTGGCCTGTTTGGATAATAGCCCATTCACCGCGAGCATTTTTTCTAAACCTCTACTGGATACCCTATCTTTATGGCAGATGGCTGCACGAGATAGGTATGGTTTATAACAAAGGTGATTTAATTGTGAATTGTATTACCCATCCGGGCTATCTCGTGCTTCTAATAATTGCTGTTTATCTTTGCCTGGTAGTTATACGGCAGTATCTGCGCAGCATGCCTTACGGTAGTAGAATTGCCATGTCCGATCGAATAAATTTTTTGTTAGCCGTCCTGCTGACGTTGGCATTTTTTATAATAGCTTTAATACCTCCAACAATCTGGCTGCAATACCTCGCGGTACCGGTGCCCTTTTTAATAGTCGGGTTGATTTATCCACTCTTTTATTTAAGGAAATCTGTCAGCGAAGCTGGCACCGGCAAAAACTTCAAAATAGCTTGTGTTCTATTGGCTGTCTGTGTCGTTACGGCGGTTGTTTCAAATCCTGTTGTACTGTATAGGATGCCGATTCTATTTGCACCAGAATATTGGGTGCCTGTTCAGATACATAATATATCAGAGGATATCGCTCATAATACTCATGAGCCAAGATTGATACTTACCTTAGCCCCCCTGTTTGCTCTTGAAGGCGGCTGTGATATTTATACTGAATTATCTGCCGGCGCTATAGTTTACAGAGTCGCCGACCGTCTCTCTCCCTGGAATCGAGATATTACTCACACGGCAGGTCCAGGAATGCTTAAGAAATTGATTGAAGAGTCCCCGCCTTCAGCAGTGATACTTGGTGTAGAAATGAATTCTCTGGAAGAACCTATATTTAAAACAGCTATTCAGCCGAATGAACAAGGCTGGAAAAGAAAAGTCTATGAAAATGGACCTATCGTTTACTTCAGACGTTGATACGGAATTATTTTCCAGCGTTGTCGATGATTGCTTGTGCAATGTCATTAATGGCGTTACGTGTTTTGCCATTGGCATTGTTAGCGAGAATGGAGAAAATGTAATCACCTTGTTCGGTGCTGCATACGCCTGAAAACGATTTGACACTGCTGATGTAACCTGTTTTGCCGAGAATTCTGCCCTTGTATTTTTTCCCTTTGAAATAACCAGAGATTGTGCCATCCACCCCCCCTACCGCCAGTGAGTCTTTATAAAGCTGCCAATTCTCGCTTTTATAGATACTTAATAATACTTTTGTTAAAGCGTTTGCACTGAGTTTATTTTGCTTACTCAGACCGCTGCCGTCATCGATATAAAACTGACCTGAGTCGATGCCAAGCTCTGACAGGTACCGGGAAATCATTTCTCGACCCTTATCCCAACTGCCATTTCTTCTGTCCGGATTACTTTCGGCGGCGATAGTTTTAAGCAGCGCCTCTGCAGCTAATCCCAAGCTGTTTTTATTACAACGTGCCAAGCAATCGGCTATTGGTGTGACATATTCTGCAATTACTTTGACATCGTTGTCATCGGTCAGTGGCTTTTCTATTATCTGACCACCTGCAATAATTCCTGCATCAGCTAAGTGCTCTGCCAGCAGAAAGGCAAAAAACCCGGCAGGTCTCTCAATCGCAACTTCAAATGGGCCTACTTCTTTTCTACACTTGCCAAAAACGGTGATTTTATTAGGCTCACGATTTCGATATGAACCGATTGTGCTGCTGCCACTCGATACCGGTTTGACATTATTTATAAATTGAATATATTTTGTTTGTGGCTCAACAGAGACAGTTACTTCGCCTGCGAGATTTTTTGCGCTTATCTTGACACAATTGTCATTGAAATTCAGTCCACAGACTTCACATTCGTACCAGCGGTTTAATTCCGCTTTTGGCCAGCTTGGATGAACGAGCTGGTCGTCGAATATGTGGCTATCAACAATGATGCCGTTTACGGCCTTTATGTCATGGTGTTTTAGTGCTGCCGCTATGTCTCTGAGTACCCAATACCTCTCTCGGCCATATTTGGTATCAGTAACCTCATCGCCTAATAACGGGTCACCACTTCCTATTATTACAAGTGTGTTACTACAGAGCCCGACTTTTGTTTTATATTCGTAACCAGGACCTAAATATTTTAGTGCGGCTGCAGTAACGATTATTTTCATATTAGAAGCAGGTATCATCGCCTTTGTCGCTTCATGGCTGTAAACTACATCAATAGAATCAGCCTTTACGATATGAATGGAAAATTGAACCTTTCTTTGCGAAGAGCGCCCGATAATGCCGTTAACTTCTTTTGCTAAATTTGCCTGGGCAACACTAACGAAACTGACGATAAATACAATTATTAGAAATAGTTTTTTCTTCAGAGAATCCATATAGTGGTCTATTATTATATAACTGAATCAGAATGGCAAGTAAGATGAAAAATAAATCGAAATGCCCTGCTTGCAATGGTAATTGGAAATTGGTTAAATGGTAATTGGTAACTTGTAATTACCAATTACAAATCACCAATTACTGATTTTGTTGTATTTTGAATTATGTTGGAATTTCTCTTATATCCTAAATCTATAGCTGTAATCGGAGCCTCGCGGACACCCGGCAAAGTTGGCAACGAGATACTGGTCAATCTATCAGCAGGCGGATTCCAGGGACAAATCATACCTGTGAATCCTTCTGCTGAACAAATTCTGGGACTAAAGTGCTTCCCTGATTTGGGTACATATACAGGCAGTATCGACTTTGCCATTATTGCAGTACCGGCTCCATCTGTTCGCGATGCTGTGGAAAGCTCAATTAAAGCTGGAGCAAAGGCCGTAGCTGTCGTCACGGCGGGCTTCGCAGAGCTCGGGCCGGAAGGAGCTAAGAGACAATCTGAAATTAAGCAACTCTGTTCAAAAAAAGGTGTTCGCCTGCTGGGTCCAAATTGCCTGGGTATAATTAATACAAGCCACCGCATGAACGCCTCCTTTTCGAAACAAATGCCGAAGGTAGGCTGTATATCAGTTTTGTCTCAATCCGGTGCGGTCTGTACTGCGATGCTGGACTGGGCTGATGCGCGAGGGCTGGGCCTGGCAAAGGTAATTAGCATCGGTAATAAAGCAGATTTAGATGAGAGCGATTTTTTATCGGCATTAGCAGTTGACGAACAGACAAAAGTTATTGTAGGTTATCTTGAGAATATCACTTGTGGTGATAAGTTCATTGAAGCCGCCCGTTCAGTCACCTCTGCAAAGCCCGTTGTTTTATTGCGGGCGGGATTCACTCGGGCAGGAACAAAAGCTGCATCGGCGCATACCGGCAATATAGCTGGTGATGATATTGCGTACGGCGCAGCATTTAGGCGGGCCGGTATAATAAGGGCTGAGAGCTTTGACCACCTTTTCGATTACGCCGCAGCGCTGTCGATGCAACCACTGCCAAAAAGCAACCGTGTGGTGATTATAACCAATGCGGGTGGGCCGGGCGTTATGGCCGCCGATGCGGTGGAACAATCCGGCTTGAAAGTAGCTACCTTAAACGGCTATAGCGCCACTACGCTAAAGCAGAAATTGCCAGCGGCAGCCATTGTCGATAATCCAATTGATGTGTTGGGTGATGCCGATCCACAACGCTATGCCACGGCTGTCAAGGCCGCTCAGAAGGATGAAGCGGTTGACGCCATCATCGTAATTCTTACGCCACACGCTATGACAAAGCCGACCGAAACAGCCCGAGAGGTTGCCGCCTGCAGCTCCGGCGAAAAGCCGGTCGTCATAGTTTTTTTGGGAAGTGCCGATGCGATGCCGCATTGTAAGGAATTGGCTGAATCCAACCTGCCCTACTATCCTTCTCCAGAGCGAGCGGTAGCAGCCCTGCGGGCTATGTATGAATACGTGACCTGGAAACGACGCCCTGCGCGTGCTGTCACCCGCTTTCCGGTTAACCGTCATAGAGTTGAACGCATTATCTCTCGACATCTAAAAACGGGCCACTTTCAAATGGGCGAGGTAGAAGCCAAAGAAATCCTGCGGGCTTACGACTTTAATGTACCTGATGGCCAGTTGGCCAACACGCTGGAAGAAGCTGTCCAAGCCGCTGAAAGAATCGGATTTCCCGTCGTTATGAAGATTGTCTCTCCCGATATTCTACATAAATCTGATGTGGGCGGTATTAAGCCGAATATATCAAACTCTGAGCAGGTTCGCGATACCTTTGACTTGCTGACTATGCGGCTTAGCAGGCGTGCTCCAAAGGCAAGGTTGAACGGCATTTATATAGAGAAGATGTGTGCAGGCGGCCTGCAAGTCATTCTTGGTATGACCTGTGATCCACAATTTGGGCCGATGTTAATGTTCGGCTTAGGCGGTATTTTCGTAGACGTGCTCAAGGACGTCTCATGTTATCTTGCACCAATCACTGCTGATGAGGCGATGCAAATGCTGCTGGAAACCAGGTCATACGCATTGCTTAAAGATGCCCGCGGCCAGGCTGATATTGATTTATCAGCGATTACAGGTGGACTTCAACGAATAAGCCAAATGGCTATAGATTTTCCGCAGATTACTGAGCTGAATATCAATCCTTTTATTGTCGGAAAAGTCGGAACTGAATCCGTAGCTGTTGACGCAAGAATAACTCTTGCTCGAACTGGTAAAAGGTAAATGAGCAGGTCCAATCCCAGCAACGAGAATAATCGTCTCTTTCAAGATGCAAAAGAACAAGACTCCGATAATTGGCAGAATAGCTACCGGAGTATTATCGCTTCAGCAAAAGAGGCTATCGCACGGATTCGTCCTGGCCAACACGTGTTTATCGGTACCGGCTGTGGCCAACCTCAGGTGCTGATTAATACTCTAATAGACCAAGCGGCCAGGTTGAATGATGTGGAAATTATACATCTGCTGACCCTAAGTGAGCCGTATTACCGCCATAAGGAGCTGGCTAAGCACTTTCATATCAACAGCTTTTTCATCGCCGGCAATGTCGATGCCGATATGCAGAATAGACTCGGTGATTACACACCGATATTTCTTTCTGATATCCCTCGACTTTTCCGCTCGGGTCAGCTCCCTATAGATGTTGCTCTGATACAGGTGACTCCTCCCAACAAACACGGTATGTGCTCTTTAGGCGTTTCCGTCGATATTACCAAAAGTGCGGCTGAGAACGCAGGATTGGTTATAGCACAAGTAAATCCGCGGATGCCGTGGACTCAGGGAGACAGCTTACTGCATGTCCACGATATTGACCTGCTCGTACCCAGCGACCAGCCTCTTATTGAAGCCAATCTGCCAAAACCCACGGAGACCTCACGTCGTATAGCCGAGTACATAGCTGCCCTGATACCTGATGGTTCCACGGTTGAGCTGGGCATGAAAAATATCGCCCTTGCTGTACCCGAGTTCCTAAAAGACAAACACGACTTAGGTATCCACACCGAGGTAATGACGGACGCTATCATTGAGCTGTTTGAATCTGGAATAATAACAGGTGTGCGAAAAAGTATCGACCGCGGCAAAATTGTAGCCAGCTTTTGTATGGGCACGCGGAGGCTTTATGATTTCATTGACGATAATCCTCTGTTTTCTTTCCGTCCTACGGATTATGTCAGTGACCCGCACCTAATCTGTCAGCAGCATAACATGGTTGCCATCAGTACCGCGCTGGAGATTGATTTAACAGGGCAAGTCTGTGGCCGTACGCTACATACAAAGTTCTTCTCCGGCTTAGGCAATCACACGGATTTTATTCATGGTGCTGCCAGGGCACGAGGAGGCAAGTCAATTGTAGCTCTGGAGTCCACCCGTAACAGGGGCAGCGTTTCCCGTATTGTTGTTCATCTCAGCCGTGGTGCTGGTATAACAGCTACAAGCTGTGAGGTGCATTATGTGGTCACAGAGTTCGGCGTTGCTTATCTCTATGGCAAGAGCCTTCATGAGCGTGTTTTAGCACTTATCAGCATAGCGCATCCGGAATTCCGAGCCCAATTACTGAAAGAAGCGATCGAGGACAATTTTATCAGCTCCGATTTGGCCACTGTGGAAGGGAAAATCTTAGTCGGACCGCCGGAATTAAGGACTTCTCTATTGCTTAATGACGGAACGCAAATAAACTTCCGGCCGATGCAACCAACCGATGAGAAGCGAATGAAAGATTTATTATACTCACTTTCGCAAAAGACATTCTATTATCGCTTTATGTCAAACATAACGCGAATACCGCAAAAGCAAATACAGAATTTCGTATATATCGATTATCGCAGCGATATGGCGATTGTCGGAACTCTGCCTGAAGCACACGGCGAAGAGATTATCGCTATTGGACGTTATTATCTGGATCCACGTACCAACCTTGCTGAAGTTGCCTTTATCGTTCACGACCGGTGGCAAAACCGTGGTATTGGGACTTTTTTGTTAAGATACCTTATCACCATTGCCAAGCGCAATGGCATCGCCGGCTTTACAGCCGAGGTTTTACATGACAATAAATCAATGTTGGCGGTTCTACGCAAGAGCAACTGTAAGCTCAGCAGCAAATTTGAGGACCGTGTTTACAGCCTCAAATTGGATTTTATCCAAATGTAATAGGGATTCCATCCCCTTGAGTAACGCAAAACATAGTTAGTATCAAAAACAATCGGGGTCTATACTCCATCAATAGGTTATAGTATAGACCCCGAAATAATACAATCCACCACGATTCGATAGACTAAGGAAGATATAGTCTGATATCATCTATGTACAAATCACCTGCACCACCAGGCTGTGTATTGGCTCTGTCGCCGACACCTATGGTCATTTTCTTGATAGCCAATGGATTAACACCGGTAAAATCTGCCAGCGGAATATTCCACTCTGTCCAGCTTATTGCGGCCGACGCGCCCGTATCTGAATTTGTGACCACTGCATTGGTACCTGCGTTATCCTCCAGAACTACATACATCGACTCAGCAGCGTTAGTTTCTATGCCAATATCCTGCGACTGCCACTCGCCTGTAACTGCGCCGGTCATGTTAATTTCTGAAAACTCGGCCTCACACGTTGCAAAATTGTCATGGCTGCATACGATTAAGCCTACGTAAACATCCACGTTCATAGGTATCGTCAGCGAGCCCAGCGTTTCCCATTCGTCTCCATCCTCTGAGTACTCGCCCCTAAACGTGTTTAAGCTGCGGGTCAGCTTTACCCAAACCGGGGTGCCGATTTCACTCTGTCCGTCGGCTTCACTGTTAAGACCCATCACGGGACGGCGCAGGAACTGAACCTCATTCACAGGCTGGATGGCCATCATGGCGTGTACAGAATCAGGCTCCAGTGAATCGCGAATCATCACTCCCGCCTTGGCTGAGTTGTGTGTGTTAGTCATACTGACCACCTTCGCCTTTATGCTCCCGGCGCCGGAGAGCCGCTTGTAGGCAAAGTGGAAGCTGTCAGATGTTTCCCATATATCTGCACCGGCACCGGTCATCGTGTAGGCTGCTTGCCCCTTAGGGGTGAAGCTGCCTACGGGTGCAGGCAGACCTCTGAACCAAAGCGTTAAAGACTCAGCACCGTCTATTGTCCAATCCTGTGGGTCCGACCACGTGCGTTCGACCTCAGAATACAATAGCATTCCACCTTGTTCATAGTCGGTTCCCTCGTTCACGGTACCATCGTTATCATAACGCATGTACATGGATTGCGAGCCACTGTGAACTATATCTTGCTCAGCGAACGGTGGATCAAAGTGCCCCACAGTCATACCGGTATTATTCACAGCATAATCTGTCCATGTATCAAAAATTCTGTTGCTGACGTCGTTGTAGTCTTCGAAATCATCGACTATCGTAAAGTTGGCTACTGTAAAGCTCCAGACATCGCCTCTCCACGGACCATCTGGATTCACATCATTGATCTCATCGACCCGCCAGTAATAAGTCTGGCCAAATGCAAGAAGGCCATTAGGGTCATAATCAGTATTGTCCTGATTTTGACCGACCAATACATCCCGTGTATCTGTCGTGCTGGCTTCGTTGACATCTGCAAAAACTGTTCCAAAGTACACATCATGCTTGTTAGCTGAAGAACCCCGCCGCCAGCTTAGGGTCACATCCCTCGGCACTTCTACGGCCCCATTGGCAGGTTTCGGGTTGGCAGCCAGGGTAAGCGGCATTGCTTCTTTGCCTTCCATAATCAACTCAACGTCCGTCTCAGTAAGTGCATGGTCGTAGAAGCGTGCATCATCGAGCATACCATTGAAGTAGGATGCCCCCCAACTATCCGGCGCGGTACCAGCAGTGTCGCCTCTGGTTCCTATATACACACTGGCATCATTGGCTGTTATTGTCCCTGTAGTGACTCTTTCTCTGTCAGCTTCTCCATTAATATAAATATAAGCCATGCTATTATCGAAGTCATATACGCAGGCAATGTGAAACCATTCGTTCATTGGCGGTGCCGTGGTACCATTCATGTTATGATTCTCACCCTCGTCACCCGAACCGTCTCCCGTAAGGCCTGCTCCGCAAAAGTCTATGGTGTCATCTGAGAACCTTCGCACTGACCAGCCACCTCTATCATTATCACCGCCCTTGCTAATCATAGACCTGCCCCAGGGGTCGCCCCAGTCATTAATGTATGCCCAAAACGTGATGCTGAAGCTGCCCGCTGGATTGAATATCGGGTCATTTCCACAGTCCACATAGTCACCGTCACCGTCAAATTGTAATGCCCCTCCCAACTTTCCTTCTGCGACCCAACTTGTGTCACCCATCAGGGTTCCATCATAACCACCGGCAGAGTCTTTCGCGATAGTGCCGGAACCCTCATCAAGCCCCCAATGGCCGACTTTCTCGGCAGAGGCAGTTCCTGCCATGCCCGCAACGAAAACTATGCAGGTTAAAAAAATCAATTTTTTACACATAATAGACCTCCTTCGCCCCCCAAAACCATTGTTATTGATGAATGCTCAGTTTAGTGCTGGAAAAATATGATTACTATTTTGGCTTGATTTTCTACCTTTTTCCTCCAAAAACTCTACACGAATTGTCAGTTAAAGTATAGCCAATTTACCTCCGCCGTACAATGCTCATATTGCTTACTTGCACTTTGAACGAAATTAGTGCCACGGTAGTCAAAATCCCTATCCTCCTTCACTATAATTTATATCAAATCCGGGATTCCTAATTCAAGATAAATCTCACTTTTATGATAAAAAAGAGTTTTAACTTGACCCAAAACAATTTATTTATGCCAAAGGTAAATCTTTAATAATGTTGACTATTGTACTTATAATTGGTAATTACTAACAATTTTGGATTCGATTGTTAATTGAATTGATGGTTGAATACTTTATTAGCCCACATTTAGATAAGGAGCGAAAACGAGGGCAAGGTATATCTATGGCTGAGAAAATTGTCAAAGTAGGCCTGGTTGGATTTGGGACCGTAGGCTGTGGAGTGACAAAGCTTATTTCTGAAGAAGCTGATTCTATCGCAGCCAAAATGGGTCTGCGCCTTGAGCTTGCCTGCGTTGTGGATATTGATACCAAGTCGCCTCGGCCAGTGAATTTACCGGATGGCATTTTAACCGATGACCTCAACAAGCTCTTAAAAGACGATACCATTCAGATAGGCGTTGAACTTGTAGGAGGTACCGACGCAGCGAAACAAATCCAGTTGAAGATGCTCCAGGCAGGCAAGGATGTGGTTACAGCCAATAAAGCCTTGTTAGCGGAACACGGCAGCGAACTCTATCAAGCTGCGAGACAAAACGGCCGCTGTATAGCTTTTGAAGCCAGTTGTGCCGGTGGTGTGCCTATTATCTCAGCTATCCGAACCGGATTAGTGGCGAATAATATCACTGCTATGTACGGTATCGTAAATGGCACGTGCAATTATATCCTGTCGCAGATGGCTTCCAAAGATGAAGATTTCTTGCAGGCCTTAGCCAAAGCGCAGGAGAAAGGTTACGCCGAAGCTGATCCGACGCTGGATCTCAGTGGCGGCGACAGTGCACACAAGCTGGCTATCTTGGCTTCTATTGCTTTTGGATACGAAGTCGCGCTCGAAGATATTTATGTTGAGGGTATTGAAGCAGTCTCGAAAGATGACATCCGCTACGGCAGTGAGATGGGCTATTGTCTCAAATTGCTCGCAATCGGGCAAAAAGATAAACAAGATCGAATCTCATTGCGCGTGCATCCTTCTTTTATTGCCAGGGATAATCCACTGGCTCGGGTCAAAGGTCCATTTAACGCTATCAGCATATTCGGCAGTGCCGTTGGTCAAGTGATGTTCTACGGCAGAGGTGCAGGAATGATGCCCACGGCAAGCGCAGTTGTCGCTGATATTATCGACGTCGCTCTTGGTAATTCCGCTATTACTTTTCACCATTTGAATCTGAAACCGAGAAGCCAAACTATACCGCTGATAGACAGAATAGGCAATCTTGTAAGCAGGTTTTACATCAGGATAATGTGCAAGGACCAGCCGGGCGTAATAGCTAAATGGAGTAAAGTCCTTGCCGATAATCAGATAAGTATATCGGGTGCATTACAGCACGAGGGCACCGGCCCGGACAACACGGTACCGGTTGTAATTGCAACCCACCCTACTCAGCAGAAAAATGTCACTGCGGCACTAAAAGACATGGAAACTCTGGACGTTATCGGCGGAAAACCGGTCTGCATAAGAATCGCAGATATTCCGGAGGATAAAGATTGACGACTAAATATGCCATAATAATTCCTGACGGTGCGGCTGATGAGCCGATTGAACGGTTTGGTAACAAGACCGTATTAGAGGCTGCTGAAACACCAAATATGGATAAAATCAGCACTTTGGGTCGCCAGGGTATCGTTCGGACAGTACCTATAGATATGGAACCGGGCAGCGACGTTGCACAAATGAGCCTGCTTGGTTATGACCCACTTCGATATTATAGTGGCCGGGCTCCAATTGAGGCTGAAGCGCGCAATATCAAGCTCTCTGCCACCGACTGGGTTTTTAGATGTAATCTGATAACCATTGCAGACGGCAAAATGGCAGACCACAGCGCAGGACATATATCCACTAAAGAGGCTGGAACATTGATTGAAGAATTACAGAGCCGGTTGGGCGACAATCAGCTCTGCTTCTACACGGGCGTAAGCTATAGGCACCTGGCTGTTTTCAAAGAGCGGGATTTCGATGTTCAGACGTATCCGCCGCATGATTACATAGGTAAGCCCATAGAAAAAATATTACCTCGCGGCAAAGGCTCTGAGATACTTATAGATTTGATGGCTCGCTCTCAGCAACTTTTTAGAAATCACGACATAAATCAGGTAAGATATGACCTGGGTGAAAATCAGGTCAGCTCTATTTGGCTCTGGGGACAGGGAAAACGTGCTCAAATGGACAGTTTCGAGAAAAAGTTTGGAATCAGGGGTGCTGCTATAACAGCCGTTGATTTAGTTAGAGGTTTGTCAAAACTTATCGGTTTTGACTTAATAGAAGTACCTGGGGCCACGGGTTTTATCGATACGAATTACCAGGGCAAGGCTTCTGCTGCAATAGAAGCGCTACATAAATACGATCTTGTTTTCGTCCATATAGAAGCTCCCGATGAAGCATCTCACGAAGGTAATGCCGAGTTGAAGAAAAAAGCTATCGAGCAGATTGATAAATATATTGTCGGTCCTGTGTTTGAGGCCTTGCAGAATTATAAAAGCTGGCGAATACTCATAGCTCCTGACCATCCAACTCCGGTACGAAACTGTGCCCATTCATCGGAGCCGGTCCCATTTGCCATGGCAGGTGATAATATTAAAAGTGTTTTGCCTTTGACTTTTAGTGAAGCCAACGCTGCCAAGTCGGGCTTGAAGATAAATAATGGTTTTGAAATTATGGAGTATTTCCTAAAAAGTTAAACTTGTGGTGAGCCTGTCGAATCCATTGGATTGATCCCGTTAGAAATCCAAACTCCATAGTCGATAATTTATCCGAACATCCTAAGATTTATAATTGGGTTGACTTGTAAAGCCGCTTTCAATAGGATTGCGAAAACATTTATAGGTGGAATATGGCTATAATTGTACAAAAATTCGGTGGTACTTCAGTTGCTAATGCCGAAAAGATACGCCAGGCTGCTGAGCGAGTTATAAAAACGGCGAAAAATGGCTACCAGGTTGTAGTGGTAGCCTCTGCACGCGGCAAACAAACAGATGGGCTAATTGCCGATGCTTTAGAGCTAAATCCGAATCCTCCCAAACGGGAGATGGACCAATTGCTCAGCACAGGTGAGCAACAATCCGTATCACTCTTCGCTATGGCGCTCGATGCTATGGGCTATGATGCTATCAGCTTTACCGGTGGGCAGATCCGAATGCTCACAACCAGTGATTTCACCAAGGCACAAATAAAAAGCATCGATGCGGAACGAATTCATAAACAGTTAGACCAGGGCAAGATTGTCATCGTCGCGGGCTTTCAAGGTATAGATGA
>Ga0315541_1001354_pt1 | contig 23112 bp, 16 predicted proteins | sample SalMarSW160190MG_FD_203095 | JGI IMG/M metagenome (GOLD analysis project Ga0315541, IMG submission 203095) | Salt marsh sediment microbial communities from the Plum Island Ecosystem LTER, Massachusetts, United States - Salt Marsh Sediment SW1601-190 ...
AGGAAGCCGACCAGCAGAATTTGGAGGACGCAGAATCCCAGCACCGCGCCCCAGCGCGGCAGCGGCGGCGCCGACGGGCGGGAGAGCCTCCTCACGGCCGCGAAAAAGGAAAGCCCCGCCAGGAACAGGTAAAACGCCACCGGGCAGAGCTGCCAGGGCACGGCGTAGCCAAAGAGATGATAGCCGCCGGCCTGGAACACAGATGACAGCCCCAGCGGATCGGACAGCGAAGCCCCCAGAAGGCCGAAGGGGGCGATCGTCAGCAGCGGCACGGCGCGGAAACCCTCGTCTTGGATCACCGCGCTTGTCGCCCCGCCGACACCGAGCAACAGAAGCACCAGCAGCCAGGCGGCGCGGCGCTTGCCCATCCCGCTGCTGCCGGCCACGCCCATCAGGCTGACCGCCAGGAAGCCGGAAGCCATAATCGCGTACAGCCACAGCAGATTGCCCAAGGGGATTTCGCCCGCCAGGCCGAAGACCAGCCCCAGCGGCGTCAGCAGGACCAGCAACAGCAGCGGCAGCAGGTTCGCCCCCACGCACAGGCCGATGACCTTGTCCACGGCGCTGATGGGCAAGGTGGTGAAGAATTCGTGCGTGTTGGACTGCCGCTCCTTGACGATCGAGTCCAGGGCCATGCCCAGGCAGACGTAGAAGGCCGTGAAAAACTGTACCGTTAGGACGACGGCGCTGAGCCCCACGAAGACCTTCGGCCAGTCGATCACCTCCTCGCGGGGGTGCATCAAATACGCGGTCCGGCCCTGCGTCTGCTGGAGCACCAGATACACGAATGCCAGCGCCAGCATCCCGAAGACCACGATCAAGGTCGTCCACAGCTTGGCCGGGCGGAAGGCGACGCAGCGCTCGCGATAGATCAGCGGGTTTCTATGCAGGGCCAGCATGCTCGTTCCTTTCGGTGATGGCGAAGTAGAGTTCGTGGAGGCTGGTGCGGATTTCCTCCATCAGGGCCACGCCCGCGCCGGCCCGGACGAGGGCGGCGTTCAGCTCGGCCAGCTCGGCGTCGCTTCCGTCGAAGCCGAACCTGATCTGATTGGGCTCGGTCTGGAGGGCGGAAACGCTGCGATGCTCGGAGAGGACCTTTCCGGCCGCCTCGGCCCCGCCGGCCAGCCGCAGTGTGATCTGCCGAGTGGGCATGATCTTCCTGATGATCTCCTGCGTCGGCCCGGTCTCCAGGAGCTTCCCCTCGTGCATGATGATGACGCTGGTGCACAGGTCGGACAGCTCGGCCAGGATGTGGGAGGAGATGATGATGGTGGTCCCGTCAGCGTGGATTCGCTCCAGCAGGTCGAAGAGGTTCTTCCTGGCCAGCGGGTCCAGCCCGGAGGCCGGCTCGTCCAGCAGGACCAGCTCCGGGCGGTGGATGATGGCCCGGCCCAGCCCCAGCCGCTGGACCATTCCGCGGGAGAGGCCCTTGCACGGGGTGTGGGCCTTCTCTTCCAGGCCGATCAGCCGGATGACTTCGGCGACGCGGTCGCGAAGCTGGCGTCCGCCCAGGCCGTGGGCGATGCCGAAGTACGCCAGCAGCTCCGCCACGCGCAGGCCGTCGTACATCTGGAAGAAGTCCGGCATGTAGCCCATCTTCGCCCGGACGGCCTTGGGGTCGCGGCGGATGTCCACGCCCTCAAAGAGGATTTCCCCGCTGGTGGGCTCCAGCGTGGTCGCCAGCATCCGCAGCAGCGTGGTCTTGCCGGCCCCGTTGGGACCGATCAGCCCGTGGATTTGCCCGCGCGCCAGGGACAGGTCGACGTCATCGACGGCCACGACCTCGTAGTATTCCTTGCGCAGGGCCTGCATTGCGACGATTTCGTCAGACATTGACTTTTCCCCAAACCGGCCCGTAGTTGAACAGGCGAGCCCCACCTGCCGCGGCGGGTAGGCAGGGCGAAATTCTTGACGCACTGACGGTACACCGGCGGCGCCGCCCTGTCAATGCCCGCCGGACTTCGGCGAGCTCAGTCGAGCCGTCGAAGAGAGTCGAGCCGCGCTTCGCCGCGGTCGAACAGGAGCGTCGGCAGGCTCTTGATGAGTCCGACGGGGTGGTAGAGGCTTTCGATCTCGCCCCGGCAGTTGTACCAGCACATGCGGCAGCGGCTGCCGTCGGCGGCGGCGCGCAGGCGGCGGCGGATGGTTGGCATGTCGTGGCGGAAGAGGTTCGCCACCGGATGGGCGCGCTGCTCCACGCACACGGCCACGTCGCCGGTCTCGTCGATGTTGAAGAACGCCCTGCCGGCCTGGCAGTTGGGCACGCCGCCGGCGAGGAACTGATCGAACCGGCCCAGGTAGTACGGGTTCGACAGGAAGTTGCGGTAGCGCGCGTGCAGGTCCAGCAGCCGCGGCGAGACGGCCCCGTCGTTGTGATGGTACGCGGTCGAGCCGGTCTTCAACTGCCCGTAGGGCTGGACCATGAAGTAGGCGTTTCGCTCAGCCGCCATCCGCAGCAGGGTTTCGAGCTGGTCGAGGTTGTCGTCCATCAGCACGGCGATGACGTTGACGCGCTGCCACTTGTGGACCCTGGCGGCCGAGAAAAGCTCCACCGCCCGCCAGGCCTGCTCGGCCGCTCCGACCATGCCGCGGCGGGCGTCGTGGCGGTCGCCGTCGGCGTAGTCGATGCTGACAGAGGCCCCCCACAGCCCGGCCTGCATCAGCTCGGAGGCCAGGGCGGGCGTGAGCAGCCAGCCGTTGGTGGTGATGAAGGGGAAATGGTACCTGCCGACGGCCGCGACGATGCCAGCGATGTCGGTCCGCAGCAGCGGCTCCCCGCCGGCCAGGCTCACCAGCAGCGTCCCCATCTGCGCCAGCTTGCGCGAGCCGACCTCGTAGGAGTCCACCGACGGCTCGTCGGCCGCGGACGCCGCCATCGCCCAGTACTGGCAGAACCGGCAGCGGAAGTTGCAGCGGTAGGTCACCTGCCAGGAGCACCAGACCGGGTGCCCGCCCGACCAGGCGCGGAACAGCCGCCACTTCTTGTCTACCGAACTCAGCATGCATCCGCCCGCAACGTCACCGACCGGAAGTTTACCCCCCGCGGCAGGCAAATTCAAAGGCGCCCGAGCCGCCAATTGCGGGTGGGCGATTGCGGATGTCGGACGGACGAGAGGAGATGGGCTGCTGGTCAATTGAGGGTAGGACGACCGGAAAGCTTGTTATTGCTGGCCGGCCTTGGCTACCGAATCGTCGGCAGTGACGGCCTGGGGGACGTAGCCGCGCTCGACGGGCGTGCCGTCGAGCTTGCGGAGGACCGGCTGAGGGTTCTGCTTTTCGTGATTGAGCAGCTCCAGTTCGAGGGCCTTCCGCCGGTCGGGCTTGAGGGTTGTCCAGCCCACGCGGGCGCGGCACTTGGGGAAGGCCGAGCAGCCCAGCCACGGTCCGCGCCGCCCGCGGCGGAGATACAGCGGCTTTCCGCATTTCGGGCAGGCCAGGTCCACCTCCAACGGGGCCGCCGCCGGGAGCTTCACGCCGCCTTTCTTGTCGAGGTTCACCACCCCGTCACAGTCGGGATAGCGCAGGCAGCTCAGGAACGGCCCGAAGCGCCCTCGCCGCAAGACCATGGGGCCGCCGCACTTCGGACAGGCCACGTCCACCTGCTGCCGCTCGACCTTCTTGCCGTCCCTGTCCACGGGGAAGGTGGTCTTGCATTCGGGGTAACCGGTGCAGGCGAGGTATCGGCCGGTCTTGCTCCAGCGGTAGACCATCTTTCGGCCGCAATCGGGGCAGGTGTACTCACTGGGCTGGGTCTCGGCCTTGGCGTGGACCATGTTCTCGCCGGCCTTTTCCAGGTCGGCCTTGAACGGCCCGTAGAAGTCCTGAAGCACCTTGACCCAGTCGGCCCGGTCGGCCTCGATGTCGTCGAGCTGGTCCTCCATGCGGGCGGTGAAACGCAGATCAAAGATGTCGGGGAAGTGCTTGACCAGCTTGTCGGTGACCATCATCCCCAGCTCGGTGGCGTGGAAGCGGCGCTCCATGAGCTTGACGTAGTCGCGGTCCTTGATGGTCTGAATAATGGCCGCGTACGTGCTCGGGCGGCCGATGCCCTCGGCCTCCAGCGCCTTGATCAGCGACGCCTCGGTGTATCGCGGCGGCGCCTGGGTGAAATGCTGTGCCGGCTCGATCGTCACTGGAGCCACGGGCCGGCCGGCTTGGACGTCCGGCAGCATTTGCTCTTCGCGGGTGGGCAGGCCGGCCACCTTCAGGTACCCGTCGAAGAGAAGCTGCCGCCCGACCGACTTGAAGACGGCCTTGGCGGTCCGCCCGTCGGCCGGCACGTCGGCGGCAACGGCGATCTCGGTGGTGTTCCACTCGGCCGGCGGCATCTGGCAGGCCACGAACCGCCGCCAGATCAGTTCGTACAGCCGCTGCTGATCGGAATTCAGCGCTCCGGACAGAGACTCCGGCGTGCGCCTGGCGTCGGTCGGTCGGACGGCTTCGTGGGCGGCCTGGGCCCGCGGGCCGCTGCGGTAGACGTTCGGCTTTTCCGGCACGTACTTCTGTCCGAACGCCTCGCCGATGAAGCTCCGCGCCTGGGCAACCGCCTGGGAGGCGAGGCTCACGCTGTCCGTCCGCATGTAAGTGATCAAGCCGACGCTGCCCTCGCCGGGCACGTCCACTCCCTCGTAGAGCTGCTGCGCGATGCGCATGGTCCGGCTGGCCGAGAAGCGGAGCCGCACGGCCGCGGCCTGCTGCATGGAGGCGGTGGTGAACGGGCCGGGCGGGCGGTTCCGGCTGGTGCGGCGGTTCACCGACTCCACCGAGTAGTCGACCGCAGCGGGGCGCCGGACGTGACCGGCGACGGTGATGACCGTCCGCTCCTTGCCCTCGCCGTTGCGGGCGACCTGCTCGTCGACCGCGTCCTGCACCCAGCCCAGGGCCTCGACGACCTTCCGGGCGGCGGCCAGGTCGGCGCATTCCAACTTCTTTCCGTCCCACTCGACCAGCTCGGCCCGGAAGGCGCCGTGCTCGGCGAGGAACCGGAACTGCCGGGCTGCCGGCGGGTGCTGCCCGTTGGGCCCGGTTTCGCCCAGGAAGGCCCGCCACTTGCTCTCCAGCTCGGCCGCGGCGGACACATCCGGGGTGAAGATGGCCGGGATCCGCCAGAACTCCTCCGGCTGGAAGGCCTGGATGGCTCGCTCGCGATCGACGATGAGCCGCACGGCCACGGTCTGGACGCGCCCGGCCGACAGGCCGGTGGCGACCTTCCGCCACAGCAGCGGGCTGAGCTGGTAGCCGACGATGCGGTCCAGAATCCGCCTGGCCTGCTGGGCGTCGACCTTGTGCGAGTCGATCTGTCCGGGGCTGGCGAAGGCCGCCTTGACGGCCGACTTGGTGATCTCGTTGAAGATGACCCGACGCAGCCGTTTCGGCTCGATCTTGAGGGCCTCGGCCAGGTGCCAGGCGATCGCCTCGCCCTCGCGGTCGAGGTCGGTCGCCAGATACACCTCCGACGCGGCGCTGGCGTACTTCTTCAGTTCGTTGACGACCTTGCTGCGGCCGCTAACGATCTCGTACGTCGGGGCAAATTCGTTCTCCAGGTCCACCCCGAAGTCGCGTCTGGGCAGGTCGCGGACGTGGCCCATCGAGGCCTTGACGACGTAGTCTCTTCCCAGATAGCTGTTTATCGTCTTGGCCTTGGCCGGCGACTCGACGATGACGAGCTTCCGGCCGTTGGGCTTGGCCCGGGCTTTGGAGGCCGAGCCGGCAGGAGCCGCCTTCGACGAGGCGGATTTTCCCCGCCTGGCCGCCGCCGCGCCCTTTGCGCGCGATGCCCGTCTTGTCGCGGTCTTGCCCATAGCCTGCGCCTATTCGGCCTATCTCATACTAGTCCTGAACAAGAAATTGGCGGGCAATCCTTCGCCCCTCCGGCCTTCTTGTCAAGCCTGTTCCCAGGAAAAGCGTCCGCACTCCGCCGCGCGGCCGCATGTAATTCAGTGTAAAAGCGGTACTTATCTGCAAAGTCCTGTGCTGACAATGCATTGCGCGAAAGCGGCGAAAGGTTCGTAACTCGCGTTGACAGCTACCTTGCGATACCTTATAGTCCACTCTGTGAACAGTAGTTTCTTCGAGAACTGGAGCACGCAGGTTCGCAAGGGGCTGTTGGAGCTGTCGATCCTCAACTCTCTCCGGTCCGGAAGGCAGTACGGCTATGACATCGTCAAGGCCCTCCAGGCGACCGGGGGGTTGGTCATCGCCGAGGGGACGATCTATCCAATCCTGAGCCGGTTTCGCCGCGAAGGGCTGGTGGAGGCGACGATCGAGCCGTCGCCGGACGGCCCGGCGCGGCGATACTACACGCTGACGCCCGCCGGGGTGGAGCTGCTCGAAGAGATGAACGCCCGCTGGGACCGGACCAAGCGTGCCGTCGACGCCACCATGAAAACCAGGGACATCGCGCCGTGATGCAATATGAACTTCAGGCCCAGGCCCGACTGGACGACTATCTCCAAGCCCTTCGTACGTCTTTGCGCCGCTGCCGCTCGCTCGACCCGGCCGAGGTCGAGCGCGGCGTCCGCGCCCGCATCGAAGGCGAGCTTGCCGACGCGCCCCGGCCGGTTCCCCTGGATTTCCTCCAGCCCGTGCTGGACCGGCTGGGCAGTCCCACGCAGTGGGTGCCGGACGAGGAGCGGCCCCGGTGGTGGCGGGCGCTGTGCCGGCTCCAGGGCGGGCCGGAGGGGGCGCGGCTGTCGTACCTGGCGTTCGGAACGTGCTTGGCGGGGCTGGGGCTCTTGGCGTTCTACCCTTACGCCGGCGTGCCGCTGCTGCTGGCTGGCTTTCTCCTGGCCCGGGCGATTGTCTGGTTCTGGCGGCAGCGGGGCCGCGTCGCCGGCGCCCGCTGGGCGGTATATTCGCCGCTGATCGTCGCGTACCTCCTGCTGGCGGCCGCGGTGCTGCTGTGGCCGGCGCCGGCAATGTGGAAAGCGACCGGCAGGTTCCTCCGCGGGGAATATGGCGTGGAAGTCGTCCTGTGGGAGCAGTCGAAGGGGCGAGACGCGATCCTGCTGGCCTGGTGTTCCGCGGCGGCCACCGCCGCCTGGTGGGCCGTCGCCGGCTTCGTGGCTCCCTTCTTCTCCGGCCTGTTGGCGACCACCTTCGCCCCGTTCGTCCCCCTCCACCGGGAAAAGCGCCTCGGCCGACGAGTCATGGTCGCCGGCCTGATCCTGATGCTGGCGGCGACGCTGATCGTCGCCCTGGGGCTGACCTCCCTGATCTGACCCGCCGGCCCGGTCGCGCCGCAGCGCCGCCAGAACCCGCTGCTCAGTGTTCATCCGATCCTTCACCGGCACCTTCGCGCCCCGGTCGCCGCGCCGGCTCGCCGCTGTCACCGGCCGTTGGCGGCCGGTCTGTAGCGGATGCTGCGGACCTCGATACGGCAGCGGCTGGCGGTCAGGCCGATGGTCCCGCCGCGGGGCGCCGCGTCGTCGTAGGTCAGCACCTTCTCGCCGTCGCGATAGCAGTGGATGACGCCCTCGTTCATGACGAATCGCCACAGCTTGCGCCCGGGCGCCCTTTCGAGGCGGACCTGCTTCTCCGGCCGGGGGAACCTTTTCAGCCAGGAGGCCCGGCAGGCCTCTAGGGTCTCCGGCCGGCAGACGAAATAGACGCTCCGCCAGGCGATTCTCGCGGGCAGGCGCAGGCCGACGGTGTACGGCCCGTCGTTGGCGTCCGGCGGGTGGCGGCGCAGCTCCACCTCCACCGTGCCGTTGCGGAGATGCAGGCGGCGGGCAATGACGGTGGTGTCGCCCCTCCGGCCGTCGAGGATCATGGCGCCGCTTTCGCACTTGGCGTTGCCCTGGACGGTCCGCCAGCGGCTGATGTCTTTGCCGTCAAAGAGGACGATCCACGCCGAAGCGGCCGTGGTGGTCGGGGCGGAGGCGACCTGCGGGCGGGAAGTGACCGTCGCGGGCTGGCTGGCCGGCGACCGGCGGCGGGCTTGCGGCTCCTCCGGCGTGCAGCCCGGCAGGCACAGAGCGGCCGCCGCCAACAGCCACACGCCCATGCTCCACAGTGGCAATCTCACCCGGCTCTATTCCTTTCCGCTGCCGAGCGTATTGTAGCCTGCGGCCATTTCGCCCAGGCGAATGACCTGAAAAAGGTCGCCGTTGGGCGGGAGGATGTCGCCGACGTTGAGGATCGCCCTGCCGGCAAAGGCGTCCAGGATCCGCCGGCCGAAATCGAGGATCAGCTCGTCGCGGAGGTGCTGGCAAAACAGCGTCGCCGGCACGCCGCAGTAGGAGCTCATCCCCCGCGGCAGCACCGCCGCCAGCTCCTCCACCTCGTAGTTCATCATCGGCGCCGGCGTGCAGCCGTCCAGCAGATCGAAGCCGGTCCGGCCCAGCAGCGGGAAGTAGCCCTTGAAGTTCCCGTCCAGGTGGGTCGAGACGATCTTCCCCCCCTCGTGCAGAATGGGCGTGATCTTCTGATAGTACGGGATGCAGAACTCGCGATAGTAGTCCGGCGAAATCAGGTTCTCGTCGGCGTGGTCGGAGAGGATCACGATCCGGGCCGGGGCGGCCGCCGCCAGCTTGACCAGCTCCAGGTCGCGGACTTCCTGAAAGGCCATGAACTCCAGCACCGCCGGCCGTTCGTCGTACAAGGCGTAAATGACCTTCTCAAAGCCCATGTACTCGTGGACGAGCTTGCCGAACGGCGAGCGCATCAAGGTGACGTCGGCCACGCCCTGCTGGCCGATGCCGTCCAGAACCGAGCGGACGCGATCGTCCCGCGGCACGAACCGGCTGTGCTCGACGACGTATCGGACGATCTCCAGGTCACCCAGGCCCTTGGCCAGGTGAACGGTCGGCGCCCAGGAGCCGTCGGCCGCGAGCGTGTCCACCTTCTCCAGTGAGCCCTTGGGGGTGCTGAAATGCGTGATGCGCTTATTGGCTTCCTCGGTGACGGTGTGATCGACGCCGTCGTACTCGACCGCGTACCAGTCGTAGATGTGCACCGGCAGGCCCCAGTCGAACCTGCGGTAGAAGTCCAGGTAGGTCATGCCGGCGAAACGCTCCGGCATGGAGCCCGGCTCGCCGTGCATTGGATCGTCATCGGCGATGAACTGCCCGCTGCCCGCCCTCCGCGGCCGGCCCGGCAGCGTGCGCTTGCCGGCGTACCAGTCGCTGACATCGGGGAAGAACGCCGGATGGTCGACCGGCTCGCCGGCCAGCGTCGCGAAGAAGCGTTGCCGGTGAGTCATGGCCGCCCCGATCCTCGGTGCCTCCAGGTCCGCTGCGCTCATCGGCTCCTCGCGGGCCGGCGCTTCCCGCCTCGCCGCGTCGGGCGGGCCGTCAGGGCCCCTTCCAGGGAAAAGATCGCCACGGGATTGTCGTGCAGCAGCATCCCGGCGAGCTGTTTGGCCCGGTCCGCGTCGAAGGCGCCCTGGCCGACCTTGATCGCCAGGGCCCGGGCGACGTTCTCGCGGGCGATGTACTGGTGGCCGTAGATGCCGTCCACGAACAGATAATCGCCGCCGAAGCCGCTGATCTTGTTGGCCGGGACCGAATCCAGATACTCCACCAGGGCGTTGACCGCCGCCGTCGGCGAGACGATGTGCGCCCAGCAGAAATCGATGAAGACGTTGCGGAAGTTCTTTCCCAGCACCGCCAGCGCCTGCTGGTAGGGATAGCCGATGTGGAAGCAGTCGAACCTGACGTTGCGGTACTCCATGAACAGGTTGGTCAGCAGCGTCGGGTCGCTGTGATAGACGTAGTTGCCGTTGCCCTCCTGGATGCCGGTGTGGAACTGGAAGGTCAGCCCGCGGGCGTCGGCCAGGCGGCAGACGTGGTGCATCATGTAGTCCTGGAGCTTGGCGGTCCGGCCGCCCCACGCCTGCTCCATGCACGGGTAGCTGGTGTCGGCGAACAGCTCGTTCAGCTCCGCCTCGGCGGCGGCGCGCGCGACCTTCTCGTACCGCAGCGGGCGCTGATAGGCGAGCCCGCTCTTGAGGCAGGACATGCCGCGCCGGATGGCCGCGTCCAGCGTCTTCTCGCAGGCGGCCTCCAGGTCGTCCAGGTTGTGGATGGCCTTCATGCCGGCCCGCCGGGCGAGGTCGCGCAGCCCGCCCTGGTTGGAGACCGTCACGAAGTCGTCCAGCCGCAGCGTCGAGCGGAAGAACCTCCGGTCGCAGTCCAGATCGCTGTCCAGGATGCTCAGGCGGATCTTGGACTTTTCCTTGAGGACGTTTTCGTACGTCCGGCCGGCCGCCCGGGCCGCGCAGAACGCATCGTTGAGCGGGCCGATGGTCTTGCCGTCGATGCGGTCAAAGCCGTACAGGTCGCGGGCGGTCACGTCCAGCGCCCGCCCGTAGCCGGTGTTGCGGGCCGCCTCCCAGTACGGCTCGATGAGCTTCCACCGCTGCCGCAGCGGCTTGGACAGGCTGCGGGCGGCGTCGAGCTGCTCGGGCGTCAGCCCGGCCGAGACGAGATCGCAACTGAAATAATGGCTCAGGTATTCGCCGAGCACGTCGTTTTCCCGCGGCCGGCTTTCCTCCCGGCCGGGCACGTGCTCGTGCGTGTCCAGAATCTCCAGGGAAAAGACGTACTCGCGGAGCTGGTCGTAGATTCGGTCCATTGCCTTCACTTCCGTCTGAATGCTTACTTCGGTTTCTCAGCCAGAATCGTCGCGGCCACGCGGCGGCGTAGCTCCTCCAGCTTTACCGACGATAGGTTGGCGAACCGCCACAGCGGCTCGCCCGGGTCGTCGCAGTAGGCCGCCAGGGCATCCCGCACCCGGTCTCGGTCCCAGCCCCTCCGCCCGGCCAGCAGGTGCAGGTACTCCACGTCCTGCTGGACGCGGCGGGTGATCTTCATCCGCACAGTGGCGATGGGCCCGGGATAGTTCTTGCCCGAGCCGGCGTAGTTGCGCCCGCTGTAGTAGATGGCCAGGTTATCGGCCCGCTGCCAGGCCCCGCCGGTGCCGCGGAAGGTGTCCCACCACGGCATCCATCCGCTGGCCCCGAAGGACCACCGCAGCAGGGCCGACTGCGCCTGCCCGACGGGCGCCGCACCCACGCCGATGCCGCCGCCGTAGCACCAGTGCTTCTCGTCCGGCAGCCACCGCCGGCGGGCGGCGGTCATGGTGGAATACCCGCGCAGGCCGCCGATGCACCAAACGGTGGCGATGTCGTCCCACAGGCCGCGGGCCATGTCCGGCTGGGAGACGTCCGCGCGCCCGTCCATCCTGACGTCCGGGGCCCCGGGCGTCTCCCGGCGGGCGCGCTTGCCCAGGGCCATGACGAAGGCGTTGGTGTCGTAGTCGTCGAAGTCGGTCGGCTCGTCCATCAGCCAGAAGCTCACGCCGCCCCGGCCCATGCCGCCGAAGTAGGCGACCTTCCAGTAGTACTTGTTGTTGTTGAAGAATTGCAGCGACGTCCGCGTCCAGCCCTTTTCCTGGAAGTGCTCGTAGAACTGCTTGGCCACGGCGATGAAGCCCTGTTTGTAGGCGGCGGTGAAGGCGACCTCCGGCCGGCGGGATTGCTTGGCGTACTCGGCGAATTGGAGCCGGTCGCTCACCGCCATCCAGTCCTTGTAGGTGGTCTTGTCCAGCCAGATGGGCCAGGCCTCGTGGAAGGCCGTGTACATGTGGTTGATGGGCACGCCCGCGCCGGGCCCGAAGTAGCCCCGCTCGGCCGAGAAGGCCGTCCCGTCCAACAGCGGGCCGAAGCGCTTGTCGTAATCGGCCCAGTCCTTCACCCGGACGTTCGTGCCCGTGCCCTCCATGACGGGGATGAACCACCCGTCCACCCGCCCGCTGTGACTGTACGGCACGGCGTTGATCACGCAGCGGTGCTGGTGGGCCAGGCGATAGAAGTCCAGTGTGGTCTCGATGGCCTGGGCCGGGTCCTTGCGGACGTCGACGCCGGCCCAGCCGGCCACGGAGTGATACCGGTTCAGCTCCAACACCCAACTGAACTTGTCCGGCAGGGAGATCGGCAGGACCTTCAGCTTCAGGTCCACCGTCACCGGGCCGGCCAGCTCCTTGGCGGCGACGGTGATCTTGCCGGCGTACGTCCCGGCCGCGGTGCCGCGCGGAACGTACACGTCCACCCACACCGACTGGAGCTGCTGGTTGGGAACCTTGTTGTCGGCCGCCGGGACGCCGAAGCTCTCGTCGAAGGGCTTGCTCAGCGGCAGGCAGGCCGCGCCGCACCAGCGGGGCGCCGCGCCCCGCCCCCGGTCGCGACCGCGCCCGCCCCCGCCCGCGCTGACGTACCACAGGCGAAACGCCCGGATGCTCCTGGCGGCGTCGATTTTCCTGCCGCCCGCGCCGGCCAGGTCGCCGAACGTGACGCGCACGTCGCTGAGCTTGCCGGCGCCCTTCCGCAGCAGGAGTTGGAAGGCCGCCACCTCGTTGGCCGCCGCCAGCAGGTTGACCCGCCCCACGTCCACCGGCTGCCGCGCCTGATACGCGCTGCCGTCGCTCAGCACGCCCCCGCCGACCGGGTCGACTTGGACCATGTCGGAGACGGCGTCCACGGTCAGCTTGGCGCCGGTCGGCCTGCGCCGGCTTTGCACGGAGAAGGCCGGTTCGGCCGGCCTGGCGAGCTTGGCCTCCGGCCTTGTCGGGATCGTCACCTTCACGGCGGCGGGCGCGCCGCGGTTGCCCGCCTCGTCCACGCCCATCACGTGAAGCGTGTAGCTGCCCGGAGCCGGCGTGAAGACCGGCATCCGTTGGGTCTTTCCGGCCGCGACCGGCTTGGGAAGCGACCACCGCGGCAGCAGCGGCAGCTCGCCGAGATTGCCGGCCTGCCCGGGCCCCTGGCAGCGGACCTCGTAGGCCAGCACGTTCCCCTTCGACCCGTCATCGCCGGGGGCGGTGAACTCCAGCACGACGCTGCCGTCGCTGGGGCGGACCTCCGCCACCTTCAGGCCCTTCGGCGCCGCCGGGGCGGTCTTGTCGGTCGCCGCTCCGAAAACCTCCAACTTCGGGCGCAGGGAGGGCTCCTGAATGTCCCTGGTGAACATCCAGATGTCCTCGGCGGCGTTGTAGCGATATGGCTTGGCCGGGCCGATCAGCGAGTACGACTCGCGGACCTGGCCCTTGTCGTCGGTGAGCACCAGCCCGCTGGCCACGCCGGCCGCCAGCGACTCCACCAGCTTCGGGTCGACCGGAAACTTCAGGTGCAGGAAGCGCCCGTCCTTGGTCTTCTCGCGCTCGATCTGTCCGGGCCCAGCGTTGCTGTAGCGCGCGGCCGGGTGCGAGAAGGAAACGCTGAAGAAGCGGCTGCCCGGCCAGGCCCACCAGTTCTCCGCGGTCGGCTTCGCGTCGCGCGCGGGCGTGGAACGGTAGTACCAGCAGGGCGCGCCGGGGCTTTCCACGTAGTTCAGCGCCCTGCCCTCGCGCCAGTCGGCCAGCACGGTGCACAGCCCGATGCCGTACAGGTCGCCCTTGGCCAGGTAGACGTGCATAGTGGCCTTGCTGACGGTCCAGCCCTTGATCGCCGTGGTGTCGAAGGCCATCAGCAGGTTATTGTTCTCGAAGCCCGACCAGTTCTGATTCTGCATGATCGCCGTCGACGGGCCGGTACCGTTGCCGAGGCCCATCTTGCCCACTACCGAGGAGATCCCCACGTCGCCCGTGACCGGCAATTCCGCCCGCTGCTGCGCCGCCGACGGGCCGGCGATTGCCAGGAAAACAACGGATATGACCATCGCATTGCGTAGCATGTTCGCCTCCGGAACCAGATTTCCCTTGGTCAGCCGTGCCCGGCACCGCGCCGGGCGAAAGCATCCAGCACTGTAAGCACCCGCGGGGGGAATTTCGAGGGGATTCTCCGCTTGGCTGACGGGGGGTGCAACCGGCAACAGGGCACCTGCCGATCGGCCCGCGGCTGAGGGCCGCGCCTGAAGGGAAGGCGCGGCCTGACCCTCGAAGCCGCCAGCTTTTGCCGCGGCGGCTCGCGCCGGTGGGGCAAATCGCCGCCGGAGCTTTTTCCCAAGAATCTGCTTTACATATCATGACGATTATAATATATTGTGAGAATAGGGCGACACGAGCGTCGCCTCCGCTGGCCTGCCGCGCCGGGTCGGGGCAACTCCCCAGCCTGGTTGAGCACTGCACCGAAGGAAAGGAGCGCAAGATGGCCGGAAAACATGCCAAAAGAGCCAGGACCAAGCCAACGGCTGCCCGCCCGGGCCGGGCCAAAAAGAAGAAGGTCCGCCCGCAACCGGCGCCGCGTCCGCCGGCCGAGGGGGAGCTGCTGGACATGAACCAGGCGATCGCCATGCTCAAGACCACCCGCCCGACGTTTTACCGCTGGCTCCGCAGCGGCAAGATCAAGGGCATGAAGGTCGGCCGGCAGTGGCGCTTCTACCGCGAGGACGTCGACCGGTTCCTGAAGGGGCAGCAGCCCCGAATCGAACTGCCGACCGACATCGGCCCGCTGGTGGCTACCCTCTCCGAGCGCCTCCGGCAGCTCGGCGGCAAAGACTCCTCCCCCGCCGACGTCGAGCCGGTGCCGCACGCGGTGAATCTGATCATCATGATCGGCGTGACCATGTCGGCCAGCGACGTCAGCATCGAGCCCTTCGAGGACGGCGCCCACGTCCGCTACCGGGTTGACGGCGTGCTGCACACGGCCGCCCGGTTCGACCTTCGCCTGCTGCCGGCGATCGTGGAGCAGCTCAAGTCGATGGCGGCCTGCGACGTTCGCCAGAAGCGGCTTCCCCAGGACGGGCGGATCCTGCTTTCCCTGCCCGAACCCGACGGCGAGGTGGACCTGCGGGTGAGCTTCCTGCCGGCTGTCCTGGGCGAGTCGGTCACCCTCCGCGTGCTCAAGCGGCTGGAGCTCCAGATCTCGCTGGACCGGATCGGCTACGCCCAGCGCGACCGGGAGAGGCTGATGCGGGCGCTGCACGCCCCGTGGGGGCTGACCGTCGTCTCCGGGCCCACCGGCAGCGGCAAGACCACCGTGCTGTACTCGGCCCTGATGCACCTGGTCAGCCCGGAGCGCAAAATCCTCAGCATCGAGGACCCGGTGGAATACCTGCTTGGCGGCGTCACCCAGATTCAGATCATGGAAAAGGAGGGGATGACTTTCGAGCGGGCGCTGCGGGGCTGCCTGCGGTCGGCGCCGAACGTCATCATGGTCGGCGAGATCCGCAACTTCGACGCGCTGATGGTCTCGCTCCAGGCCGCGCTGACCGGGCACCTGGTGCTGACGACGCTGCACACCGACTCGGCCGCCAACACGCTAAAGCGGATGGTGGACATCGGCGCCCAGCCGTTCGTGATCGCCGAGGCGACCCGGCTGGTCAGCGCGCAGCGGCTGGTCCGGCTGCTGTGCGAGGAGTGCTGCGCCGCGGCCGAGCCGGCGAACCATCTGCTGGCCCGGGCGGAGGAACTCGCCCGCGCCGGCGGGCTCGACTGGGCCGCCCTGCCGAAGAGCTTCCGCAAGCCCACCGGCTGCGCCAAGTGCTCCCAGACCGGCTACCGGGGGCGCACGATCCTCGCGGAGATGCTCGAGATCACGCCCGAGATCGGAAAAGCGCTGCGCGACGGGGCGCCGGTCGAGAAGTTGCAGGCCATCGGCATCGGCCAGGGCATGACCACGCTGGCCGCCGACGGCGTCCGCCGCGCCGCCGAGGGCCAGACCACGCTGGAGGAGGTCTTCAGCGTGCTGGGGGTGGCCGAGATGCCCAGGGCCGGCTGGGGCGAGCCGCCCACCGGGGGATGACGCCCACGGCACGGCGGGAAAGAGACCACGAATTTCACGAATTTGAACGAATTGCACGAAGAAGGCTGAGGGAAAAAACAATTCGTGCAGTTCGTGTTCCCATTCGTTGGGATGTGTGGAAGTCGCGGTCGAGTTCACTGTTCAAGCATTCTTGCGGTCCGCCTGGCCGCCGCGGAGCTTGCGCAGGATGTGCCAGTAGGCCCCGCGAGCGCCGGCGGCGATGGCCTCGACCAGCGGGGTGTTGTCGTTGTAGTTGTAATTGGCGCCGGGGTCGGTTTGCTCGGCTGGGTCCTCGGCCGGCTCGAAGAACCGCTTGTCGCCGGCGATCAGCTCCCGCACCGCCGCCGCCGGCCGATCGCCCAGAGCGTCCGAGATGTAGAACGTCGGGCGGAAGAAGTCCACCGGGCCGGCGTACTTCCGGCGAATGGCGGGGTTCGTCTCCAGCGGCCCCTCGGCCGCGATGGCCTCGGCCACGGGCGTGGTCGGATAGACGCGCAGGCCCAACGCCGCCCCCACCGCGTCCGGGTCGATCCTCTTCATGAACTCAATGGTCTCCGCGAGGGTCTCGCGGGTCTCTCCGGGCCCGCCCAGGAGCAGATCGATCATCACGGCCATGCCGCTTTCCTTGCACAGCCGCACGGCCTCGGCGATGTCGGGGGGGCGGTGGGCGTGGCGGTAGCGGGCGAGCATCTCCTCGCTGGCGGAATCCCCGGTGAAGTCGACGCCGACGCATCCGGCTCGGCGCATCGCCCCCGCCAGCGCCGCATCGAACGGGACCACGGCCATGTACGTATACCAGCGCACGCGCTCGCCGAGGCCGCGGTCAATGAATTCCTGGCAGACGGCGGCGGCGTGCTCGTAGGGCACGTTGAACTCCCCGTCGCACAGGTGCAGCACGTCCACCCCCTGCCGAAGGAGCGAGGCGACCTCGTCGGCGACTTCGGCCGGGGCGCGCAGGCGCGGCACCGGGCCCTTGGCGAGCGGGTCGGCGCAGTAGACGCACTTGCGATCGCAGCCGCGCTTGGTCTCCACGCCGCCCTGCCCGCCGAGGCGGAAATACGCGGCGTTGTCGACGGCGTCGCGACCGGTCGCCAGCGAAAGCGGCTCGCCCCAGGCGGGCCGGTTGGCTCGAAGCCGCCCGTCCGCCCGCCAGAGGAGCCCCGGCACGTTCTCCAGCCGCCGCCGGCCCCGAAGCTCCGCCAGCAGCGACAGCGTCGCCGCCTCGCCGTCGCCGCGAATGCCGAAGTCGGCCCCGGTGTATTCGAGAACGCGCTCGGCCACGATGGAAAAGCCCACCCCGCCCAGGACGACGGGGGCGTCGGTGAGGGCGCGGATGGTCTGGATCGTCTGGGTGAGGCGCGGGACGAACCACTCGCCGCTGGGCCAGAAGCAGTCGTCGACGTTGCGAAAGGAGAGCCCGACCAGCTCCGGGCTGTGACCGGCCAGGTACTCCCACAGGGCCGCCTCGGCGTCCCCGGCCAGGCACAGGTCGACCACGTCCACGCCGACCCCCGCCGCCCGGGCCGCAACGGCCACGTAGTCCAGCCCGATGGGCGCGATCGGCGGCTGCATCCGGTTGGTGTTGATCAGGGCGATCATCTGGGCCGGGTGGAGATGATACCGCGCCGCGGCCGCTCCCAGGTTGTTTTCTCGGCCGTCGCTCCGAGGCCGAGCAGGGGCAGGTGCCGCTCGGCCAGCGATCGGTCGTAGTTGAAGAGCACGAAGCCGGCGGCCTTCTGCTCGCGGGCGATGAGGACCTGCCGCAGCGCAGCGTCCGGGGCAAGGCCCAGCGTGGCCCCGATGCCGGGCATGACGGCGGCCCGGCCGGCCGCCCAGGCGCGGGTCAGCCGGGTGCGGCGGGCGAATTCGGCGTGGTCGGTCACGTACTGCATGGGGCAGACGAAGTCCAGGTAGCCCCTCTCGACCCACAGCTTCCAGTCCTGGCCGACGTCGTCGCGGGCGCCGGGCCAGCGCCAGAACACGGCCGCGGAGATGAGCACGCCCGGGCGGATCTGGCGGGCCCGCTCGGCGACGGCCGCCACCAGCGAAGTGATGTTGTCGCGGCGGAACTGGAGATACTTCCACCGCAGCGGGCCGGTGCGAACTTCCGCCGGCCAGTCCTTCACCCGGACGTCGTATCGTTCCTCGAAGCGCCGCCGGCAGCCCGGGCAGTAACACCCCTGCGGCCCGGGGTAGCGGATGTAGTCGAAGTGAATCCCGGCCACGTCGTAGCGGCGGACGATCTCCAGCATCGAGTCCAGCTCGAGCTTCTGATTTTCCGGGTGGGACGGGCACAGCCACGGCAGCGTCTTTCCCTTGGCGTCGCGCTGAAGCCGGCCGGCCTTTTCCAGTTGCCGGCGGAGAGCCTCGGGGCAGTCGCCCCACAGCCGCCAGTTCACGCGCCAGACGTGGACGGCGATGCCGTGCTTTTTCGCGGCGGCGAGGCACTCGGCCAGCAGGTCCCGGCCGGCGCCCGCGCTCACTCGCGGAAGCACCTCGCTGGGATAGGCCGCGCCGCTGCCCCAGCACATATTCGGCAGAATCGCGTTGAACCCGGCCGAAGAGAGCGCCTCGAGGGCCTCTTCCCAACTCATGCCGCGGACGCCCGTCGGCGAATGGCACCAGACGCCCCGGAACTCGCCAGGGCGCGAGGCGACGCTGGCGGCGAAGGCGCGCCGATAGGCGTGGTGGGCCTCGGCGATGGTCTCGGACGCCTGGACGAAATCGCCGTACTCGGCAATCGCCTTGGCGTCAGCGACGAGGGCGTCGGCGGCGGAGAGCATGCGGGCGACGCGCTCGGTCCGGCCGGCCTTTTCGGCGCCGGCCAGGGCCGCGGCCGTCAGCTCCTTCACGCCGCCCAGGCCCGCGACCTTGCTTATCCGCCCCAGGCGATGCTGGTAGACCTTTTTCCACGCCTCCGGCCAGAGCTGGCCCAGCATCTCCAGGAGCAGCCGGTCCTGTCCGCCGGGGTCGTGGCCGGTCAAGACGTGGCCGACGAAATAGCCGTTCTCATTCCGGGTGACGGCGGGCAGGTCGCTCCGCCTGCCGGCCTGATCCAGCCAGTGCCCGACGACCTTCGTGCCCTTGGCCGGCAGGATGCGGCGGGCGATCCAGGAATGCTGGCGGGCCCGCACTTTCGGGCGGTCCTCCCGGCCCTGAAAGCTGATGGCGTCCAGCCGGCCGTCGCGCCCGTCGATGGCCCCGCCCGGACCGAGGCCCAGAAGCTCACCCAGCGGGGCCGGCAGCCGGTAACAGACCAGCAGCTTTCCGCCGGCGGCGACGAACTTCCGGATCTGCTCGGCCGCCGGGGCCGGCAGGACGGGATTCAGCGGAAGGATGGCGACCTTTTCCCCCGCCAGCCGCCCGGCGGCGACGGCCTTGTCGTCCAGGACTTCATGGCCGAGCCCCAGCCGCTCCAGCGAATCGACCATCAGCCGGGCGTAGCGCCCGACGCCGCCTTCTTCGCTCGCGCCGGCGTCGTTGCGGTAGACGGCCACTTCGGGCGCCGCGGCCGTGGCGGGCGGCGCCTGCGCCGCCAACAGCAGGATCAGGCATTGCAGTTTCATTGGGCCGGGCTCCCGCCGGGCAATCGACGCCGCCTCAGGTGTGGTAGTCGGCGTTGATGGCGACGTATTCGCGCGAAAGGTCGCAGGTGTAGGCGGTGAACTCGCCGCGCCCGAGGCCGAGGTTCACGTCGATAGCGACCGCGCCGCCGGAGAGGTGCTTCTTGACCGCGCGGAGGTTGAACTTCCGCGGCCGGCCGCGCGAAAAGACCGCCACCTGGCCGATGCTGACCGAAATCTTCTCGGCGTCGACCCTGGCCGGGCTCTTGCCGACGGCCGCGAGCACCCGACCCCAGTTGGGGTCGCCGCCGTGGACGGCGCACTTCAGCAGCGGGGAGTTGGCGGCGGCCTTGGCGGCGATCTCGGCGTCGGCGGCGGAGGCCGCCCCCCTCACGCGGATCACGATCAGCTTGGTCGCGCCCTCCCCGTCGGTGGCCATCGCCATGGCCAACTCCCGGCAGACCTCGGCCAGCGCCGCGGCGAACTTGCGCGCGGCCGGGGAGGCGGGCGCGATCCGCCGCCCGGCCCGGCCGGAGGCCATCACCACGGCCGTATCCGAGGTGGACTCATCCGAATCAATCGTCACGGCATTAAGGCTGCCGGCGACCGCGGCCTTGAAGGCCCGATACAGCGGCCGCGAGGCAATGCCGGCGTCGGTGGTGATCACCGCGATCATCGTCGCCAGCGAGGGGGCGATCATGCCGGCGCCCTTGATGATGCCCGCCACCGTCACCGTCTGCCCGCCGATGCGGGTCTGAACGACGGCGGATTTCTCCCTGGTGTCGGTGGTCATGATCGCCCGCAGAACGGACGGGTCGTCGCTCCGCCCCAGCGAGCGGACGGCCGCGGCGATGCCGCGCCGAACCTTGGCCATCGGCAGCCGATGCCCGATGACGCCGGTGGAGGCAACGAGGACTTCGGCCTTTTCGGCGCCGACGGCCTTCGCCACTTGTGCGGCCATCGCCTCGGCGTCGCGGATTCCGGCCCGGCCGGTGCAGACGTTGGAGCAGCCCGAATTGATCACCATGCCGCGAATCCGACCGCAACCGGCCGGCAGCACCCGCCGGCACCACGTCACCGGCGCCCCCACGACCTGATTGGACGTGGTCAGCACCGCCGCCGAGACCGACCGCTCGCCCACAATGACCGCCAGGTCGTCCTGGCGGGTCGTCTTGATCCCGCAATGCACCCCGGCGGCGACGAAACCGGCCGGCAAGGTGATGTGGCGTGGCTTTGGCATGCCGCTTCTCCGAACACGACCCGGAACTCGGTCTTCCGGTATTCCGGTATTCCGGTCAGTACAGTCCGGTCGTTTCGTCCAGGCCGAACATGATGTTCATGTTCTGCACCGCTTGGCCGGAGGCGCCCTTCAGCAGGTTGTCCAGGGCGGAGATCAGGATGACGCTGCCCTTGGCAACGCGGGCGGCGACGTCGCAGAAGCTGGTGGTGGCGACGTGCTTGGTCGCCGGCAGCACGTCGGTGCGGACGCGGACGAAGGGCGCGTCGGCGTAGGCGTCCTGGAGGACCTGCGTAACTCGCTCGGCCGTAACCTCGCCCGCCGGGCGGCAGTAGATCGTGCACAGCATGCCCCGATCCATCGGGCACACGTGCGGCACGAACAACAGCTCCACGGCCGTGCCGCAGATCTCGGCGAGCACCTGCTCCATCTCCGGCATGTGCCGGTGGGCGCCGACGCCGTACGGGCGGAAGTTCTCGTTCATCTCAGGAAAGTGGTACGGCTGGCTGGGCTTCCGTCCGGCCCCGGATGCGCCGGTGACGGCGTTGACGACGATGCCGTCCGGGGCGATCAGGGCGGCCTTGAGCACCGGGGCGATCGCCAGAACCGCGCAGGTCGGATAGCAGCCGGGGTTGGCCACCAGGTTCGCCGAGGCGATCTTCCCGGCGTAGTACTCCGGCAGGCCGTACACCGCCTCGCCCAGACGCGCGGCGTCCGTGTGCGGGCAGTACCACTTCTCGTAGACGGCAACGTCCTTGAGCCGGTAGTCGGCCGAGAGGTCGATCACGCGGATGCCGGCCGCCCGCAGGTCCGGCACGTAACGCATGGCCACTTTGTGCGGCACGCACAGCATGGCCAGGTCGCATCGCCCGGCGAGCTTGGAAACGTCGTACAGCTCCTGGTCCATCTCGACGGTCTTGCTCAGCAGCGGGTGGAAGTCGGTGATCGGCCCGACCTCGTCGACCGGCCCGTAGATGCCGACCAGCTCGACGCCGGGGTGCCGCCGCAGCAGGCGGATCGCCTCGAAGCCGGCGTAGCCGCTGCCGCCGATCACCGCCGCCCGAATCGTTTTCTGCTTGCTCGACATTTCCAGCTCCTGCAAGTCCGCGTCCAGCCCGAACGAACGCCGGGGTGCGCTGTCGCACAGACCCGGCCGGCCCTTGGTGATACCGCCGGCCGCCGGCTCGGTCAAAAGCCAGTTCCCGGAAAAACCTCCGGCCAACGACCCGCGGGCGGGGAGGTCCGGCCTGAACGCCCATACGAAAAAGCCCCGGCGCCTTGGGGGGCGCCGAGGCTTTTGGTCCCATGCTCGTTCAGATCAGCGCTTCGAGAACTGGAAGCGTTTGCGGGCGCCCTTTTGTCCGTACTTTTTCCTTTCCGTGATCCTGGCGTCGCGGGTGAGCAGGCCCTTCTCGCGGAGGGCGCCGCCTACCTCCGGCGCGGCCTTGATCAAGGCGCGGGCCAGGCCCAGCATGACGGCGTCGGCCTGTCCGGTGGTGCCGCCGCCATGGACGTTCACCCAGACGTCATAGTTGCTGACCAGCTTGGCCGTCGCCAGCGGCGCCAGGGCGGCCTGCCGGTCGCGCTCGCGCGTGAAATACTCTTCCACGGAGTGCTTGTTGATGAGGAACTTGCCCGACCCGGGCCGAATTCGCACGCGGGCGACGGCCGATTTCCTCCGGCCGGTGCCCCAGATATACGGCGGCTGCGAAGGCGCCGCCTGCGGCTGCTCGGTGAGGGTCTGCGGTTCCTGACTGGACGTTGCCTTCTCGGACATGAGATCCGTGCCTCTTGTTATCCCTTACAGTTTGAGTTCTTCCGGCTGCTGGGCCTGGTGGGGATGATCCGGCCCGGCGTAGACCTTCAACTTCCGTATCATCTGTTTGCCCAGGCGGCTCTTGGGCAGCATCCGCCTGACCGCCTCCTCAACGATCCTCTCCGGGTGCTTCTGCCGGACTTGCTCGGCGGAGACGGTCTTGCGCCCGCCGGGATGGCCGGTGTACCAATCATATTCCTTCTGGGTCCATTTGTTGCCCGTCAGGCGGACCTTCTCGGCGTTGACGACGATGACGAACTCGCCGGTGTCCACGTGCGGGGTGTACTCCGGGCGGTGCTTGCCCATCAGGATGGTGGCGATCTTCGCGGCCAGTCGGCCGAGGACCTTCCCCTCGGCGTCCGCCACGTACCACTTGGCCGCCACCTCACCCGTCTTGGCCATGTACGTTTTCATCTATCCTTCCGTCCGCAAGAGCTTTCGACCGGTACAGAGCCCCGTATTGTGACCTTTTCGGCGCGAATGTCAATGCATTTGCAGGATTTCCACAATCCCGCCGGGGGGCGCAGGTCGGGCGGCTCAGCCGAACAGCCCCCCGCTCGGTGAGGCGGGAACGTAGCCGGCCTCGAGGAAGAACCGGACCGCCTCGCCGGTCGAGCGGAAGAGGCGGGTGGCCGTTTCGGTGATGAACGGCGACGGCACCGTCTCCTGGGCCGCCCAGATGACGAAGACGTCCTTGGCCGCCTCGTGGGCGTGCTGGAGTTCGCGCTCCACGCCGGAGGAGATCGCGGGGCGGACCTGGCCGGCCGGTCCGCCCGGAACCTGCGGGATCAGCGAGACGATCATGTCGGCCTGATCG
>Ga0315541_1001358_pt1 | contig 23068 bp, 13 predicted proteins | sample SalMarSW160190MG_FD_203095 | JGI IMG/M metagenome (GOLD analysis project Ga0315541, IMG submission 203095) | Salt marsh sediment microbial communities from the Plum Island Ecosystem LTER, Massachusetts, United States - Salt Marsh Sediment SW1601-190 ...
CAATTTCTTGATATGACTCTTGACGAATTATATAAAAACGAAGAACGGCTGGGAAAAGCAATTACCTCCTTTTCGCTAATCGCTATTGCCATTGCTATTCTTGGAGTATTAAGCCTTTCCGTTTTCTTATGTGAGAGCCGCATTAAAGAAATTGGGATACGCAAGGTTAATGGTGCTAAACCATGGGATATCATAATACTATTGAATAAAAATTATATCATATGCCTTTTCGTTGCGTTTATTATTGCTACTCCTGTTGCCTGGTACGCTATGACCAGATGGCTTGAACATTTTGCCTATAAAACAGCCATTAGCTGGTGGATTTTTTTGGCATCAGGAATCATTGCTTTACTAATAGCAGTATCAACTGTTAGCGTTCAAAGCTGGCGTTATGCAATTAGAAACCCGGCTGACACGCTCAGAGATGAATAATAGTAAAAATACAATCCTATCAAATAATGGTGACAAAAAATCGGTTTAGTTCAAGTGACTGTGTGGGTCAATCCGGAATGGTATTGCGTGCTTCCCTGTCCGGATCATTTTTAACCTCACACACATCGTTAAGGATCATCGTTTCACCGTTTTCAACAGTATATGCCGGCCATTCGGGTTAATTTCTCCTATCGTTTTCGTTCCATCCGGAAGTGATTGTTGATTACTTCACACCGGGTATCAATCCGCATCACTTAAACAGCATGGGCATAAATTCGGAAAGATAGATCCTCCAGTTGGCCCATGTATGTCCGCCGGTGCTTTCACGGTAAACGTATTCTAAATCCAGATCGTCGTAAAACTTTCGCAGATTGACAACCGACTCATACAGGAAATCATCCTTCCCGCAGGCAATCCAGTACAATTTTACTCCACTATCCTTCAGGGCTTTTATCTGGGCTACATGTTCATCCTTGTTATAATTCCCAAACCGTGTATCGTTAAACAGTCCCATGCTCATAACACCGATGAAGTTAAACATCCCGGGATTGGCATTTGTAATCATCTGAGTATGAAACCCTCCCATGGAAAGACCGGAAATAGCCCGGTGATCTGCATCCGCGATGACCCGAAAGTTCTTTTCAACAAACGGGATCACATCCTTAACCAGACTTTCTTCAAACTTCCCGGATACCATTCCACCCGGTCCACCAGCATTCATGCGGTCGATTTCCAGGTCAACCGGCTGGTCGGCTGGTGCTGCAGCAATAGTAGGAACACCATTGGTCATAACGACAATCATAGGTACCGCTTTCCCGGCAGCGATCAGGTTGTCCAGAATATAATTCGTACGCCCAAGGGTAGTCCAAGCATCTTCGTCCCCACCCGCACCATGAAAAAGATAGAGCACCGGATAGGACACATCGCTCGTGTAATAATCCGGAGGTGTGTATACGTACATTCTCCGATCTATTTCGAGCGTTGGAGAAGGATACCATACTTTTGAAATAGTGCCATGAGGGACTTTAAAAACGGTATAAACATCAGATCCTTCCCCACGGATCGTAAATACACTTTCATTACGTACACCGTCACGAACAATATTGAAATTACCGGGATCAAGAACCCGCACTCCGTCAATGATGAATGAATACGTATAGATTTCCGGGGTAAACGGATCAATGGTGATCTGGAACAGGCCGGTATCATTCCGTTCCATTTCCACACTTGCCCCCCAGCCCTGCATCCAGTTGCCCGAGAGTTTCACTGATCTGGCATCCGGGGCATATAAACGAAAAATCACGGAATTATCTTCCTGGATATCGGGTGAAACAACGGGTCTCCTGCCCCACTGGGCACTGGTTTGAAAAGTAAAGGTAGTCAATGCAAAAAGCATGAGCAGACATACCGCTTTTTGACATGAATGGATTTTAATAAACAATGCTTTCTGAAAACATTTCATAATGTAGCTTTTAAGGTTATTCATTAATGGTAACAACTCCTGTTGATTTTATTTTTGCTGCTTCACTGGCAGGTAGTTCCCAGTTCTCATTAAAAAAACCCTCACTGATAATATTATCCGAGAATTCGTTAAACAGTACAAAGTCCTGGAAATATTTCAGTGCATCAATTTTGGACTGCAGGAATGCAAATCCTCCGGTCTGGCCGGAGTTCCCTTCCACCGGTTTCTTTGGTGCCCACCATGGCAGTCCAGAGTTTACCAGGACGTAGTGCTGGTTTAACGGGAAAATATACAGCAGTCCATACTCATTCGCATCGGCATGGAGGTGCATTGGTAATTTATCGGCAAACCGCTCGATGATGCTATTTGTTTCGCGTGTACCAAACAGGATGAGGTTGGATGTTTCCAGGTCACTCTGCCTGATCTCCCGGTCGGAAATCACCCTGGGAAACACCATGATCCTGCCTAACATTCCGCGGTCCGCTGCCCAGTCAGCTACAGCTGCGGCCTGGTCACGACGTGCTTGCAGCTCGTCGGGTGTAGGGTTTCCTCCGGTTCCGTAAACATAAATGTGGTTACTGCTTATGGCTGCAGTAATCGGGCCTTCAGCACCGGGTTGTTTGGCCATCAGTCCGGGGGTGTATTTTTTGTTCACCCAGGAATTGTTCTCCTTCATGAATGAAGCGGCATCAGGAGTTTTAATACGGAAGCTTTTCCCATCCAGGTTAACCTTAAGCCGCTGTTCCGGAATGAATTTAGGATGACCGGTTAAGCTGAGGGTAAACGCATCCAGACCGGAGGTAGTCACTTCAACCTGGTTCTCTTCAGTAAAGCTGGCATCGATAGTGGCGAGGATTCCGGCTGTGATCTTATCGAACTTCACCCAGTAAGCACCATCGTATTTATACCATTTGGTATTGAATTTTACCTGTTCCGGGAAACGGTTCCGTTCGAACTGAGAGAACCATTCAAAAATGAATCCATCTTTATAGGCATACTCCCAACTGTTGTGATTGATACCCGGGTATTCGATATAGTCGAAGTGTTTATTATGCGTTTCAAATTTTTTCTTCCAGTCCTGGGCTATCTGGTAAAGAAAGTCTTTGTCCCCGATAAAAAGATGTACAGGCAGGTTAAGGGCATTCCCGGCAAGCTCTGAAGATTCTTCGGGTGGTAACGGACATACCGGAGCAATGGCAGCCCAGGTATCCGGTCGGGTTAGCCCCAGCCAGATGGTTCCACCACCTCCCATAGATAGTCCGGTAAGATAAATCCTGTCTTCATCAATGGGGAAGCGTTGTTTCAGGTCATCCAGCATTTCATATACATCCTGTTCGGGAATCCCCTGGTATCCTGCTGTTCCCCTGGCATACGGAGCTGCAGCAATATAATCCACCTCCTGCAATTCAGGCCAGTACCGGGTCGATTCAAGGTCGGTTTCTGTAGGAACAAAACCAGGTGTCATAAAATCCTTTCCCTGGATATTGCCCTGACCAAAAACACGACGCAATCCCAGTCTATGGTTGGACATGGCACCATGTAAAAAGATCACCAGGGGATACTTCCTGCTTTCGTCAAAGTTTTTTGGGATATAGACCGCATACGGCTGATCCGTCTCATCAACACTCGAGAAGAAACAGAGATCCTGTGGACCGGCTTTCAGCTTCTGAGCCATTGTATTATGAACCATAAGATTCAGTACTAAAACCATTGCTATGATTGGAAACAAGAGGGAATGATTTTTATTCATGACTGAGGTTTATTAGTGATCATTATTTTAAAACAGCATTATAGCAAAGTCCTTTAGGTTACGTCTCCAAACCAGCCAGCTATGGCCTCCTTCCCTTTCAAAATATAGATTATTTAACCTTTATACTGAACAAGGAAGTTCGTGTAGTAATGAATAATGTATTGCCATCCCTGCCACCGAATGTTATTGATATGGGCCGTTCCTCAACTTCGATGATACCGGTTTTATTTCCATTTTTGTCGTAAACAAATATCTTCCCGTCAGCTACATAGAGATTCCCTTCACGATCCATCGCCTGTGAAAATTCACCTTTCTGCACAAAATCTTCACTATCAGATAGTTTTCCAATATCTCCGACATTCAGCTTGACGACTTTTTTCAGGCTTTCATCGGCGATATACACTGATTTTCCCGGAAAAGCTTCGGAAAGTGCGGCACTTCGCCCCAGGTCATAGGTCTCAGGAATAATGGTTACGCCATCAGGGGCAACGAAACAGCTTTCCGGTATATACACAATGGCTTGGTCAAAATCATAACGCCAGCGGCTGGATGGGTACAACGCCTTATGAATGGATTTGATTTCGCCGGTTGGGATCCTTTTCATGGGTTTAAATGTCTCTTCCGGGTTATCGGGATCAATCGAATAAGCCCATGCTGTCCATCCACTATTACCCCAACCGCTATAGCCGGGATTGTCATCCGGAAGCACAGGAACGCTTTCCTGTTCACCATCTACCATATACCCTGGTTGGGGGTCATACCGGAATACCACCAGCAGGTTATCTCTGGTATCGGTGGCAAGGGAAAAGGGGTTCCAGGGAAAATCTGCGATTAGGGTCACGGTATTGGTTTCAACCGACCATTTGTATATCCGGCTCAACCGGGTTTCGCAGAAATATACATTGCCTTTGCTATCACTGGTAATACCTTGGGCGAATTCAAATTCCGATGCCAGTTTCTCCACCTTCCCAACTTCGTGTGTAATGTTTCTCTTACCGGCTTCCTTACCTGTAATGGTAAGTTTCGCAAATTCCCAGGTGTATACACTAAGGTCCTTATTCACATCGAAGTATGGAACCTCCGTTACGAACATAACCTGGGCATAGGCATGTGAATTCAGGATTTCAATGTTTTCACAATCCCATTGTCTAACTCCTGTAGGACGGGGTGTCCTGACACGGATCACCCGGAACTGCCAGAAATTTGCAAACACCATATCCTTACAGTTTATCATATCCACGGGTTCACAATCCGCTCCTTCGCGGCTTTCCTCCTCCAGCTGGAAGGCGTAGACTTTCCAGTTGGAAACATTCTTAAATGTTGCTTCGTTACGCACATGGTGTTCGAGCGAAATGGCATAAATCCGTCCCGGCGTGGAAGTATTGGTAACAAAGAGACCATTGGTGGCATAGGTATTGGCGCTCCAGATATCTTTTATAGTCCCACCCCCGTTATTTGTCACCCAGAGGCTCCAATACTGGTTGTCCCATGCAAGATCCTTCCCGGGTGCATTGATGGGGTTGCCCGGAGAGCTGATCTCCCTGTTCCGGCTCCATCGGAACGGCTGATAGGGACCCTTACGAAGGGTCCCATGTCCGCCGACAAATTTAACATCATTCAGGAGGGACCCGGCACCGGCCATCCATTTCATGCCGACGGCACGGTAATTATATCCACCCGTATTAATACCGATACCGGTAAACACATCATTGCCTCCCTCTGAGGATTCAACCAGCGGCTTGGGGGAACCAAATCCGCTGAAAGCCGGTGTGCTTTCAGCCAGCATAAATTGAGTACCGAAAGGGTGGAGTCCAATCAGGTGTGTGTTTTCAGCCATCTTCAGTGTTTCCGTCAGGCGATACCAACCCTGCGGAACATAGATGTACTGATATTTTGCAATGGCATCCTGGAAAACCTTGGTGTCGTCCGTTTCACCGTCTCCCATAGCTCCAAGATCCCGGATATTCACCCATGTTTCATGTATGGGCAACTGTGGGATATCCTTGCCCGGGGGATCGGGTAGAACAGATAAGGGCTCAGCATCAATCAGGGTTTTGTATTCACCATTGGACGTCATGTCTTCAAGGCAAAGTCCATAGGTAAAGCTTTTAACCCTATATTGTTTCCCGGGACCCGCATTCTTCTTTCCACTTTCCCTGTATTTTGCAAGTATCGGGACGTTAATGCAATCAATGTTTCGAAGGTTGATCTGGCTTAGGCTGTTGTTTTCTTTACTGATAATTATTCCTGCATCGCTGACATTTTCAAACCGGCAATTCTCCATAAACAGCCGGTCAATAATGCCCGGAGCTATTTCAACCACGGAAGGAACATTTCGAGCATGCAAGTTCACGATCACCAGGCCGGCACCCATCCGGAATATTGAAATGGCAGCTTTACGCTGTCCCTCAAAGTACGTATCGACCATCAGCATGGGCCAGCTTGGAGAAGTCATAGTGGTCAGCACACCAAAATCACCTCCGAAAAATTTAACGTCTTCCATTTCGTTACCTACATCGAAAATGCCTGCCTTACCATCACCGATATAGATATTGCAATGGGATACAAAACCATGCTGGGCTACATGTGTACGAAGTGCTATTGCCGCAGGATTCCCTTTTTCTATAGTAATGTCAATGTTCGAAAAGGTACTGTAGAATGTCCCAGCACTGGCATCCCTGATGGGTTCACCGGGTGTAACAATCCCGCTGGTGAACCAGAACATGTAATTTGCATTGGCTTTGTCTTGCGGATCGGGTTCCTGGTAACCGGGTGTATTTCGCCCAAGGACGAACATGGGCCTTTTCCTTCCATAACCGATCAGCCGGACAGAACCGGGGATATAAATGGTCTTACTGATCAGGTATTTGCCTTCCGGAATAAAAAGAATGCCGAAGTTCTTTTCAAGTTTCACTTTGTTGATGGCAGCTTGTAATTCATCCGACACATCGGTTTTCCCATCGGCACAAATGTTAAAACTATCCGGCGTAAAATAAAATGCTTCCGGGTCATTCAGCTTCCACTGGTAAACGGATATGCTTTCGTCAGAAGCAGCCCTCAATAATGAAACGCTTACTGAAAAGATCAGAAAAAACGTCTCAATAATTCTTCTTGCTTGCATGAATGAATAGATTATAAGTATTGGTATTGATCTTTAATGAGGAAATTTAAATTGTGCATCAATTTACCAAATATTTAAAATCCTACGTTTAAAATTGCAGAATAAATGAGCACCGGGTTTAAAAACCAGTACGTGTTGAAGGTTCACAGGGTATAGAGCTGCCCCCCTCCCGTTCCATCCTAAATAACATATTGATCTTCTTTTATTTGTTCTTTGATTGTCGTACTTTTATTTGTATAAATTAATGCTCCTATTACCTTTAACTTTAATCCTAACATGACATGAAAACGAAAGCGATCTATTTCCTGACTCTTCTTATTTTATCTGGTTGTGCTGGTTCCCTTAAAATACAATATGATGGAATAAATGCAAATTTATCAGCATTCAGTGAAAACATCACCATTGCCATCTGGGATCAACGGGAACAGGTACTTGATGGTTCCCGTAAACCGGATTTTGTAGGTTATATGCGTTCCGGGGCAGGAATAGCCTATCCAATCGGAACGGCAAGTGGAAAACCAATTGTAGATGATATCTCATCTTCAATCGCTTCCTCATTGGAAAAACAGGGTTGTACTACTTCAATCATTACAACCTCACCAACCGAAGATGAACATGCAATCCTGGATAATTTCGCAAAAAATGGAAGTGGAAAGCTTTTCCTGATGAAATGTTCGGAGTATCATACGGATGGATACGGTATTCAAAATCTTAATTATGATTTGCTAGTGAAAATCTTTGCGTCAGATGGCCAACTTTTGAAAGAGAAGAGTTTCCAGGGGGATAGAAATTTGGGTGGAAGTGTAGCCTGGGGGGCAGGTAAATATAAGGAATACATGCCGGAGGGTCTGAAAACTTTACTGGAAGAGATTTTTAATGATCCTGAAATATCTTCCGGTTTGAGTCAATGAATGGTTAAAGCAGGAGGTAGGATGATCGACAAACAATAGCATTTCAATTGATTAAACACTTAACCGAGAGTTGTGTATTTTATCCGCTTAGTGGCCGTAAACCGCCAGGCGGATTTTATTAATTTACACACCGGGTAACTCGAGGGGGCCAACCACCCTGTGAGGATTTAGAACAAACAAAAAAAATGAAGCATCAATATCTATTGGGTTTAATTTGGCTTCTAGTTTCTTTTTCAACAGGCGGCTGGACACAGCAATTGGAGGTAAAGAACGATTTCTTTTATATCGATGGACAAAAAATTTTTGTGAAGGGTATCGGTTATGAACTGGGAGCCTTACCTGGTGAGGTGCCCTGGGAAAAAACCTTCAATCCGGAACAAATGCATTTTGATATTCAACGAATCCTTTCCGGGGGGTTCAATACAATCCGCACCTGGGCTCCTTTTACAGCAGAAGAGCTGGATTTGCTTCTTGCCTATGATATCAAAATTATCATGGGAATTTGGGTTGATCCTCACGCTGATTTTTCTAACGAAGCGTTTGTTGATGAAGCAAAAGCTATAGTTTCTGATGTTCTAAGCTATTCGAAAAATTACGATAATATCATTGCATATTTGATCATGAATGAGCCGCTGCCGGAAACCATCTTCAATGCGGGGTATGATCATACGGTTGACCTCTGGAATGAATTAATCAACATAATCCACATCAATCATCCCGGCAGACCGGTAAGCATATCCAATACATGCAACGGAACATACATTGAACCGGAAATATTTGATTTTAGCGCCTATAACGTCTACATCTACAATCCCGTTACGGTAAATTACCTGCACGGTTACCGTGATTTCATCCATTATTTGCTCCAGCTCAAAGCCCCCGGGCAACCGTTAATCATCACTGAATATGGTTTATCGGTTTCACCAGGTGGACCGGGTAACTGGGGTTATGGCGGCAACAGTCTGACTGAACAGAAAGAGGGAATACTTCACATGTATAAATCCCTGGTTGATGGGGGAGCAAGCGGATCATGTGTATTTAACTACAGCGATGGATGGTGGAAAGGAGGTAATGAATTTGTACACGATGATGTAGCAGAAGAGTGGTTCGGACTGGTTGAATACTCCAGCCTGACAGATACACAGGGACAGGAACGTCCGGTTTGGGAAGCGGTGAAAATGTATCAATCAGCAGTTATTACGCAACCAAAATCTTCTGAAATCTATACAAACCAGGTTCCTGTGGAGGTATTTGTAAATGACACGGTAGACAGGATAGATATTTTAATGGAAAACAACCTGATAAAGAGCGAGGAAAAAAATATTCTGATAACTGGCATGGAAGTTACTTTGCCTTCTATTCAAATCAGTACCAATGATGATTTTTGGCAAACAGATACTGTAGAAGTCACCTATCTGATTAATAAATCAGCAACCTTTACCACCGGCTCCACTATTGAGTATATATTTTATCCACACATTGGGTTTGAATACGGAGAAAAATATCAAATTTCTATGCCTGCCGGTGAGCAAGTCAGCATAACAAGAGAGCATATTATCAATACCAGTACAAATGTATTCACACTGGGTGCTGCTTTTGATATTCATTATAACAATTTTCAAAAACGTATTGTGAATCAGTTGACTTTTTCCAGAATTGATACTCTGGCAAACAGTATCAATGATCATTTCTCTGCAACAACATCAATTGATATCTACCCAAATCCTGCAAAGAATTATTTTACAGTCGCTTGTAATAGAACACAAACACCACATTTTGAATCGGGAGCTGTCACTACTTAATGAATTCGAGGTTTATTTTTTTTACCTTTAATCCTTTGTTCCAATTCTAAATCTTCTGGTTATGAAAAAATTATCCTGCAGGCTATTTTTAATTTCAATCCTGTTACTGCTTTGTGAGGTTAATTCCTTGTATGCCCAGCCAGAACTGATGGCCTGGGGCAACCTGACGGGTATCCGGATCGAGGGTCAATTGATGGAATTTGAATCGAGTCTGCGGGTTGTCGAAAAAGGCTGGCAGCATGTTGCTATGACTGCTAAAGAAAGACAGCGTCCCAGGTATGACAGGGAGGGCAAGAGACAAACTATAACCACCGCTATCGGGGGAATCCTTTTCACTGAAGTTGTACTAGAAAACGCCGATGGAAGCGTGAAACTAGCTGTAAATACCTCCTCAGAAGCCGACACTCTTCTGGAAGGTGTTTTCCTCTGTTTTGATCTACCGGGCACCTGGTATGGTGAAGGTTCCATACAGTTCACCGGTAAAACCCAGGCAGGTATATCAAGCTTGGATCTGAAGGAAATAACGATTGAAAACAACAGCAGACCGTTCAGCAATACTGCAACAGGAGTGGTTATTACATCTCCCAAAAGGCAACTGGAAATCGATTTCAACTCCGGAACCAATGTTTACCTGCGAAGAGAGCCACAAAACGATTCCAACATTCAGCTCTATATTGAACTTATGGGATCAAAAATTAAAAAAGGGCAGGAATCAGAAAACCAGTTTTCAATAAAAGCAGGTGGTGAGATCGATCATACTCCTGCGGAGATTCTGCTGGATGAAAAAAACCCGGGTTGGAAATTTGATGGTCTGGGCGGCAATTTCAGGCTCCAAAATCCCACTTCCGATCCGCCGGTTATACAATATTGTCTCGACAGCCTGCGGGTTGCCTGGGGTCGTGTTGAAATGCCATGGCAACTCTGGCATCCTGACGAGAACACCGATCCTATTAAAGCTGCTGAAGCAGGGAATCTGCATCCGCATGTTCATGCATCCATGGAGATGGCGCAGCGGTTAGCCCGGAAAGGCATGCCGGTCATTGTTAGTGACTGGCAGGCTCCCGCATGGGCAATCATCGGTGACCCCATGGATGCATACCGTTACCGTTCCAAAGGCATTTTTGGCTACCCGCTTGATCCTGAAAAAATGGAAAGGATCTACCAGTCCATCGGGGATTATCTTGTTTACCTGAAACAAAACTATGGTGTGGAAGCTGTTATGTTTTCGTTTAATGAATCCGACCTGGGAATCAATGTCCGGCATACAGGGGAAGAACATGCAACATTTATAAAGGAGATGGGAGCCCACCTGGCTTCCCGGGGTCTGGCAACCAAACTGCTTCTGGGTGATAACTCCGATGCGAACACCTTTGATTTCATTATCCCTGCCATGAACGATCCGGAGACACACAAATATATCGGAGCCATATCGTTCCATTCGTGGCGTGGTTGTACTCCGCAAACCCTGGAGAAGTGGGCAGGTGCAGCAAGAAAGATGAACCTTCCACTGCTGGTTGCCGAAGGCAGCACCGATGCTGCTGCATGGAACTATCCCGAGATCTTCTCAGAACAGTCGTTTGCATTGCATGAAATTAACCTGTATGTACGCATCTGTGCAGCCTGTCAGCCCCTGTCCATCCTGCAGTGGCAGCTGACAGCTGATTACTCCGTTATGGTGGGAAACGGCATTTTTGGAACCAACGGTCCCCTGAGACCTACACAACGATTCTGGAACCTGAAGCAGCTGGCTTCAACACCTGAAAACTCGTTTTCTATTCCCCTCACCTGCAGCAAAGAAGGGATCAACTGTGCTGCATTCGGGAACCTGGCTAAAGGTGAATACGCAATCCATCTGGTTAACAATGGAGCAAAGTGTGAGGCAACCATTTCCGGAATCCCATCTGACGCCACGGAATTCGATGTGTATGTAACCGATTCTGGAATGGGCATGGTGAAAACCGGTACGGTTCAGGTTTCAAACGGCACAACAAAACTGACACTTCATCCGGCCGCATTTACAACCCTGTTAACGAAAAAGTAACCATTAATCAACACCAATTTCCCGATGAAAAATAATATTCTTTTTGCCATTTTTTTTGTTATCCTGATCTTCTCTTTACAGGATACCCTATGCCAGGAATCCAGGCCCTGGTGGCAAGGTGGCCCCTGGCGGAGACCTTCAGAAAATCCACAGGCTAAAAAACTTCCCTCAATATCAGTCGAGGGAAACAAGTTTGTAAATCCCGAAGGAGAGGCAATCCTTTTCCGTGGGCTATCCATTTCTGACCCCGATAAAATTGAGGCACAGGGACACTGGAATAAAAATCATTTTGAAAAGGTGAAAGAAATGGGTGCTGCTCTTGTACGTATCCCGGTCCACCCTGTAGCCTGGCGCAAACGGACACCCGAAAAATACCTTGAATTGCTTGACCAGGCAGTGGAGTGGTGTACCGACCTGGAAATGTACATTGTAATCGATTGGCATTCGATAGGAAACTTGGGCATGGAGCTTTTCCAGAACCCGATGTACAATACCTCAAAACAGGAAACATACCAGTTCTGGCGAACCATAGCCCAACATTTCCGAGGCCATAATACGATAGCCTTTTATGAAATTTTTAACGAACCAACCATCTACCGCGGCCAGCTGGGAACAATGAGCTGGTCAGAGTGGAAACAGATCAATGAAAATATAATTCATCTAATCCGGTCCTTCGACACCGAAACATTACTCCTGGTAGCAGGTTTCGACTGGGCATACGATCTGACACCACTTCACACTGACCCCATTAATGTATAAAAAATGAAAAAAAGAACAGTTCAAAACGGTTTTCTCTTTATCATCACGATTGTTTTACCGGCAATTTTACTGACCTGCTGCAAACCACAGGATAAGGGATACACCCGGGGAATAGGAGTTTATCCAGGGAACCCGGATGAAGATTTTTCACCCGATTTGTGTGTGGACAATACCACCTACCGGAACCTGGCACTGTTAAGACCTGCTTATCACTCAAGCAGCTATGATTACAACCTGACAGCCCAGCTTGTTACGGATGGAGTAATCACCGGAGACAAACCCGGTTTTATCTCCCTTTCAACTAACCGGGGAACCATTCCAAAAAACGAACGGGAATGGATGCTCGATCACAACAGCATTACTGCATATGGCATTGAGGGTCCGGATAGCTGGATAGAGATTGAACTCAGTGAAGGGACCAATCTTCCAGAGATCACCTCAATTGCCGTTAACGGAGAATTAACCTACGATAAGGGAAAACCGGGAGGATGGGAATTCAGGGTTTCCGGCTCAAACGATGGCAAAAGCTGGGATGTCCTGGAAAAGATCAAAGGCTCCGGATTACCGGGTCGTGAAAGGCCAAATCCATTTGCTGAGATGCTAAAAAGGATGGAACAGGATACATCCCGTCGCGGCGCTAATCCGTTTGCCGACTTTTTTGGTCCTCCACCCGACCCGGATGCCCCGAAACCTTCTTTCACCTTCTCTTTCAGAATGCCTGAAAACCTGCGGGTGATCAACCTCACCTTCGCATTTGATGAACCGGTTGCGTACCTGTTCTACAAGGTTGACCTGAATGCTCCGTGTGCCAAAAACTGGTCAATCGGTGATTTTGACTTCTACAGCAATGACACCAAACTCAAAATGGCACTCTCTAACCATTTTTGCAGTGCCTGGATGAGTGCCGGGACCGGCGAAGAGTGGGTGTATGTCGACCTGGGTTCGCCTTCTTCTTTCGATCGCATCAAATTACACTGGATCAACAGGGCAAAAACCGGTACCCTTCAGGTTTCCGATGATGCTGAAAACTGGAACGACCTGGCAGACCTGCCGGCTTCCGATACCACTTTTGATGAAATTATCCTTGAAAGTGAAAAACAGGGACGGTTTATCCGTATTCTCATGAGCGAAGCACCGCCAACCGGAAAATACATGCTGAGCGAACTGGAGGTGATGGGAAGAGGCGGACTGGTTCCTTTTCCTAAAGCCGGTCCCGTTATTTCAGGCAACCGTATGGATCTGGTTGGTGGAAACTGGCGAATTCAACGAGCATCGGAAGTGGATGCCAAGAGTGAACGCATCTCCCAGACCAGTTTCCACAACGACGACTGGATTGTGGCAACCGTTCCTGGCACTGCCCTGGTCAGTTACTGGAATGCCGGCGCTTTACCCGACCCGAATTATGGGGATAACCAGTTGATGATTTCCGAATCATTTTTTAATTCCGATTTCTGGTACCGGAATGAATTTGAGGTCCCATCCGGTTTCGAAGGTGACCGCATGTTTCTGAATTTCGACGGGATCAACTGGAAAGCAGACATTTTTGTCAACGGGAACAACGTGGGCAGGATGGAAGGGGCTTTTATCCGGGGCAGTTTTGATGTCACTGATCTGATTATTCCGGGGCAGACGAATGCACTTGCCGTCTTAATTCATAAAAATGACAACATCGGTGTTATCAAGGAACAAACCGCCCTGAGCCCGGATAAAAACGGTGGGATCCTGGGTGCTGATAATCCAACCTATCATGCTTCCATTGGATGGGACTGGATACCCACCATCAGGGGCAGGGACATTGGCATCTGGAACGATGTCTGGTTGACCACGACGGGACCCGTAACCATCGAGGATCCGTTCCTGTTTACCGATCTGCCGCTGCCGGATACTACCACAGCCGACATACATGTTGAACTGACGCTTCAAAACCACACTGCGGAAGCTGTCACAGGAAGATTAAAAGGGATTTTTGGTGAAATACCCTTCGAAGAGGAGATATCGCTTGAAGGTTTGGAAACCAGGGCGGTGACATTGGATCCCTCAACACACGCTGCATTGCACCTTGAAAATCCGGCGTTGTGGTGGCCCAAGGGATATGGGGTACCAACCCTTTACGATGTTCAACTCTCATTTGTGACCGCTGATGGAATCGTTTCAGACAAAAAGGAATTTAAATCGGGTGTGCGTGAAATGGCATTTGACGAAGAGAAGGGTATCCTCAGCCTGTACATAAACGGCAGGCGATTCATTGGTCGGGGAGGAAACTGGGGTTTCCCCGAATCCAACCTGAACTATCGTGCCCGGGAATACGATATTGCTATTGGATACCATGCCGACATGAACTTTACCATGATCCGTAACTGGGTGGGTCAGACCGGCGACGATGAGTTCTATGAAGCCTGCGACCGGCACGGTATCATGGTGTGGCAGGATTTCTGGCTGGCAAACCCGGCAGACGGACCCGATCCGTCCGATCCGGAAATGTTTATGGAGAATGCCGGAGATATGATCAAACGGATACGGAACCATCCGTCCATTGCCATTTATGTAGGACGGAACGAGGGATTCCCACCCCAGGTGCTCGACACTGCATTACGCAGTCTGATCCCCGCAATTCATCCGGGATTGCATTATATCTCCAATTCATCATTCGGTGTCGTCAGTGGCGGAGGACCCTACAGGGCGCTTCCCGTTAGAGATTACTTCCTGTTGTATGGATTGAACAAGCTGCACAGCGAGCGGGGGATGCCAAATGTGATGACGTATGAAAGCATGAAGCAGATGCTTCCTGAATACGCCCTCTGGCCACAGAACAGCATGTGGGGACTTCACGATTATTGCCTGGAAGGTGCCCAGGGAGCCACATCGTTTAACCAGATCATTGAAAACGGTTTCGGACCGGTGGATAATGTCAAACGATTTACTGAATTGGCTCAGTGGGTGAATTATAACGGGTACCGCGGTATGTTTGAGGGACGAAGTGCATACCGCAAGGGCCTTCTGCTCTGGATGAGCCATTCCGCATGGCCTTCCATGGTATGGCAAACCTACGATTACTACTTTGAACCGACCGCAGCCTATTTCGGATGCAAGAAAGCATCCGAACCCATCCACATCCAGTGGAATCCCGTATACGACACAATTGAAGTAGTGAACTACAACGGAAAAAATGTTATCGGTTTAACGGCAAAAGCGCAGGTGATCAACATGGACGGGACGGTCCAATGGGAAAAAGAGACCACGCTCGACAGCAACGAAGACACCACGGAAAAGCTTTTCAAGCTGGAATTTCCGGAAAGTCTGACACCAGTACATTTCATCAAACTGACCCTTACAAAAGGCGAACGGGTAATCTCTGATAATTTTTACTGGCGCGGGCTGGAGGCCGGGAATTACCAGGCGTTAAATGACCTGTCAACGATTGAGATCGAATCCAAAACAACGGTCAGGCGGAATGGGGATAAATGGACGATGGAAACCCGCCTGAACAATACAACAGCACATCCTGCACTGATGATCCGGTTGAAGATCACCGGTGCAAAAACCGGTGAACGCATCTTGCCTGCACTGTACAGCGACAATTACATCTCGTTGATGCCGGGTGAATCAAAAACCATCACGATGAGTGTAAAAGAGGAAGATACCCGTGGAGAAAAACCGGTCGTGGAAATTTCGGGATTTAATTTGATGGATTAGTACCATTGTCATTTCTTTCTATTATTTGACCTAATTTTAGTCAGGGTTGCAAAATAACGGAATTACCCAATGAAAACATGAACACCGGGCAGCAGTTTATAAGAAAATTATTGAGGGAGCGACATTCCATGCAGGCAACGAGGAGATAATGAGTTTTTATGGATACTGGCCCGAAAAGAGTGGTAAGAATTTTGCAAAATCCATGATGATCTTTTACGTTGTCCCGAAAAATCGCCCGGAAAATAGTCTGGAATTTTCATATGATGGGAAAGTGCTTGGTGATCCGGAGTATCATTTTACCTATACTAATTTTCCTTAACCTTGGAAAAATCGTCGCCCGAATTGTAATCGAGCGACGATCTGTTACCAATCTTTCAAGCCTTACAGGCTGTTAGATGATTTCATGATGAATTCCAGCCAATGAACTGGCTCCTGCCTTTGTAAAGTACTTCGGCAGGCAAGGGTTATTGTCTTTAAGTCTACCATAGGTATGCCTATGGCACCTACGGGACTGACTGCTCGTAGCTTTTTACTTTTCTTTCTGTTTACTAAATCCGTTTTACTTCTCTATGATTTTCAGCTCCAACGGAGCGAAATATAATAGCCAGGGACGCAGCCCCTGGTAATGCAATTAGTAAAAATTCGGTCCAACTGAGGGGATCAATCAGCGGGAAAACAATCCATGGACCGAACTTAGCGAACTTGTTCGCGATCTCATGAGCCAGGTGAGTGTGAACGCATGTGGGAGGCGAATAAAGGCAGAGGCTTAAAACAAACTTCAACCCCCTGCCTGCCAGGCAGGGCATCCGGGGTTGGGGCCAGTTCTTGTTTCCACCCCACACTTGGTACGGGGATACTCATTGTTGTTCTGCTCAGCAGAACTTTTATTATATTCCCCCTTTAAAAGGGGACAACATATGCGAGTCCAATGCTTATAATAAAGCCGTTAGAATATCTCTCACCTCCTGTCGGAGATTCTCCATGGGAGTCCCTGGGACGAAATGACATGGCAAAAGCCATGTTGTGGTCTACTCCTTTAAGCCCCGTTAGGGGCGGCATGTTTTTAGAAGGAATGGCAAATAGTATAATACGGTTCAACTGGAATGTTCATCAAAGGGAAATCGTTTCATGAACCGGCACCTACCAGACGACAAAGGGGGATTTAAAAACTCGTACCACGAGCTGCCAGCACACGCTCTTACCCACAGTCGTAGTACGAGGGAGTCTACCTCCCCTTCTCCCGCCATTCGGCGGGATTCAGAGGGTGTCTCAAAAGTCAAATTTTTGGTCATCCTATCCATAGAACTCCTTCGGAGAACCTGATTCAGGATTTCATACGCCTGATTATTAATATGTTGAGATTCTGAAATACCCGCCTGCCGGCAGGCAGGAATTCAGAATGACTGTTTTTTAGACTTTTGAGACACCCTCAGTTTTTTCTATTGATTAAACCAATATCCTGGTTGTCAGGTTGGTAATGCTGGTCTGGATCGCATCAAACGGCTTACCGTCTTTGGTGCGGTCCTGTTCGACGATCATGTATTTCATCCCGGCAACATCTTTTGCTTCCAGGATCTTCTTGAAATCGATCACCCCGGCACCGACCGGTGCAAAATCGTCAACCCCCTCGGTTGTGAAATAGGGTTCCTCGTGGGTGAACATGTCTTTCATATGGAACAGCTCGAACCTGCCCGGGTATTTGTTGAATATCTCAATCGGGTCCTGCCCGGCTTTTGTTGCCCAGAAGAGGTCAATTTCCATGGTAACAAGATCCTTATCCAGTTCTACCATGAATACATCGTAATAGGGTATTTTACCCTCCACAACATCAAACTCAAAATTATGGTTATGGTATCCGAACCGGATGCCATGTTCTTTCATAATCTCGCCCACTTTGTTCCAGTCGGCTACCATCTTCTGATAACTGGCAATGGTTGTCCGTGCTTCTTCAACAATCCAGGGTTGTACACAATACTTCACTCCTAGTTTGGCATGGTCTTCAGCCATCTTCTTTGCATTTTCCAGTGTAATGCCTTCTGCTTCAACCTCTGTATGACTGCTCAGGATCTCCATACCCAGGTCTTCCACCATTTTCCTGAATTCAGCGGGTTCATAACCATAAAATTTTCCATCGGCATAACTGGCGAGCTCAAGGTATTTATACCCCATCTCGGAGACCTTTTTTAACGATCCTGGCACTCCGGTTTCCATGGCATCGCGGATCGTGTAAAGCTGGAGCCCTATCCCAAAGCTTCTGGGATCAACCGCTTCTGTTTCTGTTGTACCTGTTCCTTTGGTTTTGCAGGAATAGTGAGCCAGGACCATAGCCCCCACTGTACCTGCTGCTGATAATCTCAGAAATTCCCTTCTTGAACGTGTAGTTTTCATGATTCTGTTTCTTATGTATTTGTTAAAAATATCGAAGGATAATCATCAAAAATGGAGTAATAAAAATAAAACAATAGTTCCAGAAAATAAAAAAATGGTGACAGCTTCCTATTTTTTATTTTTTCATTTTTTTGACTTAAAGACTTGTTATATAGATGTTTATGATAATAAATATTGTTATTTTATTATTTTACGTCTTCTATAATACACTGTTTTACAGTTTATTATGAAATTTAAATAGGAAGCTGTCACTAGTTTTTTGTTTTTTAGTTAGTTAAGTGGAGTTTATCTAATTTGGGGAATTATCAATTTCCGGATTTTTTTATCTTTTCGAGGTTCCGGTCGAATACAGGGGACCTGTATCCGGGATCAAAATCGGGATTATCAATGATCGTTCCGTCCTCGTAATTGAAATATCCTTTCAGGAAACGGTTCGACAGGGTATAGACCACCTCCTCATCCTCATCCAGGAAGGGTTGTACCTCGGTCAAAACCTGCTCAACGGCCGTTCCCGGCAATGCAATCTTTTTCATTTTTTTGGCGTACAATTCATAGGTTTCTCTTGAAAAAGAGATCACCACCACATATTTCCCGAAATATTTGTTATGGTTGTGCTTGTAGATCAGATACAATTTATCCTTAAAGACCTTATCTGCCGTTTTGTAAAAGCTATATTTGAACCGAAATCCTTCCTTCAGTATCGATTGGGCAACCTCCTCCTCCCGTGTATAGTGAAGGAATACCTTTCTTTCCTCCTTGTCCTCAAAAATATAATTGATGATCTGGTCATTGAAAAATTCATCCCGGGTAATGGCTTTCCCGAATTCGAACATCCGCAGCTTTGAAAGCACCCTGAGCAGATCCTCCTGTGCCGATTTCTGATCCCGGATGTTTAGTTTTTCAAGGATCGACCGGATAAAATACCTCTTCTTGCTCAGCTGGTAAAAGAGGTAGATAATAACTGCCAACAGGACCACAAATACCGACATTTCAAGATAAGCCCTGAGCGGGTCAATCAATGTTATAATCAATGTGAATAGCGGTGCCATCGGAGCCTTTTTATGATCTGCAGATAAACCAGTGCTGGTATACCTGTATAATTCCAACCCTATTTTCCTCCAAGATAATAAAATAGTAAATAGTATTTCCCATATCATAAAACTTTGATCAATTTTTATTATCTATGAGAACATTTTGGGAAGAATTTAATCATGTTAAAACGCTTTGTAATCGTTCTTGTGATTCTTTCGATAAATTGCCGCTGTACTACTGAATCGGATCCGGAAAAATCAAACTGGAAAGACGAGATCATCTACCATGTCATGCCGCGAAGTTTTTACGACTCCAATGGCGACCTGCATGGAGATTTGAATGGTTTTGTTGAGAAATTAGACTACCTCCAGTCGCTGGGAGTCACGACCATTCTTTTCACACCGCTCTGTGAATCTGGATTTTACCACAATTATTTCCCAACAGATTACGAGAAGATTGACCCGGAATACGGAACAATGGAAGAGTACATTCATTTTATTAAAGCAGTCCATCAGCGGGGAATGAAGTTTCTGATGGATATGGAAACGCAATATGTTTCGAGCGGTCACCCATGGTTTGATGATTCATATAAAAATCCCGCATCACGGTATGATGATTTTGTCTATTACAGCGATCCTGATAATCAATATCCGGAGCAGCTCTTCATGCCAACCCAGTCTGAATTGTATGCATTCAGCGCATGGCCGGATAAGAAATATTCTATCGTACACCTGAACCTGAACCATCCGAAAGTAAAAAAGTGGATGAAGGATTTCTATGCTTTCTGGGTCGATCCGGACAGAGATGGCGTTTTCGATGACGGGGTGGATGGATTCCGGATCGATCACATCATGGACGATCTTGATAATAAAGGCATATTTACAAACCTGTACAGTAATTTCTGGAACCCCATCTTTACCCGTTGCAAAGAGATAAATCCGAACCTGTTTATTGTAGGAGAACAGGCAAACTGGACGGAATACGGGGATGAAATGGTACACCGGAGCGGAGCAGATGCTGCTTTCAATTTCCCCTTGAAATTTGCGATGTCAGGCGAAGCATCAACAAGCACCATGTACAATGAAGGAACCAGTGCTCCTGTCAGGATCAACCCGTCAACAATCCATGAAACAGTAATCGAAACAATAAACCGGTTTCCGGAAGGAACCTATAGTGTTAATTTTATAGAAAATCATGATACCGATCGCTGGGCAAGCATTGTCGGTGAAAACGGTGGACTGCTAAGGGCAGCAGCGGTATTGAACCTCTTTCTCCCTGGTGTTCCTTCCATCTACTATGGTCAGGAACTGGGAGTCACCGGTAAAACACAGGAGTGGGGCTCCGATGCCAACCACATCCCGGTACGTGAAGCATTTCCCTGGACACCCGATCCGGATACTCCCGGAATTGCCCTGTTTTATAAAAATACAGGGGAATGGTGGGATCAGTCATTTTTTTTAACCGGTGGGGCTGAGCGGTTTGCTTTGTCCGTTCAGGAAAATGATCCTGAGTCGCTCTGGAATCTTTACCGGAATCTCATCGCCATAAGGGAACAATACATGCCGTTACGACACGGTGATTACCAGCCCATTGTTTTTGATGATGACCATGTGCTGGCATTTGCACGGGAATGGCAGAAAGAAAAAATAGTGGTTATCATGAACCTGTCAGAAGAAGCTTTAAAACTTGATCTGGCTGGGAAAATTGACGGAGAGCCGGAGCCTGTTCTTGGTGATTTTGATCTCCGTGAGGATCATTCAATACGTTTAGACGCCTTCGAATTTGTTGTCCTGAACATCTCAAAGCAATAATAACACCCCCACATTGAATAAAATCAATAATAAACTCTCATCATTAAATATTTCTCGATATTGGTAGTATTACTACCCATTTATCTAATTTTTTAATGAAAAATAGTGATGTAAAATTTGATTTTCATTAAAATTGTTCTATTTTTGGTAGTATGACTACCAATTCTGACAAAAAATTAATGAATCTCCTGGCCAATCATGTGCCAGGAACAGTACTTCTTGCATCATGGCTGGAGAAGAATGGTTTCTCTCGAGATCTGCAAAAATATTATCTGAAAAGCGGCTGGCTTGAATCTTACGGGGTCGGAGCATTCAAGCGACCAAATGAAAAGGTACAATGGGTCGGAGCTTTGAACTCAATACAAAGACAAACCGAATTGCCAGTTCATGTTGGCGGATTGACATCCTTATCACTTCAAGGACTATCCCATTATGTCCGCTTTGAGAAGGAACCACTCTATCTGTTTTCACCACAATATGTTAAACTACCAAAGTGGTTTCTCAATCAGGAATGGAGCAAGCAGATAATACATGTGAAAACAAAATTTCTGCCTGCAGACTTTGCATTGTTTGAACATTTTCAGGACGGATTGAAACTTCAAATATCATCTCCTGAACGTGCAATACTTGAGTGCTTGCATCAGACTCCGAATCGATTCGATATGGTAGAATGTTATGAAATTCTTGAAGGTCTTCCCAATCTTAGACCAAATGTCCTACAGGAATTACTGGAGAAATGCAATTCCATAAAAGTAAAACGTCTGTTTTTATTCATGGCTTCCAAAGCAAAGCATCAATGGTTGGATTTTGTTGACCATACCAGGATAGCGTTAGGAACTGGTGACAGGGTTCTTGTAAAAGGAGGCGTTTATATATCGAAGTACCGGATATCAATACCTAAGGAAATGGCTACATTATGATCTCGCAATCTTATATTTCACAGGCCGACCTGCTTCTGCAGGTGATACCTCACATAGCAACAGAGAAGACACTCGCATTGAAGGGTGGAACTGCCATTAATCTTTTCTTACGGAACATGCCTCGGTTATCTGTCGATATTGACCTCACATATTTGCCATTTGATAACAGGGAAACTGCACTAACCAATATTTCTGACACACTTGGCAGGATCAGGGAACGGATACTGAAATCAATCCCAGGTACCACCGTTAACAATCATACAATTGAAGGAAATGATGTCAAATTGTTGGTCCAGTCTCAAAAAGCACAAATAAAAATCGAGGTAAACACGATAACACGTGGTCATCTCCATCCAGCGAGATTACTCCAGGTAAATGAAATTGTACAGGAAAGATTTAAAAAATTTGCTGCAATACAGGTGGTTTCCGATGCAGAGCTATATGGGAGAAAAATATGTGCAGCACTTGACCGGCAACATCCCAGGGATTTGTTTGATGTGTATTTGTTATTTCAGGAAGCAGGGTTTAATGAAGATGTCAAAAATGGATTCATTGAAGCACTTGTAAGCCATATGCGAACAATGCACGAGGTTTTGCAGCCTCATCTGCTGGACCAGCGGTCTGCATTTGATAAGCAATTTCAGGGAATGTCTGATATTGAATTTACATATGAAGACTTTGAAGTAACACGTGAACAACTTGTCAAAGTTGTTAATTCAAATTTGTCCGAAACGGATCGTTCTTTTTTGCTGAGTTTTAAACGAGGGAATCCGGATTGGAATCTGTTTCCAGTTGCAGGACTTAATGATATGCCAGCTATCCAATGGAAACTACTGAATATTCAAAATTTGATGAAATCCAATCCTGGGAAACACAAGGAATTACTGTTGAAGCTGGAGACGTTGCTCTCTAAATCAGAATGACCAGGTTTTTAATAACTAGGGAC
>Ga0315541_1001362_pt1 | contig 23017 bp, 27 predicted proteins | sample SalMarSW160190MG_FD_203095 | JGI IMG/M metagenome (GOLD analysis project Ga0315541, IMG submission 203095) | Salt marsh sediment microbial communities from the Plum Island Ecosystem LTER, Massachusetts, United States - Salt Marsh Sediment SW1601-190 ...
GAAAGCATCTATAGAAGGAGAGATAGATAAAAGCAATATAGAGATGGCGATACTCGATAAAAAAACAAAGAAATTTGAAAAGCTTGAAGGAGAAAAGGTAAAAGAATATATTGCGAAGGCGAAATAAATGGTTACCATAGATGAAGCAACTGTTGCAAGATTGAAAACGCAGGGAGAAAGATTTGAGATCCTTATAGATCCTGATAAAGCTTTAGCTTTCAAACATGGGGAAAAAGCTGATGATTTTTTGGTTACAGACTATGTATTTAAAGATGCCCAAAAGGGAGAAAAGGCTTCAGAAGAAGTTTTGAAAAAGATATTTCACACTACAGATGTTTTAGAGATATCCAAAGTGATCTTAAAAAAAGGTGAATTTTTGTACACTGCAGAGCAGAGGAAGAAGATGATCGAGGAAAAGAAAAAAGCTATAATAACACTGCTTTCGCAGGGAATAGACCCAAGAACAGGATATCCCCATCCTCTTAGGAGGATAGAAGATGCATTGGAGAAAGCTAAGGTGCATATAGATCCATCTAAATCTGCACAGGAGCAGTGGGAGAACATACTAAAAAAAATAAGGCCTATTTTGCCCATAAAGTTTGAAATGAGAGAGATAGCAGTTAAAATTCCTGCACATTACTCCTCAAGAACATACGGGGTTTTAAAACACAAATACGAGATATTGAAGGAGGAATGGAGAAAAGATGGCATGTTGTATCTGCTTGTTTCTCTTCCTGCAGGATTACAGGATACGTTTTATGAAGATTTAAACTCCTTAACTAAAGGAGAAGTGGAGACAAAACTTATAGAGAGGAAGTGATACTTATGATTCACGTAAAAAATAGAGATATTGTAGTTCCAGGAGAGCTTATTGCAACTGGAAATTTTCATGTACAGCTCGGAGCTGAAAAAGATGGCGAGAATATCTACTCTACAGTAGTGGGGATCGCATATATAGATCAAGAAAAAAAATATATAAAGATAGTTCCTTTAAGAGGAAAGTACATGCCCAGGGTAGGGGACCCTGTTATAGGTGTAATAGAGGAACTTGCGTTAAAAAAAGCGATTTTAGATATTAATTCTGCACATAAAGGAATTTTAGATATTAGGGATGTAACTATGAATCGCAGTGCTGAGATAAATAAAGTTTTTTCTGTCGGTGACATGGTATATTCAAAAGTTAGCGATATCTCTGGATCTGTCAGTCTTTATGCAAAGCCGCCATATGGAAAACTTCATGGAGGTAGGTTAATAAACATATCCTCTACTAAGATACCAAGAGTAATAGGAAAAAAAGGCTCCATGATATCCATCATAAAAAAATACACAGAATGTAAAGTATATGTGGGACAGAATGGAACGATCTGGGTTAAAGGAAAAAATGAAGGCGAGGATCTTGCTCTTAAAGCTATAGAGATTATCGATGCTGAGAGCCATACGTCTGGGTTAACAGAACGAATAACAAAATTTTTAGAAGAGAAGGTGATTTAATGGAACTCATTAAAGATGGGATAAGAATAGATGGTAGAAAGAAAGATGAATTGAGAGATATCAAAATAGAGGTAGGTGTTCTTAAAAGAGCAGACGGATCTGCATATGTGGAGTGGGGAATGAACAAAGTCTATGCAGCAGTTTATGGTCCGAGAGAGTTGTTTCCAAGGTTTTTAAGGAGATCTGATAAAGCTGTTTTGCAGTGCAAATATAACATGGCTTCTTTTTCTGTGGATGAAAGAAAAAGACCTGGACCTGACAGAAGGAGTGTCGAGATCTCAAAGGTTACGGGAGGTGCCCTTGAGCCTGTAGTTCTCACAGAAAACTTTCCTGAGTCTGTAATAAATGTTAACATTGAGGTAGTCCAGGCAGAGGCCGGAACAAGATGTGCTGGTATTACGGCAGCAAGTGTAGCATTGGCGGATGCAGGGATACCTATGAAAGATCTCGTACCTGCATGTGCTGCCGGAAAAGTAAGTGGTGAGATAATTCTCGATCTTTGCAAAGAGGAAGATAATTTTGGAGAGAGTGATCTTCCGATAGCAATGATTCCGAGGACAGGAGGAATAAGCCTTCTGCAGATGGATGGACTCATGACGGGAGAAGAGCTGGAAGAAGCTTTAAATCTGGCTAAGAAAGGATGCGAAATAATTTATGAAAAGCAAAAAGAGGCTTTAAGGAAAAGATACAAAGGTGATGATCATGACTGAGGTAGATCTTATATCTCATATAGAGAGGGATTACATCTTAAATCTCGCTAAAAAAGGCGAAAGAGAGGATGGTAGAGGATTTGATGAGTATAGAAAGTTACTCTTACAACCAGGTATCATCAAAAAAGCTGAGGGGTCGTGTTTGGCGAATCTAGGAGAGACAAAAGTTCTGGCAGGGATTAAGGTAGATAAAGGAACACCTTTTCCTGACACGCCGGATCAGGCAGTTATGACGACAAACGCAGAGTTAATACCCCTAGCCAGTCCATTTTTTGAGTCAGGACCCCCCAAGGAGGATTCTATAGAGCTTGCGAGAGTTGTAGACAGAGGAATAAGGGAAGCTCCAGCTTTGGACATGCCGTCCTTAGTGATAAAAGAAGGAGAACTCGTTAGAGTAGTTTTCATTGATCTCCATATTCTGGACAGCGACGGAAATTTATTCGATGCTTCAAATAGAGCTGCTGTGACGGCCCTCCGTACAACAAAGATACCTGTACTCGATGAGGAGGGCAATCCTACAGAGGATCTCATGCCGCTCCCCATGCTTAAAACGCCAGTTTCGTGTACCTTTGCAAAAATAGGCGAAAATATTCTCGTGGACCCGAGTCAAAACGAAGAAAAAGTACTGGATGCAAGATTAACTGTAACGACCGAAGATAATGGCTACATCTGCGCTATGCAGAAAGGAGGGGACAGCCAATTTACAGTAGACGAGATCATGGATTGTGTAAAAAAATCTATCAAAATAGGAAAAGAGATCAGAAAAACTATTTCGGATCTTATAAAAAAGGAAGGTTTATAAAGGAAAGATAAAAGTGATTTTATGGGTAGCGCTAACAGATTCGGAGTAAAGGCTGGAAAAGGCATCAGAGATAGGATCAACAAGATAGAAAAAAATATGAGGACCAGACATAAGTGTCCAAGATGCCAGAGAAGGAGTGTGAGGAGAGTCTCTACAGGTATATGGGAATGTAAAAAGTGCGGACTGAAATTTGCAGGAGGAGCTTACCTTCCTGAAACAGACTCTGGAAAACTTGTAAGAAGGACTATAAAAAGGGTGAGCGAAAGTGTATAAATGTATAAAGTGTGGAAAAATCTTGGATAAAGATTCTCTGGACTTTTCGCAAAGTATTAAGTGCCCCTTTTGTGGTGCAAGAATCTTAGTTAAAGTAAGGTTGCCCCTTGCCAAAAAGGTAGAGGCAAAATAGATGCTTATAACTAGTTCAAGAAGAACATCTACAAAAACAAAAGAGTTTTGTAAAGAGTTAGAAACTGTTCTCCCTCTCTCTTTTTATCTGCCCAGAGGCAAAGAATCTTTAAGAAGCATTATAGATTTAGCCTATGAAAAGGGTATGGATAGATTATGTATAGTAGAAACAAAGGAAGAAGAACCGAGTAAAATCTCGTTTATAAAAGTAGATCTGAACTGGCAGTGGATAGGCTGTATAAATGTCTGTGTTTCTCTAAGGAGAGAAACTATATGCCCCATAGAAGAGGACATTGAATTAAATATAGGAGGAAAAGGAAAATATCTTGAAGATCTCGCTTATTTTTTCAATGCCGTTTCTGGAAATAGTTATGCAGTCATACATTTAGAAAATGATACAATAAACTTTTATAGAAAGGATATCCATAATAAATTAATAGGGCCCGAGATAAAAATTTTGGATCTCTACAGGTATGATAAGGATGGACAGAAAGATCAAACTTAAGATATACACTCCGAACAAAGATATAGTTTATAAAGCTTTGAAAATGGAGATAGACTCTGCACCCTACAAAAAAACGTCTACAATATTTGAAAATAATGAAGATTCTCTTTATTTACAGATCAATTCTGGGGATCTCTCGGCTTTGAGAGGCACATTCAATTCTTACATGAACTGGCTGAAGATAATTATGGAAAATTTGGATTAAAACCTTTCCAATACCTATATATATGAATACCAGAACAATATATTATGAATTTTATGAACAAGAAATTAAGTAAAGGATTGGCAGTATCGGTAATGACGATAGTGATTTTAGTTGCATTCAGTGGGTGCATCGAAGAAGAAAAAGAAACGAATATCACAGTGGAAATAGTAAAAATGATGCCAGAAGAGAGCGAGTCTCTCACAGTTTTCAATTTAAAAGCTATGAGAGAAGAACCAAATTTAAAAGAGTATTACGATGTTTTGACAGAGGAACCACAAGCACTGATATTACCTTATGAAGATATAGATTTGGTGGGAGCATGCGCCAGTTCTTCAGGAAAATTTCTTATCTTGATACTAAAAGGAACGTTTGGTGATACTGACATTGAGACCGCAAGAGGAGAATGTGAGGAAGTTGAGCATTATAAAGACGCAGAAATCTGGACTGAGTGCGGAGGGTATTACAGTGAAGTGGATTCAAGAGTGATCCTCAACGAGCTGGTAATGTTGTGCAAGGCAGAAAACCAGGAATCCGTGAAGATGGCAATTGATACTATTGAGGGTATAGAAAGATCGGTATATGAGAGTGATGAAGACATCAGGGATGTAGTAAATAGACTGTTACCGAATGGAATCACAACTACGATAATGAAAGAAAGCTACGCAGGTTCTTGGCATGGTGAGCTTATCGTGGGATTCACAGCAGTGAAAGATAAGGGGGACACGATAAAATTCAAGATGATTCTTAAGTTCAAAAACAAAGAGGATGCAGCAGAACACGGAAAAGAGGTCATGGAAGAATTTGATAAAGAAGAAATGGAAATATCTGATCTCGAGATGAAACAGGATAACGAGTTCGTTGAAATTACTGGAAAGTTGCCCACGGAAAACCTATCCAAATTCTTGGGGTATTCCTAACCGGGAGATCAAGGTAATTATGAGAAATCTTTTTAATAGAGATACAGATACAATCTTATGAAAATCATAGTTCATGGAGGAGCATGGGCAATACCGGATAATGCTATAGAAGACCATCTGAAAGGTGTTACCCAGGCTGTAAAGCGAGGACTGAAAGAGAAAAATGCTTTGGATGCTGTAGAAAAAGCCATAAATACAATGGAAGACGATCCTACATTTGACGCGGGGTACGGGTCTTTTCTCAATGCCAATGGCGAGATAGAGCTGGATGCTATAATTGCAGAAAACTCCAATTTTGGTGCTGTAGCAGGAGTGAGTAAAGTAAAGAATCCCATTTCGTTGGCAAAGAAAATTTTGAGGGATAACGAAGTAAATTTTATCGTAGGTAGAGGGGCTGAAGAGTATGCTGGAAAAAATGGTGTTCCCCTTTGTGATCCGAGAGAACTTATTATGGAGAGGGAATTAAAGAGATGGGAACAAATAAAAAAGGAGAATAAAAAACCTGAAGATTTTTTTCACAGTACAGTTGGAGCAGTTGCCTTAGATGAAAATGGGAACATTGCAGCGGGTACGTCTACTGGCGGAACGCCGAATAAGATACCTGGAAGAGTGGGTGACTCGCCACTATTCGGCGCTGGATGTTATGCAGACTCTTCTATTGGTATCTCAGCTACAGGGTATGGTGAATGTATTATGAGGGTACTTCTTTCCAGAACTGTAGCAGAGTTATACAAAAAAATGGAGCTTAAACAGGCGTGTAAGGAAGCACTTACTGTACTGAAAAATATAGGAGGATACGGTGGTGTTATCTCCATTGACACCAAAGGGAATTTTGGATACAGTTTTAATACTCCAAGAATGGCTTACGCTTTTAACGAAGACAACAAAATAAACTCTCTTATTTAGAATTATGGATATCTATACTGTAGAAAATGAACCTTGTTTGATAATAGAAAACGAAAAAAAGATGATTGTAGTTGCCGATCTGCATTTAGGTATAGAGTATGAGCTGTATGCGAAGGGGATAAAACTCGGAAGTATAACAAGAAAAATAAAAGAATCCCTTGAGAGAATTATAGAGAAAAACGAGATAGATGAGATAATATTCCTGGGAGATTTGAAACATAATATTCCTCTAATTTCGTTCAGGGAAGAGAGGGACGTGCCTCATTTTCTCGATCTTCCTGTTCCTTTTAAGATCATAAAAGGAAATCATGATGGCAATATTGAAAGACTCACAGATGAAAAAATATACAATAAAATTTTTGTAGATAACATACTTTTAACACATGGGCACTTAAAGATAACAGAAAGGCCAGAGTATATCGTTATAGGACATTCTCATCCTGCCGTTACTTTTAAAGATGATATAGGCAAGGTCACAAAGGAAAAATGTTTTCTATTCGGGTCTTTAAAAAATGAAAAGAGTAAAATAATAGTACTTCCTGCTTTTTCTCCTTTGATAACGGGAATATCCATAAACAAGGAAAGAATCCCTGGCTATTTCTTTAAAAATGATCTTATAGAAATGAAGAATTTGAAAATATATCTTCTGGATCATACGTACCTTGGGAAGTTCAAGGACCTTGTATAGAAAGTTTTATATTTTCATAGATTTTTCTTCTGTTATGGTATTTCTTCCCCTTTCGGATAATGTTCCTGGCAAGAGAACGCCTTACGTAGTTTATGGTCTCATCTTGGTTAATGTACTCGTTTTCATATACGAGTTTTATCTGGATTTATTTTATCCAGCCAAATTTAATCAGTTTGTAAACACATATGCCTTAATTCCAAGAGACATAGCACATTTTGAAAATATGGGGACTTTAGTTACCTCCATGTTCCTTCACGGTGGGCTTATGCACATCTTTGGGAATATGCTTTTTTTGTTCATTTTTGGCAACAATGTTGAGGATTCCATGGGGCATATAAGATTTTTTTCTTTTTACATGCTCTGCGGATTTGCAGCTTCGTTCCTTCAAGTATTAGTAGGTCCTAGCGTAGCAATACCGAATCTTGGGGCATCTGGAGCTATTGCAGGAGTTCTTGGAGCTTACATGATTACATATCCAAAAGCAAAGGTAAATACACTCATATTTCTAGGATTTTTTGTCATTGTGAGAAAAGTTTCAGCTCTCTTCTTTCTGGGTATATGGTTTGTCTTGCAGTTATTTTCAGGTGTTGGATCAATAACAGATACCTCTGGAGGTATTGCATATTTCGCACATATAGGAGGATTTTTAGCAGGAATTGCCCTCTGTTTCGTTTTCAGGAAAGAAGTTAGAGAAAGAGATGAAAGAGATGAATGGGATGAACTGATATACAGAGGGTATGGGTGAGAGTTTGAAATGTCTGTTTATTTTTCTTATTCTTCTTGTCTTTGTTTATCCATACGCAGACATAGAGATAACAGAGTGGTACAACAATGCTGACGCTACCTTAAGCATCACATTCGACGATTGTGATGAGAATCAGTACCTCATAGCATATCCAATAATGGAGAAATATAATGTTAAAGGAAGTTTTGGAGTAGTTATATCATGGGTAGGAAAAACGATAGAACAGCCAGAGGATATATTTATAAAAAGAATGACATGGGAGGAGATAAGAAAGCTCGATGATAACGAAATATCTTCCCACTCGTGCAATCATAAGCTTTTGACTGAAATAAATGAAGAAGATCTTCTTTTTGAGACTCAGGAATCTAAAAGGATTATAGAAGGAGAAACAGGAAAAAAATGCATAACAATGCATTACCCTTATTCAAAAACAAATGAGGATATAAAAGAAATCTTAGAAGAATCAGGATATCTCTGTGCAAGAACTCTTGAAAGTAAAATAAATAAAGCTCCAGATCTTTACGAGATTTCGTCTTACGCGATCTTTGATGATACTCACCCTTCTCTTAAGGAATTAGAGGATCTTCTTAAAGTATGCAAAAAAGAGAGAGGCTGGGTCGTGATCATGTACCATCATATAGATGAAAACCCTGAAAACTATACTACAGGATCGTATCTGCCTCTGTGTATTACTCCAGAAACTTTTGATGCCCAGATGAAACTATTTTCATCAGAAAATCTATGGATCGCTCCGTTAGGAGAGATAGCTTCTTATTTAAAAGAAAAAGAAACCTGCACGATAAAAGTGGAGAAATCCCTCACAAAAATAAAAATAGTAATCGTATCTGATTATGATATACCTCTTACCTTAAAAATCAGAGTCAACTGGTGGAAAGTAAAGGTGGAAGGAAGCCTAAACGATGGAGAATACTCCGGATCTTTTTATTTGAATGTAGCTCCAAACAAGGAAGTTGTTATTTACAGGAAGTTGTTTTGATATGGTTCAGACGAAAAATAAAGTTCATTCCTCCTATGAGATTATCTTTCACGAATTCTCGAGATTGTTGCATCTATATTGATATGATAAATTGCTATTTTTCTCATCTGATAAATATAGAAGCTCAAATTATATAAACTCCTGTATCCCATATATAAACGTGACAGAGTCTAATGAAAAATATCTTGAAGAAGTTAAGAAGAATATTATCCTTACAGCAGGGAATATAGAGCTTTACTCTAAAAATGAGGACAGTAGGAAGGTAGTAAGAACTGCAAGAACTCTTTTGGAAGAAGGTTCTCAAGAATCGATCTTTGCATCTAAACTTATGCTTACTGCAGTTCTTGAAAAGATTAGAGCGGAAAAGATCGGAAAGAAACAGATAGAGCTTGATAGAACGGCATATGATCTGAAAGATATTAGCCTGGCAGGACTGCATGGGGGTCCTGTAGCAGGTCTTATCACCCACGTAGTAAGAAAAGTTGTTGACAGAATAACTGGAGAAAAAGAGTTTAAGGAGAAAGTTGGAAAAATTGCTTTAGAGTCCTTGGAATCTACAAAAATCTCAGAAAATTACAAAAAAGACCTTAAAAAAATAATTAAAGAGAGAATACCTAGAACTTTTTAGTGTTTTCGACTTTTAGACAAGGAAACACAGAATATGCTTCCGCCCTCTGGATTGTCTTCTACCCAGACTTTACCTTTATGCAATGTAACTATCTGTTTTACTATTGCGAGGCCTAGTCTCGTTCTCGCTTCTTTCTTCTCAAATCGCTCAAATATAACATCTTTTAACTCGTCAGGAATTCCTTTTCCATAATCTTTTACACAGGCTTTCCAGTTTTTAAGTTCATCTTCAACGATTATCTCTATTTTATTTTCCGAGTATTTTACTGCGTTGTCTATCAAGTTATAAAAGACGTTCTCCAGAGTAGAAGAAGCTTCTACAAAACAGTTTTTATCTCTGCACTGTATCTCTATCTCTCTTTTACCTTCAAAGATCTCCACTGACCTCTTTATTGTTTCATAGAGGTTTTCCCTTTCAAATTTTTCTTTGTACTCTTTCTCTCTAAGTTTTGAGTATAGCTTTACATTATCGATTATTCTATCCATTCTCTTTACATTTTCCTCGATCTTTTTTACATGCCTCGTATTTTTAGTTTTTCTTATCATCTGTGCATGCCCCAGAACCAACTGCAACATGTTTTTCAAGTCATGTGCCAAAATGGATATAAAGAGTTCTTTAAGATCGTTCGATTTCTCCAGATCATGAGTTTTTTTCTTCAACACATGAGAGATATGATCTGAAAAGAAAGCTGTAATATAGAAACTTCCTGCTCTAAAAACAAAGGTGGCGAGTATAACTCCGGGCTTCCAGATCTCAAGTTGGAAATCAAAGATTATTATGGTAGTTATGATACCATAATGTTCAAACAAGAGCAACAGACCATAAGAAATTGCACTCAATGTAGCTATAACGTATGTGGATATAGGGTGAAGAAGCATACCTGCAGCAAAAATGAAGAACAGATACACTATAAAATAGGAGCTTTCTATCCCGCCGCTGAAATGGATCAATGCTGTAGTTATAACAATATCAAAAACTATCTGGATATATATGAATGCAGTCAAACTTTTTAGAGTCCATCTTTGTTTTTTGAAGATAATAAAGTATAAAAAGTTACATGAGAGGATAATAAGGACAAGAAAAGATACTGGCTTGAGAAGCTCAAGATACCTTTCTGGAGCTAGGATCAGGACCTGTGCAACACCGACGATCGTAAGGATACAGACCACATACAATCTTGCCTTTATTAACCATTTTACTCTCTCTTTCAATTCATTTATATTCATCTTATCATTTAATGCTATGAGTTTCAGTTTATAAATTTAATCAGGCAGAAGAATAAACTAATTTAAAGTTAGAAATGTTAATATACCTGTATTTCAGTGACTCAAAATCCTCATCATCATGTCAGAGAGCCGATTTCATCACGGAAGATAATAACTGTATGTTAACTTGTCTTTATAAAAAATTTTCAATTCACCTTCTCCACTATTTATTTTAACGATCCAGAACTCTTCTTTTCTTAAACGGGGTTCAGGAGAGATCTCTGGATCTATTTTTTCATCATTCCAGTAAAAAGATATATCGTCTTTTTCAACTGTTGAAAAACCTCTATTTGTTATTTTAAGACTAATTTCAAAACTGTTTGAAGAGAGAATCTCTATTTTTAAATCTGATAATGTTTTCTCAGTCTGGACGCTGCTGAATTCTCCCTGAGTGAACGTTCCCTTTACAATTAAAACTGTGAAGCCAACTACAGCAATGATTATAAAAGCTATGTACAGGAGATTTGCATCCTCGATTGGGTTTCTCTTGCCCATAATCAAAACTCTATTTTTAGATTAATAAGGTTTTGGTTCTAGAGTTGCCAGAGTTAAATTAATATAGAATAAGATTAAGTATGATATATATGACAGATAAATCCTTCGATAGAAAGAAAAGCTATGGATTGGCAGTCTTATCTGGAATTCTGCTACTGTTAAGTTTCCCACCATTTAACCTTGGGAGCTTTTTGGCTTGGATAGCCTTTGTCCCGCTGTTAACAGCAGTATGGAATGAGAAAAATCCAAAGATGATCGGTAGGCTAACACTTATAACTGGCTTGTTTCTCACTCCAGTTTGGACTTGGCTTTATTACGAGCTTTCTTTTTGGTTTCCACCCTTCTCTTCTTGGCTTGGCTTGCTTATTGCATTCGCCATAGGTAAGGAGCTTTACACAGAACTGATCGAAAAATATTGGAAACCAAAACATCTACTCTCTGGGGGTTTACAATACTTACCTCAGAGATTGCAAATCGTTATCTTACCAGTTCTTTTCACTGCCAGTTGGTTTTTACTCTTAAATATCCCTGGTATAATGAAGGTTACAGGTGGACTTGGTTTTGGATCATTGGCAAAAACCCAGTGGCTTAACCCACCGATCTTGCAGTTAGCTTCGTTTACTGGAATGTATGGGATAACATTTTTGATCATTATAGTTAACTGCGCTATTGCTTATGCAATAATTTATTACCAGGAAAATAAAAGATTATGTAAGCAGTCAATTTTTGTGCTTTTAATATTCGGATTAATATTCAGCTTTGGATTTGTGGGTATTCCAGAGCCTTCTACCGGAAACGTTAACAGTATTGTTATCCAAGCATCACCACCAGAGGAAGGCGATATAGAAGATCTTTATATCAATTTAAGTAGAGAAGCTACAAAATACGATCCCAAGGTAATTCTTTGGACTGGGTGGATGCTGGAAGGCCCATCTATTGACTTGGAGCAGTTTTCAGATCTTAGCACAGAAACTAATACCCCCTTAATGGGTGTTGGTGGAGAAGACATGGGCTGGATAGTTGTTTCTCCTGATGGGAAAATTGGACATAGCCCGTGTGCGTATCATTATGTGAACCTTGTAAACGAGATCATTCACTTGGAATGGAATAAGCTCCTTTCTCCAAAAATTCAGGTTCTTGATACAGAATTTGGAAGAGTTGGTCCATTAATATGCATGGAAAGTTCATCTACTATTCCGGCAAGGCAGTTAGCCAACGACGGAGCTCAGTTTTTTACCATATTCACAGGCACTATTGGTTTTGCATTTCCAGGAGAAATTGGAGGTAACGCTGTTTATAGAGCAGTTGAGCACAGAAAGCCTGTAATTCTTGCCTGTCCTGAAGGTTCTATAGTAGTAGATTCCTACGGTAGAATAGTGAATGATATTTCAACACAAGATATAGTAGCTGGAAAGTTTTCTATTTCAAATAAAACGACGTTCTACACAAAATATGGAAATGTTTTCGGCTGGACTATTGTTGGATTAGCGATAATATTAATTTGCTACAACTTCTATCTCAAAAGGAAAAGCCCGTTCAAATATTGTCAAAACTGCAGTACTAAACTTCCAAAGGATGCTAAATTCTGCAGTCAATGCGGCAAGGATCCAGATAAAAAGGAAAAAGGTAAAGCTGGCAAAGTGCATAAATATGGGGAGATAGCATTTTTTGTGATTATCGCGATTATAATTATTCTTTTTTTAACTGGTGTTTTGTAAGTAAATATAGAAAAGTGTAAGAGTAACAATATCTCTATTTTAGAGTTTCTCCATGTTTTCTATTCAGTCTGTATGAAGCTTTATTTTTTTATTCTACTACAAAATAGAATAAATCTGTACCAGAGGTTGCTATTTTTTTGTTGTTGATGTCATAGACGTCGATCTTCCAGCAGTACCTTCCTTTCTCTAGATCTTCTATCAGGTAGCTTGTTTCAAAGACCTTAACATAATTGACTATAGCTTCGTATGAAGGCGTAGATCTTGCTACATATAACTTGTAATAAGAAGCTTCTGGCCATTCTTCCCATTTTAAAGTTAGCGGGAAACTAACTTTTACGTCACCTTTTGGCGAAATAATCTTAACGATCGGTGGTTCTCCCGCAACGACAAAGTAATAATGGTCTCTGCATTGGGTTAACTTTGTACCATTTTTGTTATAAGCCTCTACCCACCATGTATACTCTCCCGGTTGGAGTGGATTCGGTAGTTTTTCGCCAGTATCGAAGCTTGAGGTATAGGTCTGACGCTCGCCCCCCAGAAGCAAGGATTCACTCAGAGTGGTGTACATCAAAGTAACTTCATAGTACTCCGCTCCTCCGTAGGGCTGCCACTCTAAGATTGGAGTGCTGATCTCAACGTTAGCATTGTTTTTTGGTGATTTGAGTATTAAATTGCTTCTGATTGTATCCAATTTGTACACATAGCATGTCTCTCCTGCTATAATTTCGTCTTTTGCTGCACTAAAGCCTTCTGTTCTGTATGTCCAGAGTTCTTCTCCTGGGTATTTAGCGAGAACAACGTATTCTCCCGGGTCAACATTGTTTATAAAAAAGACTCCTTCATCATCTGTTTTCGTGTCATACTCTTTGCCGCTACATCCTCCGAATGTAGAAAATTTTTCACATACCTTCACCTCAGCTCCTTTTAATGGATTATCGTTCCAATAAACCTTCCCAATAATATTTCCTTTCCCCGAGGAGGGGTTTGAAGGTGGAATTAATGGGGGTAGCGTAGTGGGTGCTGCAGTAGTAGGGGCGGGTGTGGTAGTTGGTGGCGTTGTAGTTTTTGGTACTTCGGTAGTGGTCGGAGGCTCGATAGTCTTAGATTCTTCTTTCTCTTCGACGCAACCTAAAGAAATAAAAATTGCGAAGATCAATAAAGCTCCAAGAATGCATTGTTTTTTCATATTAATATTAATTACCTATCCTTAATAAGTTTATCGATTCTCATATGAATACAGGGCTTTTCTCCAAAATTCTGAGATTCCTAAAAATTATTTTACCCCTATTCAAATCGGGCTTATTGTATTTTTTATCTATTTCTTATTGGGGGTATAAGGAACGGTTGAATTGGGAAAAAATTTTACTCTCGAAACAACCTTTTCCCGCCTAATTTCTTCACTACTGCTAGTACCACTGCGAAAATAGCCAACGATATGACCATACGGATTATAGTGCCGATGGGATCTACTCTAATATGCGGGACAACCCAAAGATAAATACCCAAAATAAAAACCACAAATATAATTGCTATGAATATCCAGCCCAAAGGCGTGGGTTTCTTTTGCCTTGTCTCTCTCATTTGGATTCACCACTTCATGTATACAAATTTAAATATAAAAAGTTTGCGGTCTTTACTTTTAGAGATCATTTATTCTTTTGGATCTTCTCCTTTTCTTTGTTTGCGCAGAATTGACAGAGGAAAGAAAAAGTGTGATAAAAAAAACGTTATTATTAAAGACATGCATATATTTTAGTATGCGTATAGGACGAAAAATTTATAACGTCTGAAGAGAGAATATAATATAGGCATGTTAAAGAAAAAAATAATAAGATTAGAAAAAGCATTTATAATAATATTAGTAGTAATTGGAATAGTTTTTAGCGGTTGCGTTCAAGAAGAAAAATCATCTACAGAATCACCCCAGCAACTAAAGTACCTAGATAAAGACACCTACATAGAAGAAGTTGTTGCAATATTAGCTTTTATCGATGAAACGCTTAAAATAGCCAGTCAAGCCAGTATAGACCTTGCAGATGATCGAATAACTATGGAGGAATTTAGGGAAGTGGCAGTGTTGGGAAAACGTAACTTAGAAACAGCCAGAGTTAATATGAATAGTATAGTTCCACCATCTGATGTTATTCTTGGAAAAATTACATTTGAGGATATGCATGATAATCTCATGGAGGGGATAGAGTGGTATATAAAAGCATTTGATGAAATGATCAAATATGGAGATGACGGTCGTATATCACATATCGATAAAGCAACAAATCACATTGAATTTGGAAACTCCTATATCAATGTTGTAAATTCTGAATTACGTATTGTTCAAAAGAAGTAGTTCATATTCCCTTAAGGGAGATGCAACAGACTGTTCGCGATTTATAAAGGAAAAAGAGGTAAGACAATGAGCGCATCTGGTGAATCGTCAGGCAAGAAAAAAAATGCATCTGAGGTAGTTCAGGAACTACTGACTCTAAAATCCAAATTTTCTGAATTGCCTCAAAAATATCCAACAGGAACTTTTACCTTCGGTGCTGGAGTAGCTCAGGCACAGGAACAGATTCCAACAATTTGTGCAGTAATCGATGATGCTATTAAAGCTCTGGAAAAGGGACTTGATATTCACAATCGACCCATTACCAACTCCCAGATAGCAGACGGAGTTAAACGTCTAGTGATTGCCACACGAGCCCCAGCGTTTGTTGGATTGATGACTGCGGTACTTAGTAGTGAGGGGATCCGGGTACTAGAAACTTACATGAACGAACTGGAGCAAATAGCTAGCACGATCGCAGGAGCAGCAGCTGAGCAGAAATATGCATCTTCCAAAGGGGGAGAAAAAATAAAAAGAGAAAAAAAAGGAACTATTAAATTCTGTCCAAAGTGTGGAGCTCCGATTAAAAAAGATTCTTTATTCTGTGAAAACTGTGGGGCCAGTCTCTCAAAGGAAAAATCAAAAAAGAAAAAAACTTCAAAGAAAATTAGTCCAAAAATAATTTCGATTATAGCTATAATTACAGTGGTGATAATCGGTGTAACATATTTAGCCTTTTCAGAGTTATGGAAAAACACTACCACTGAAACTCCAATCCACGAACCGGAGGGAACAGTTATACAAACGACAACTCCCGCACCTACTACTACACCTCCTATCACTTCGCCGTCTGTAATACATCCAGATGAAGAGTATCTTTCATGGACGACAGAAACTTTGAGTGATTTGACGAAGACATGTGAGTTAATGGAGGAATCTATCGATGCGAACGATTGGGGAGTACTTGAAAGACATTGCGGAGATCTCTATGGTTTTGCAATAGAATCATTGGATGAAGAAAAGGAGTTTACTGTATCTCCAGAGTTGAAGCCTGCCAAAAGAGAATTTGTTAAGATTTTAAACGCCTGTAGATGGGCAGGATACTATGGAGAAAGAGGTGCAAAAAACCATGATCAAGAAGATTTAATGAAGACACAAGAGTATCTTGAAACTGCTACTGCATGCATAGAGAGATTTACGGAACGATTGGAAGAATATAATGCTACAAAGAAGTAAAAATATCTATAATAATACAGGAAAAAAGATAGGCTCTTCACTGATAAAATGGAGGAACTCAAAATAAAACATCTTCAAAATAGAATTTAAGAAAAAAAGTGAGAAAATGGGAATATTTGATAAGTTATCTGGAAAGAAAAAGGCAAGAGCACAAAAAATAGAGAAAGCACCTGAAAAGAAGCAGCTTGAGGGACCTGTGCTGGTAGGAACGAACGTGCTTGAGCCGGGCCCATGGAAGGAATGGACGCCAAAGCCCCCGGTGGTTTACAAGCTCCGCAATCTTGTGTTTTGGTCCCTGCGTATTCTCGGCGGGGAGGATATGGTTATAGACAGGGTTGGTAGGCATATCTACGTATGTTCTGATGTGCTGAAGCCTATCTGCCGTTTGGACTTCGATGGAAATCCGGATGGGCTCCTCCGTCTGTCCTGGCCCACTGCCCTAAGGATATCCCATGACGGCAAATTGCTCGTTTCAAGTGGCTCATGGCTGTATCGAGTTGATCCTGAAGGTCAGGTAATCAGTGCTGTAAAAAATCCAGGTGGATTTGATGTTCTTCCTGACGGCACAATTGTGGGCGTTTCGAGCTATGAGAACTTGAACGGTGTCTGCGAGACCATTCTTAGATTTGTGCGAGGGGAAAAAGTTCATGAGGTCGATGTTAGCAAAATTATGATTCGCGGTCATATGTTACGGTGTAGTCCCGATGGTTTTCTGTATGTTGTTGGTGCTCCGCCCCACACAAACTGGGTGGCCAACACCGTGTTCAAATTCGATCCTGCTGGCAACCTCGTCAATTCGTGTTCGATCTTCAGACAAATTGGGGCCATACGTCTCACCCGTGACGGCGGAATATATGTGCTCGAACTCGACGGGGACCGGCTGGTCAGACTGTCCCGCGAGATGAAGGTTGTCTATGATTCTCAGTATGACTCGCGGCCGGAAGCCCTTTTGTTTCGGGTAAGAAAGGACGGGTTACTATTGCTATGGAATGCGCATGCGATAGACACGGACGATGCCGGAAACTGCTTTGTGTTGGCTCACGGTGAGCTGATGAGGTTTAAACGTTTTTGGGCTGAACCCTCGGGGCGAGAAGCAAGAGTATACAGTGACGACAAGGGGAAATTGCTGAAGGCGAAAAGAGATGTTGAGGAATTGATAAAAGTTCAGAAAAATGAAACTCTAAAATGCAAGAACTGCGGATTTGTAAATAAAGAAGGCTCAAACTTTTGTGAGAACTGTGGATCTAGACTTTCATAAGAAAAGCCAAAAATTAAACCAAATAGCAAAGCAAAAGCTCATTACGATCGAGGAATTCAGTCATGTCAAGAGTACATGTGGAAAGGTGGAATTGGAGATAGGGCATATGTGGCAATACGTCGGGCGATGGAAGAATTTAAAGTAGCATTGAAACTCAGCCCAAATTTTCAGCTCGCTAGATTTGCGTTAGTAGACTGTTACTTTTGCTGTCCAAATAATTTGACTCACAAGATTATCAACGAGAAAACCTAAAGATTATATACTCATCTTCTAAGTAGATTTAATGTACGAACATAGAATCGGACTTATAGTTCCCTCATCCAATACTACAATGGAGATGGAGTTGTACAGGGTTTTGCCCAATGGTATTTCTCTTCATACTTCGCGAATGCCTTTAACAGGGGTAACTAAAGAGGAGTTAATAAAGATGAACGTTCTGGCTGTTGAAAGTGCCAAACTTTTAAAAGATGCAAAAGTTGATTTGATTCTCTACGGATGTACAAGCGGCAGTTTTATTGGAGGCATGATTTGGATTTTCATCATCATGGTGATTTTGACACCCGTTGCGTTGAAGTTCTGTACGAAGTGAAATTGGTCCTATTGCCACACCGAAAGCAATTGAAATCGTCAGCATGTTACCAAAGACCCGAAGCGGAAAGATAATGAGACGTGTCCTAAAAAGCGTGTACGAAGAAAAAACTCTCGGAGACCTGAGTACTATTGAGGACGGCGCATCCATCGATGAAGTATCGGCAGCCATTGATCTAATGAAGAAAGAGCTTACGAAAAAATAAGTGATCGCGTGTACTCTGAACGATCAGTTCAACTATCTGTTCAGTGGAAAAATTCATGACGTACTCTGCTCGTTAATCGGGATCAGAAGGTCAAGTGAATGTGAGGAGTCTGGCAGGATTTTCTACGAGAATGGTAGAGATTTGATCCTCAGATATGCCTTTACGGCGCATAATGGGGACTACATTACGGAGAATATGTCCATATCCGTATCCTCCGTACTTGGTCAACTGAATTTTTTTGCACACATCGTGCGAAACTAGAATCTTCTTCAGATGACCCTCATTAATTAGATTAATAATGTGGTCAATCTTCTGAGCGTCACTGGGTATGTCAATGGGTGCATAAGGATAATACGAGGATTCAACTCCAAACATATCGAACTCCATGTAGCACCCGGTCTTGGCAAGTTGTAACTGCTGTTTGGTGCGTAAGAGAGTGCGGTCAATGTGGCACATGATGACTCGGTTTATATCAGCTCCAGCCTCGGTCATCGTTTCGATGATCGCAAAGGGGGAACGTTCATGCCGCGCAGGGTGAATGGTCACGGAAGCACCTGCGATACGTTGTGCTCGTGCTGCTGCTCGTACTACCTTTTGTTCGTTGGATGTCCAGGGCCACGAGTTACCTAACTCCCCAATGATCCCCGCACGAACGTCGGTCCCATTGATCCCCACGGTAATCTCTCGAACCATCTCACCTGCCAATTCGTCTTCGGTACGTGTGTCCATGTTTGGGGGGTACGTACCATCTACGTAATATCCGGTGCCCATAATAATGTTGAGGCCCGTTTTACGTGCTATCTGGACCAGCCCCGATGGATTGCGGCCTATTCCCACGATAGTTGCGTCCACGATAGTACGGCCCCCCTCGCGTTTGTAAAGAAGAGCCTCGCGAACAGCTGTCTCCGTATCTAACAAGCGCCAGTTATCGAGATTGTTCCAATGATACCTCACCCACCAAAGATTTTCCAGGCTAACTGGCTCGTAATAGTGGTTACGATCAGACGCATGCTCAGGTATCTCAGGGATTGTATATCTAGGAAAGAGCGACATATCTATCAATAGGTGTTCGTGAGGCAACACTATGCCTAACTGATCCGGAGTCAGCAGTCCGGTGACGGTTTGTACTCTTCCTGCAATATCAGAAGGTTCCATCATACTACTCCCTTACGTGGACTTCTTCTGTCCAGCTGAAAAAAATAAACATTCTGCCTTTGTGATCTCGTTGCTTCATCTACAGGAAGATTTCTCACCCTTTTAGACAACATGTATTATCCGTTTATTTTCTAATTTAATAATTTCTCCCTATTATAGAAGGTAAAATAGAACATAATTTTCTGTAAAAATTTCATTGCATGTCTCATTTTTGACAGGTACGTTGAAATCAGAAAATATTAAAAAAGGTGTTGGAGATAACTGTTGATTATAAAATTCAAAAATAAAGTTGCAGTCGTTACTGGTTCTTCAAGAGGAATAGGAAAAGCCACAGTTTTATTGTTTGCTCAAAAAGGAGCAAAAGTAGTGGTTAACTGCAGAACCGATCGAGAGAGGGGACGTGAGGTCGTTGATGAAATAAAAAAATTCGGCTACGATGCAGTCCTCGTTCAAGCAGATGTTTCAAAATCCAAAGATGTTAAAAAACTCTTCCAAGAAACTATCGAAGCTTTTGGCACAGTTGATATTCTCGTCAATAACGCTGGAATAATCAGGCCAAAATCTTTTTTTGAACTCAGCGCTAAAGATTTGGAAAAAACATTTTCTACAAATGTAATAGGGGTGTTCCTCTGCGCTCAAGAAGCGACAAAGATAATGTTGAAGAAAAAACAAGGAAAAATCATAAATATCGCTTCAATGCGTGGCTTGCCTCACTGTGGTAGGGAGGGTATTATGGGCTATTCAGTTTCCAAGGCTGCTGTAATCAATTTTACCAAAACACTGGCCAAAGAGTTGGCACCGCACATAAATGTCAATGCCGTAGCTCCAGGATTTACAGAGACAGAAATGAATAAAGTTTTGGACGAAAAAACAAGACAAAGCGTCATTAAAGACACGTATCTCAAAAGGTTTATTCAGCCGGAAGAGATTGCCAGGGCAGTACTTTATCTTGCTTCAGGTGATGCAAATGCTGTAACCTGCGAAGTATTGGTAGTTGATAGTGGTTATAGTTTGAAATAGATATAAATTTTTTCTTGCAGATTTCACTATAAAAAAGTAGTATTACAGTGCATAATAATACGGAACAGTAGCTGCACCATCAGGTACGAGTAATGTATCACCTTCCAAGGATTCCATATCTTTAAATGTAAACGGCTGTATGTGACCTTTTTTAAGGAGATCATTATCTATATCTGTAATAGCATAAAGTTTAAATTTTTGCAGACCCTCTAAGATTTTTGCTGTTTTATGCCATCCTAATTTGTAGTCTTTTTTAATTTTTTCGAATACCTCTTCAGGCGTACCGCTTATCAGCAGATCGAAGTAATGTGGAGGGTAACCTATTCCATCTTTACACTGAGAAACTAAGATCAAATTGCCGTTTTCTTTCACCACATTTCTCACATTTTCTACGGCTTTGTGAGATTGATCGAGGTTGATATCCATGGGACTTTTTGCGACCGCGATGACGTTATCGTATAATTTACTTGTTTTGACGGCAAAAATTTCCTTGGCAATTTCTGCTGCACTGTAAAATGATTTTATTATATCGCCATACTGTATGGTAGCAATGTTGCCTTCTCTATCCAGTACTAAGTTCATACAGAACACGTCTTTTTGTTCCAGTACCATCCTGCAGATTTCTATCATCTCTTCGTGCACGGGATTTCCTCTAAGGTTCAATACCTTGGCACGTTCATCTAAAGCGAGCTTATGATTTCTTTCTATGGTTTCGTACCTTGCTACTCCCGGAATAAAACTCTTTCTTCCACCGGTGAACCCGGCAAAATAGTGCGGCTCCACTGAATTGATAACCACTATCTTTTCAAAATCGTCGAGAGCACTGTCCAAGTATACAGCATTACCGTTGGAAGTTTCACCATAAAACGTGAACTTACTTTTTACTGCGTCGTGAATTATTACCTTTCTATCGAATGTAGAGAGAAACGCATCACTTGGTTTCTCGTGAGACCCCGTAGCTAGGATGATAGAATCTTCTTTCTTCAGTGGTGCGCGCGAAAGAACCTCGTGAGAAGGAGTCGGTCTCTGATCATCATTTATAACGTACAGCATTTTTCTATCCACAAATTCATTCAACGCTTCAATGCAATCTTCCATTTTAAAATCAAATACAATATCTTTCGGTTCCGCAACATCCACTTCCACTTCCACTTCCACGTAAGAACCTGCATAATAAATTTTCATTTTTTCACCTCATGATTTCCTTTTTCCGATTTTATTTTCCTTACTATATAGGTTGCCGTGATCTCCATGGGATCAATAATGGGAACATCTACGCTGAGCGTTTCCATGGCGAGTGGAATTTCTGTACATCCTGCTATGATCATCTCCGATCCTCTACCGATCATTTTTTTGCAGAGGTAGTTAAAAAAATGCCTGGATTCCTCGATCTTACCTCTCTTTATTTTGCTGTAGATGGCCTCCATAAGGTTTTCCTGATCTTCTTTTTCCGGTGTTAAAATAGCGTAATGCGTGTTTTCAAATGTTTTGTGATAGATTTTTGATTCTATAGTTCCAGAAGTGGCCAGTAACCCGATGTTTTTTACCAGGGGATATTTTTCTTTAATATAATCTCTCGTTGTTTCCAGAATACTGACCACCTCAATCTTCGCTTCCTTTCTAAGATCATCTATGAAATAGTGGGCAGTATTGCAGGGCATGGTTACAAGATCCGCTCCAAAGTTTTCCAATAATTTCAAACTTTTTAGAAGGGTTGACAAAGGGTTAGGACCTTCTCCCAGAATATATTTTGTCCTATCGGGTATCTTGGGATTGCTGTCTATAATTAGATGAATGTGATCCTGATCTTTTTCCACACGGGTAGCCTCTGTAATTTTCTTGAAAAAGTATATCGTAGCTTCAGGACCCATACCTCCTAAAATTCCAAGTGTTTTCTCTTCCATGTAATATTCACTTGAGACAGTTCTCTATGTTGGCAAACGCCTCTTCAATTTTCTCATTAGGAACAACGTACGCTATTCTCAGGCAGTACTCTCCGCACTCACCGAACGCAGACCCCGGCACCGTTGCCACGTGTGCCTCTCGCAGCAGTTTCTTGGCAAACTCCACCGAAGACATTTTTACGTTATATGAAGGGAAGACATAAAACGCTCCGTTGGGCTTCTTGCACGAAAAGACTTCCGATTTGTCTATCAATCCCATGATGAAATCCCTTCGTTTCTTGTACTCGCCCACCATGTGCTGCACAAATTTTTCGGATTCCTCCGAGGTGAGTGCTTCCAGAGCACCCGGTTGGGTAAATTTCGTGACACACGTCGTCGAGTGCTGGTATATTTTTACCATGGCCTCTATGATCTCGCTCGACGCGTGGACGTAGCCCAGCCGCCATCCCGGCATGGCGTAGCTCTTGGAAAACCCGTTGATCGTGATGACGTTGTCGTACTCGGATCCAGGACTGTAGTGTTCTCCTTCGTAGATCATCCGCTCGTATATCTCGTCTGAGAGTACGTAGCTTCCGTTATCTCCAGCGATTTCTGCAATGCCCTTCAGTACTTTCCGCGGGTAGACAGCACCCGTGGGGTTGCTGGGAGAGTTCACGATGATCATCTTCGTGGATTTATCCATCTGCTCTGTAATGACATCGAGATCAGGGATGAATCCCTCCTCCGGCTTCGTGGCTATTCTCGTGGTCCCTGCTTCCGACAAAGCCGCAATGGACTCGTAGGAAACCCAGGCAGGATCGAGGAGCATCATGGTGTCTCCCTTCTCAAGAAGCGCCTGAGCAGCGAGGTA
>Ga0315541_1001363_pt1 | contig 23013 bp, 34 predicted proteins | sample SalMarSW160190MG_FD_203095 | JGI IMG/M metagenome (GOLD analysis project Ga0315541, IMG submission 203095) | Salt marsh sediment microbial communities from the Plum Island Ecosystem LTER, Massachusetts, United States - Salt Marsh Sediment SW1601-190 ...
CCAGGACCGCCGCCCGACCACTCGCGGACGAGGTTGTATGGAGGCGACGTCACGACGCACTCAACCGATTCGGTTTCTTGTCCTGAGTCATTGCGCTTTCCTTTCTTCATCCATCATTGAACGTCATTCTTCGAAGATCCTTGTCGTCGTTCGAGATGAGCTGCATGCCCATCACCATCGCCTTGACGTGCTGCCAGGGTTTGTCCCCCTCCTCCTGCGCAAACACGATCTGAATCTTGTGCCCTTTCCCCTCTATTCCAACGACCGTCGGGCTGGTGGTGTCTATCACGCGAAGCAACACGGCCTTGCCCGGACAGTAATCGGCGAAGAACGTCAGCGCGCAAGCGAGCAGCTTGGGATCCACGCACACCTCGAGCCCGACCTTTTCTCGGGACCCCGGCTCGACGACCTCCTCGACGGGCGGGAAGTTCTTATCCGTCTCAAACTCGCGCACCCGTCTTTCGACCGACCCCCTTTCCGTGCTCATTGTGGCGACAGGTCCGTCATCGGTCTCCTCGATCGTTATCTGAATCGTCTCGTGTTCTTGTAGTAGATCTGCCCCGAGCTCGTCCGTTTCGGTTCGGTTGCGTGGCTGCGCGGCCTCCTCGAACGCGTCTGCCGCGATCAGCATCTGGGGCACCTCCTCATCGACGTCGCCCACGATGACGGCCGCCTTACCGTCCGTCACCATCAGTTGACCGTTGCGGATCGCGACCGCGTCTAACGCGTATCGGCGGCCTTCATCCCCGCACACCTTTACAATCTCCGCGACGTTCCGCCCAAACTTCAGCGTCTTCATCTTCACTCCCCTTCCCTGTCATCCGGTGAGGTCAAGGCGCCTCGCGACCGTCTCGAGCCGCTCGAGCGAGACTAACGGAAACCGCCCCTGCTCAGCGGCGAGCCGCCGCTTCGCGTCGCGCACGATCACCGCATCGCCCGCGAGGTCCGTCAGCTCGCCGTCCTTGAGCCGCCACAGAACCGGCGTCATCTCGGGCGTGCCGACCAGCCGCCGGAGCGTCTCCGTCAGAGACTCCTCGGCACAAAGTTCAACGTCGCGGTTCAACATCCTGTCCCCCTTTCATCTCGCGTCGTCCGTCCTCTTCAACGCAGCCTCCGCAATTCTGCGCGTCTGCTGCTCACCGGTCGCCTTCGTGATTTCGAGCAATGCTTTTCTGGCGTGCCGGAGGAGTGCGCGGAGGTGGACTTCTATACGCTGGCGTTTTACCGCGCGGTCATGCTCTCGATACAACTCCTCTTCATAACTCACGCCTTCATCCCTCATCTTCGCTTTTGCTTATCCAGCTCCGCCTTCACCTTCCGCCAGTAATGGAGCGTCGCCGGTTTCTCCCTCCAACGCGGCCCGCCACCGTTGTGACAGCGTGCGAGCACCTCAAGGTCGCCCGACTCGTAGGCTCTCGGCGCCCATTTCCGCCAATAGGCCTTGACGATGAGCATCGAGAGCCGCCGATTGAAGACGTCGACCTCGTAGTCGAGTGCCTCCGCAATGGGGTTCCCCTCCTTCGCGAGCTGGTCGACCGCGTCGGTCCAATAGAGTCGGCCGATTTGGAGCGGTCCCCTTGAGGAGCCGTCGTCACCGATGGCGTCGTCGTCGCCTGAGGACTCGACCAGGACCATCGCCGCAAGAAGAAGGTCTATTGCCGTCATCACACACCCCCAGGGCCAAGTGCAAAGAGCAGGGCCTGTGCCGGCCTCTTCAGCCTAAGTTCCGGCACAGGCGTCTGCCCCGGCTCGGGACCGATACAGCGGCCGGTCGTCTTGGCGTCGGCCGACCGCCCCGGGCGACCGGACGCCGAGCCTGATTCCGTCCCCGTCCTCTCAGCTTCGCGACGCAGGCCCTCTGTGCGCGCCTGTGGCGTCTTCTCAGACCGGTCGGCAACAGGGTCGGGGTGTGCGCACTTCGGGGGAGGTCCAAGAGCCGCATAGAGGGCCGAAATGTGGGCGTATTCGGGCTTTTGAGCCGCAATTCCAAGAAGCACGCGCTTGTAGACGCAGTCGGCAGGCTGACACACCGCGTCAGAGCGCGCAATGCATCGGGATCCCACAAAATTAGCGCACTCGGCCCGGATGAAGCGCTTCAGACTGACGCGGCGCGTCGTCCCGACGCGGCGTCGTGTCCCCGTTCCCTTGCGCTTGCTCAACTCAACCCCCGTTCTTGCCACAGACTTTCCGGCTGGCAGCGACACAGGGCGTCACGGCCGAATAAGAGCCTCGACCAGAAGAAGAGCTGCGGTGCGCGCCGCTCTCTCTGCATCGATCTTCCGCGTGTGCCCCTCGGGCGGGATGACGATCTCGCCATTCTCGGCGACGACGCGCCATCGCCATTCACCTGCCTCGTCCTGATACACTTCCATTCGTGCCATCGTCTTCTCCAAGACAAAACCCCCGGCAGCCGCTTGAGAGGGTGGACTGCCGGGGGCGGAAAGGAGGACGCGGACGCCCTCGAAACGGATTTCCGATATATTATCCGACGTTACGCCCGAAATAAAAAAGCCGTCAGCCCCGACTCTCTTCCTTCGCTTTTGCCGCCTCCTGTGCGATCTCTGCAGCCAGCTCTTTGATCCTCTTCTCGGGGACCTCGTAAAGGAACTCCCCGCTTTGTTCATCCAGGACGACCTTTGCCCCGATGGCCTGAGCCAGCGCGACAACCCCTTTGCGGCCCATCTGAGCCGTCCCCCGCATCACGGAACCCAAATAGCTCTGGCTGAGCCCCGCCCGGCCCGCCAGGGCCGTTTGCTCGCGGATGCCACGTGCGATTCGTCGCAAAACGTCCCGAATGCTCAACGTCATCCATTGCCTCCGCGTGAACTTTACCTGAAGGCCCGGGGCCGTGTCAAGAAGAAAATCAGAAAAAAGTCATATTGCTCCTTGCGCTGCCCTCCCCCGTCGGTCATACTACATGTGCTGTTGAACCGATTAGGGAGGAGGATGTGCTTTATCTGCTGCTCATTGGAGGAACGGAGGTCAGGTGAATGAGCATCTTCTTGACGAAAAAGGGAGAACCTCGCAAAAACCGCGTGGACAGGTCGACGAAACTGTCCGTGACATTCAGCGAGGGATATGTGGAAGGCTGGACGATCCGTGTGTTGGAGGCTTTCAAGGAAGCTCTCGATATTCGGCTGACCGAACTCATTCGGAGCGATCCCGAGAACCCGAAGAGCAAGCAGACTATCCTTGCATGGACGGAGGGTTTGCCGCCCTGCTATGCCTTCGGCCCAGGGGACATTTTCTACGACACGCGCGCGGCTTACGAACTCCCCTGGGGTGAAGCTCTGTCTCGATTGGGCTTTGCCATTCAGATCCAAGAGGCGAGCCCCGATGATTTCGGCGAGGGTAGGAAGCAGCCGGGTTGGGTCAGGGCCAACATCTATCGGCCGGACCGGTCTGGAGGGGCGTTACGCTTTGAGCGCGAGATCCTCGTGAGCCAGGATGAGTTTGTGAACATCCTGAAGACGGGCGACCTGGGCAAACCGTGAACACAAAAGAAGAATGGAGGAGACAAAGCATGCGACGAATATTAACCGTTTCTGTGGTTCTGCTCATTCTCCTCGGCAGCGCTTCCCCCCTGTGGGCCGATGCGGCTGCTGACGTTGAAAAAACTGTGCGAGAGGCCGAGATGTTCTTTTATACGCAACTGCTCAAGGTCTATGTCCTTGGCCTTCTCGGTTCGCTTCCCTATTTCCTGCTCTTGGCGCTTGTTCTCTATCTGGTGCTCAAGCCTGTCGTCGCCGAGCTGAAGGGCATCAACGCGCGGCTGCCGAGGGTAGGACGTCCGGACGCTGCCGTGCCCGAGCAGATCAACGCCGTCGCCCAGCAGGTCTACCAGCTTCAGCAGACACTTGAGACGAACGCGAGGACGGAGCCGATGAAAAGGATGGGGTCAGAACGGGGATAATTCGTAGGGCAACGGTCTTCAAGACCATCATCGGGACCCCTCTCTGAGCAGCTCACCGACATTGCGGCCATCAACATAGACGTTCGCCCTCAGCCTTCCGAAGTGATCGCGCTTGCGGGGGCCGGGGAAGGAGAGACGCACGACCCGGCCGGCAATCAACTTCTCAAGCGCCGCCTTCGCCTCGGGACCCCCCTTCTCGCGGGGTTCCGGTGCATCGAAATCCGCGATCCGCACCGATGTCTCCTCGCCATCATACATCACCGTGAACGTGTCGCCGTCGATGACTCGCAGGACCTCGAAGTCGCGGACCGTGACCTCGCGGGTCTCGCGTCGTGAACATCCCGCCAGCGCCAGAATCATCAGACATACCGAGAAACATCGCCTCATCATCAAGCCAGCTTTCTGATGGCGATTGCCACGTGAAGGGGAATCCGCCTCGACCCGGATAACCACCGCTGAACCGCTGGCTGGGTTACCCCAAGGACATCGGCAAGTTCGGTCTGCGTCCAGCCTTTGAGGGCCATTGCCTTCTTCATTTCATCCGGCTTCATTTGCGATTTCTCTCCCCACCAGGGGGGAATAAACATGACGTGTCCGTCCTCGCGGATGTTGTGCGCGGCTGCTGCGTGGACCTCCGACCATCTTGATGGGAATCCGAAGGCGGAGGCAATGCCTCTCAATGTCCCCTCGACGTGCGCGGCCAATTCATCATCAAGCGGCGGATGACCGTTTACAGCTCGAACCCTTTTGAGAACAGCAGCGCACTCGATGCGAGCCCCTTTCTGCTCTGCGCTACATCGGCCGTGACGGGCCATCGACTTGCTGAGCGCGAGCCACCCGCGCAGCATGCTCATTGCGTCTCTGCGTTTCACGATTTGTCCTCCTCAAGTTTCTTTTGATACAGCCACTCGGGAATCACAAGTTGGTCAAGATGCGCCATCGACCTCTCCATGACTGTGACCTGGCTCTTGGGGAACCAACCTGAGATGAGTTCTCCAGACTCGGCTTTTCCCGAGAACAGCACCGCCTTCTCGGTTTCGCGCTTGACGCGACCGGTTAAGGAAACGTTGACTGGCCTGCCAGCGTCGCGCGCTTGGTATTCGGCGAACTTCTTCGCTCGCGAGACCACGTCATCCGGGTAAAAGCTGCCGTCTCGGAGCGTTCTCTGGCCGACTGCCAAGCATTGAGCAACCCTCTGCAGCGACCAGGTGCGACCGTCCGCGCTTTTGAACTTGATCTTCATCGCTTTCCCCCTTTCCGCACATATTATACCAGTGGTATCGGGACAGTCAAGGGAAAAACGGAAAGAAATTATACCGTCGTCATAACATCAGGGATGCCAAGGGGTTAGGGAGCAAGGTTTTTGGCTGCAAAATGTGATTTTGCAGCTTGGGGCTATACGCGAGCCGGACAGAAATTGGGGGTGACGTAAGTCTTTGGGGCTCAAGAGGTTATGGTGAAGGGGCATAAAACGTGTTGCATAACGTCGGCGCAGAAGGGTGCTCGAGCGGGCGAAGGGAGCGACCCGCTCGAGCGGTCGCCGAACCCCGGGGAAAAGGCCCGACGGTTTCTCCACGCGGTCGTCAGACGCGGAGTTTGAGCTTGCCGAGCCACGCGCCGAGGCCCTCGGGGGTTCTACTGTCGGCGGTCGAGGCAATTATGGTGGCGGCGCCGCCGCCGTGGTCCTTGACGGAACTGGCAATGCCCTTCGTCGCCTCTCTGAAGAATATGAACTTCGCCACCACCGCGATCAAGACGAGGACGATGATCCCCATGACGCCGGTCTTGATCACTGTCGCGTGGATCGTCACAAAGTAACCTAAGAGGCAGACGACGCCGAATATGCCGGCACCGGTGGCGAGCAATTTGCTCTTGAGCGCAATCAGCGCGTAGGCGGCCCCTGCGAACGAGGCCAGTCCGACCAGTAGAGCCACGTGCGCAAGGAGTGTGCCGAGCAGTCCGGTCTGTGCCGACTTTCGCAGCTTGGTGACTTCGCTGACCAACTTCGCAATTACGGGTTCACGAGCGGTGACCTCCCTGTCAACGGCAGTCGTCTCATGGACTGTCAAAGTCACGGCTTCTTTGAGCTTCGTCGCCAGAGCATGAGTTTTGCGGGCCGCTTTCGCGGCGTCTTCTGCATCATTTGCCTGCGCCTTCATCTTCGTTTTCAAGGCCGGCGGACTTTCGTTTGTAAGCGCCCGCGTCTCTTCGGCGACCTTCGCCGTCAGTTCGACGGTCTCGGCCGATCGGTTCACGGTCTCGGCGGCGAGGGTGTCGGCGGCCTGCGCCGCTTCGAGGGCCTTCTCGGTTGCCGGTTTCGGCCCGACTTCCTTGACGACCTGGTCGCAGCCTGCACAGCCGATAACCGCAGCCAAGCAGAACAGCATTCCAACCCAGAGCGAGTGTCGCATGGCTCCTCCTCCAGAAAAGGTCACAGTCATTGACCGTCTGCCGGTCGATGCCGAGGTGATGCAGGCACCGGACGCGACAGGCATCGTCCGTAAACGTCACGCAGTAGCATTTCGCGCATCTGAGACACAGCTTCTGACCTTTCATGGCGCGAGTCCAGTTTGCCACAGAGGCACAGAGGACACAGAGAGAAGAAACAGAGGTGCTTTTGTTAAAAAGAAAAGGCCGTTGTTCTCTGTGCTCTCTGTGCCTCTGTGGCAGAGTTTTTCTATCCTCTTGTCAGCCAGGCGACGGCAAGACCGATGGCCAGCATGCCGAGGCCCGAGATGAGAAAGACGATCGGATAGGGCACCCGCCGAAGGGCTTCCTTCATCACGGATTTCAGGTCGGTCTTGATCTCGGCGATGTCGGTCTCGATGCTCTCGATCTTCATCTTGATTCCGGAGTGTTCGGCGCACTGGAACTGTGGCAGTTGTTCAGACATGGTCTCTCCTCAATCCTGTGAAATCACGTAGGCACTGACTGCGCTGTCGGCGAGCGTCGGGTTGTAGGTGACAGCGTAAGTGGCGTCGGTCGCGTCGACCTCGATGTAGAGTTCGAAGCCGTAGATGACCGACAGGGCATCCCATCCGTTCATCGCCTCGACGGCGGCCTGCGCCGGCCACTTGATCAACTCCGTTGACCACGGCGAATCATCGGTCGAAAGACCGGCGATGAGCGTCCACCACAGTTCATCGCCGAAACTCAGACCGCCATCGGTGACGTAGGCGATGTTCCATGTCAGGCCATTGGGCGTCCAGTCGGTGAGCACCGGTCTTATGCAGAAGCGGACGGTGACGTTACCGGGCCAGGCCTCCGTCGGTGCACACGTGATGCTGAGGGTGTCCTTGTGGTCGAAGGTGAGGTCGCCGATGAGGCGATGAAACGTCGAGCCGAAGTGCGTGTCGCTGTGGACGAAGACGTTGTATTCGACGTCGTCGTTGTTCTCCAAGAAGAACTGCTGATAGCCCGAGGTGTCGTCCTTCGCGTCCTCCCGCACGGTCGTGTAGTTGTCCTTTGCGCTCGCCACCACGTGATAGCGTTTCAGCTTCGGGATCCGGGGCAGCAGGGCGTTGAGATTGAGGTGCGTGCCGAAGGTTCCGTCATGCTGCCGAAGGCCCACGAGGTCGCTGCCCGCAATGTCGGGAGGCGCCATCGCGCGGTTGAGTTTCGCGGCCGTGAGGCGCTCGCCTTTTCGGAATCTGATCCCGAGCCTGCTCATGTTCTCGGCACCCGTGGAAGAAGGGAATTGACGCCAATCACAAATCCGAACGCGCGCCCTCGACGGCGCATCCGAGCCGGTGAGCTGGCCGTCATGACCGGCGGCGCCGTCGCGCGGTTGAGCTTCGCCGCCGAGGGGCGCTGCCCTCTTCTGAATCGAACATCATGCACGCTCATCAGTCCGCGTCCTCGCGCACGGTGACGGTGACGACGAGACCCTGTCCCTGCGTGCCGGTCGAGCCCGAAACCGCGACGACGGCAAGAAGGGTATCGCCCTGAACCAGACCTGCGCTGTCGATCGTGCCGGGCTCCACCTCGCAGTCGTTCTGCGTCTGGGAATAGGCAATCGTGCCCGTCAGCACAGTGGCGGGCGTAGGCGTCCCCTCGTCCGCCTTCTGGAGGTCGACGCTGAAGGCCTTGTCGCCGCCCGAGGGGGCGTCAACACAGACGACCTCGACGGCGACGATCGTTGCGCTCGTGCCGCGCACCGTGTAAATCGGGACGATAGCGGCGGCGACGTCGCTGCCGTCCGCCTGGCTGTAGGTCAGGCAGTGCTGGTGCTGGAGCTTGCTCGCGCTCAGTCCGGCGGCCGCCTTCACCGCTGCATCATCCACCGTCCCGCCCGGGATGGTGAGCGTCTGAACGCTCAGGTTGCCGGCAATGTGGACGTCCTCTCCGATTCTCGTGGCCATGCGTTATTCCTCCTTCTGGTCCGCCACAGAGGCACAGAGAGCACAGAGAGAATCAAACAGCGCTGCTTCTGTTAAAAAGAAAAGGCTGTTGTTCTCCGTGTTCTCTGTGTCTCTGTGGCTCATGTTTCAACCGATGGTTGGGGTCAGGCGCAGCGCGTTGAAATCGGTCTCCGGATAGACCTCGAATGCGGCGTAGGAAGCGCCAAGCGCTGTGCCTCTGTGTGACCTCATTCCGTTCGTCACGCTCACGTCATGCGGGGGTCGGCCGGTCGAGGGGTCGATGTAAATGGCCTCCGCCCCCCAACTGTATCCCGTCACCTTCCCCTCCTTGTTGAGCACGGCAATGCCCCGTTCGAAGAGGAACTGCTCTTCGTAGCTGATGCCGTTGTTGTCGCTCTCGGAGTTGATCTGGCGGCAGAGCCATTCGCCCGCCTTCGAGCCGATGACGACGTCCCAGGGCCTGCTGTTGACGTGATCCGCGTAGTCGTCGGCGTCCATCATGGGGAAGATGGAACCGGTGCGCGTGATGACGAGAACGCGGCTCGAACGCTGCACCGAGACGATGACCCCCTGGTGATAGGTCGTCTGCGTCGCGCCCTCGGTGTAGGTGACGTTCATCATGTTGCCGTCCCTGTCGAGGTTCGTTTCGACGTCGCGGGTTGCGGTGCTCATCGAGATGAGGACTCGTGATTCGTCGTCAACGCCGGGGCGCTGGCGGTAGCTGAGCCGCAATTTGACGACCTTGGGCGCCACCGATAGCGGGCTTATCTCGTCCAGATACAGGTCATCGACCGACGGATGCGCGTCGTCGATCGAGGGCACGGCGACGCCGGTGACGGAATCGACGGCCTCGGCGGCGTCAACGAGACGTTTGTGCGCGTCGCCCGTGAGTTCGTAGACGGTGGCAAGGCGTTCGAGTTCCCATCCGTCGCGTGTCAGGCGGCCTGAGTTTTTGATGTTGTCCAGCTTCACGCGCGCCATGTCAGGCGAGCCCCTTCTCACGTCGAATGAGTTTCAGTTCCTCGAGGATGTCGGTGAGTTTTTCTTTCTGCTGTTCGCTGCTGCGCAGCATGCGGTCGTCGCGTTTCGATGAGGCGAGGCCGCGCGGATCGATGAGGCTGCGCTGGAAGATTCTGGCCGTGCCCGGGTCGCGGTAACCGCCAGGTGACGTTCTGTCGGCGCCGACCGCGTCGAGGTCCTTGCGGAGCTGAGCGCCGAGGTCCGCGAGACGCTTGTCGCGCACCGATTGCACGCTCGCTATCTTCTCGGCAGCCTCTTTCGCGACCACTGCCGTTTCCTTCAGCGATCCTGTGAGGGCGTCGTTCTGAACCTTGACGTGGGCAATCGCGGCGCTCGCGTCGCCGGCCTTGTCCTCGAGGTCGCTGAATGCCTTGTTGATGCCGATGACGGCGCCGGTGGCGATGACGGCGCCGGCGGCGAGGGTCGCCCATCCGGCGGGCCCGCTGAAGGCCTGAGAGATGGCCTTGGCGGCGGCGAGCGCCTTATAGGCGGCGACGATGGCGTAGATGGCGCCCCGAACGAGCTTGATGACCTTGATGGCAATGGTGAGGCCGATGACCCACTTCGCGATGGTCTTGATGGTCTGGACCGTCCCCTTGTTGAGATTGCGAACCCATTCGATGGCGGACTGAAGGCGCTTGACGAACCTGAGAATCGCGGGCACGAGGGCGGCGCCGATGGATTCCTTGATGTCGCCAAGGGTGTTCTTCAGTTGCTCCATCTGCCCGCGAAACGTGCTGGTCTCCCCCTTGGCGAGGGCGAAGGCCTCGGACCCCATATCGAGGACGGCGTTGAATTTCTCCTGCTGCGTCATCGTCTGGTCGAGCTTGATACCGTATCGGGCGAGGGTTGCCGTATCGCCGACCGCAGCTCGAGCGACGAGGCGCATGGCGGTGACGGTATCGACCTGCATGCGCTTCGAGAGGCCGATCGCGGCCGTCGTGGCCTTCTTGAGGCCCTCCCCCGAGAGCTTTCCGAGCGACGCGCCGAGGGATGCAAGCTCGAGGACCGCCTCGTCGCCGACGGTCGTCACCTTCTGGATGCCGGCGGCGAAGCGCTGCATATCCTTCATGGTGTCGGCGCCGCCCTTGCCTAAGAGGTCGAGGGCGTCGGACAGAGACTTCACCGCCGCCTCCTGCCGGCCGTAGGCGCTGACGACGGACTTGATGCCCATGATGATGCCGGCTGCGCCGAGGGCGACGCCGAATGTGCCTAACAGCCCGGTGACGCTGCTGACGGCGCCGCCGAAGAGTTTCGTCTTCCTTCGCGCTTTCGCCATGCCGCGCTCGTAATGGCCGGTCGAGGCCTTCAAATTCACAAGCAATGAAGCGATAGTTGACATCAGTCGTCCTTCCTCATCGTCTCGCCGATGCTTTTCAATATAGCTCCCTGCGTCTCGGCCGTCTGGCCGACCGGTCCCTCGTGCAGGAACGGCATGAAGTCAAGGACGCCCAGCGGCCGGTCGCCTTCGCCGCTCCACGCATTGGCAACGAGTGCCGAGAGCTGCGCGATTCTCAGGTCGGCGCGCTCATCTCCGAAAGGTTCGAGCGAATCGAAAGCCATCCACTCGCTGATCTCCTCGCTGCTTATTGAATGCAGCAGCTCGCGGTGCGTTCTACCTAATGCCAGGGCTAATCTGAAGGTGAAGAACCGCCCTGGCCGGCGCCGAAATTTTCGGCCAGCTCCTTCACGTCCTCGGCGGTCATGCGGCTCAACCGCCGGGCGACCATGAATATCCTTTGAAGCCCGGCGGCGGACTTCCGACCCAGGGCGGCGATGTCATCGTCGCTGAACATGCGCGCGCCGTCGGCGTCCACAATCGACCGCGCGCAGAGCTTCGCGCGCATGTTCTCGAGGTCGCTGACGGCCTCCTCGCCCTCGCCCTTGACGATGCTCGCCTCGTAGGCGTCGCGCTCATCTCCTCTCAGGCTGCGCACGAGAACGGCGCCGTCCCATTCGGGAACCTCGACCTCCTCGGTCACGAGGTCGTCGGCGGCCAGAATCTCATCCTGCGTCAACTGCTTCACGTCTCTCCCTCCTCTTCACGGATTCAAAGATCCGGGATCCGGATTCCGCTTCAACCCTGGTTCGTCCACGTGACGGCGCCCGTGATTCTGAGTTTTGCGCTGAATCGAATCGCGTCGCGCAATGCCAGGTTCAGCTTGAAGTTCTTGACGTTCGCCGAGAAGTCGAGCTGTTTCTGTCCCGACCCGCCCGCGAGGTTGATGTAGTAACCCTGGGCGGCGCCCCCGGCGTCGCCGCGCAGGAGTTCCTGCCCGGCCGCCGCCGTGTAGTTGCCCTCGATGGTGATCTCCCCGCCATCGACGCATCCGGAGTTTATGTCCTCGCTGACGGATGCGGAATCCTGAGAGGTGGCGTCGACGTCCACGTCGGACGCCTCGGGCGGGTCGATGCTCGTGAGTTCCTCGATGAGGGTTCCGCCCGTCTTCGGCGTGCCGGAGCCGCCGCGATAGAGCTTCGTGCCGAATGCACTCTTTGCGCTCGATGGCATGTCAGTCTCCTCAACTATAGGTCACGGCCGCCGTGACCCTGATTTTGAAGCTGTAACCCAATGCGCCGCGCAGCGGCGCGTTCGATTTGAACGCCTTGACGTTTCCGGCGAAGTCGAGCCGCGTGCCAATCTGAACCGTGTGCGTGCCGGTGCCCGTGTCGGTGATGTCGACCTTGCCGCTGTCGGCGACGGCGCCGGCGTTGGTGGTGTGCAGAGTGAATGTATCGGCAGAGATATAGTGGACCCAGTAGGTGGTGTTGGCCGACAGGCCCGCCGGCAGCGTGTCGGTGGTCGTCAGCCGGACCGGCTGCCCGGTCGTCAGCGCGTGGCCCGCGGCGGTGACGACGTCGGTGCTCGCGTTGGCGGTGAACGTCTTCGTGCGCGCTCCCCAGTTCGGAGCGCAGAGCTGCCAGTTGCCGACGGCGCCTCCGACGTTTCCGCGCACCGCCGTCTGCGTCGCGTCGTTGACAAAGTTCCCCTCGCTGACGATCTCCCCGTGGTCCACGCAGCCCGAGTTGATGTCCTCGGTAGCATCGGGCGAATCGTGCGAGGTGACGTCAATGTCAACGTCGCTCATCTCGGGCGGGTCGATGTTGATGAGTTCAGCGACGGTCGTGAACTTCTCGGGGCTCGCAGCGTCACCATACTGGAGCTTTGTCCCGAATCCGGATTTTGCACTGGTCGTCATGGTTCGTCCTCCTTTTTGCCACAGAGCCGCAGAGCGCACAGAGAGAAGCAAACAGCGCTGTTTCTGTTAAAAAGAAAAAGCCGTTGTTCTCCGTGTTCTCCGTGTCTCCGTGGCTGATGTTTTCTCACACCGACGGCGCGGCCTCGACGTAGTAGATATCAAACTCAACCGCCCGGCCGAAGACGCGGCGCTCGTCGAGGTCGGCTGATGCCTCGGCGGGCACGTCCGCTTCGTCGGCAAGCAGACATTCCTCTATTGACTCGCCGCCCATCGTGCCGCTCAGGCCGTCGCTGGCGAGCCGCACGATATTGGCCAAGTTCATCGCGGCGTTGTAGGTCTCTGCCCAGGAGACGACGCGGAACCGCGCGATAAGCAGCCGCGAGGCGCCGTCGTGCGTGTGCTCACGGGGGGATCCCATTCTCTGCCAGGTGATGGCCGGGTAGTCGGCGCCCTGGGGCACCCATACGGGATAGACCCTGGCCGCAGCGGTCGAACCGCTTATGTCCGCCAGGTGTGTGTAAAGCCCCGCTTCAACGCTCATCCTGCTTTCGCCTCCCGTGCAATGCCTGCGGCGACCTCGCGCTTGATGGTCTCGCTCGCCTCATGTTTGCGCGCCTCGAACGCGGGCTCGAGGAACGGCTTCGCCTCCATGCGCGACGTGCCGAACTCGACGAAGGCGGCGTAGTATTGGTCGCCGGTGAACAGGTTGTCGAACTTGCTGGTGCGGACGGAGATTCCGACGACGCCGCGCTTCTGCTTCTTCATGGCGCGAACCCTGATGGACTTCCTGGTGGCGCCCGTGAGAACCGGCGCCCGGCTCTTCGCCTCGCGCTGGATGACCTTCGCCCCCGAACGCAGGCCGCGTTTCAGCACCTTCTTCGCCGCGCGCTTCTCAAGACGACGGAGCTTGCGGTCAAGAGCCTCGAATCCTTTCATCTCGAGTGTCGCGAGCGCCGCCATCAGGCCGCCTCCTTGCAGAGCAGTTGCAGTTCGCGGTTGCGCTCCCCTACATTGCTGACCACATTTATGTCGAAGATGCGAGCGCCGAACTTGATGCGATGGGCGGCCGTGACCCCCGAACGATACCGCAAGCCGATGCGGACCGTGGTCTCGGCCGCCACCTGCTGCGCGTTGAGGAGTTCGACGCCCGAGAGCGGTTCAATGGACGCCCACACGGTTGCGACGGTCGTCCAACTGTCCACCTCCTCGCCGACGGCGTTGCGCGTCGGCGTGTTCTCCTGAATCTCCAACTTGTGTCGCAGGTTCCCTGCACGCATGTCAGAAGGTCCTCAGAGCCCAGAGGAGCGAATCGACCGCCATCGGCAGCGGCCGGGCGGGGACCGGAAGCGTCACGGCCTCGCGATTCTCGAACCAGTGCCCGACCAGAAGCCGCATCGCCGAGAGCGCCTGGTCGGGGACCGTGCCGCCGATGAAGGTCGTGCCGGTGCCCGCGTCGTTCAGCGTGATCGCCGCGCCCCCCTCCGTCAGAGATAGCGAGACGGTGCTGCCTGTGGCGCTGACGACGTAGTAGTCGGTCTTCTCGTCGAGCGGCAGGGGCAGTGCCCCGCCACTGTTGCTCAGGCGCACGACGTCGTCGTCGGCGTAGGTCAGGTCCCCCAGGAGCGTCAGGGTGTTAGCGCTCGCGTCGACGCTGACGGGCGTCGCGTATCCGGCGACGTAGGTGACGGTCACGGCATTGAGTTCTCTGCGCGTCGATGGCCAGCTCTCGCCGTAGGCGGGCTGGATGCGGGCCGGTTCGCTTCTGCCGTCAACCTGGTAGTCGCTCGACGAGAGGGTCTGCGTGACGCCGTCGATGTCGGTGTATTGAATCGAGGTGACCGACGCGAGCGGCGGTCGCGGCAGGCGTATGACGGCGGGGAACGCGTCGAGCGTGAGTCTGAGCGTGGCGGTGACGAACTGGCGGCGCGTGAACATCTCGGCGTAACCAAGAGCCGCCGTGATGAGCGAGCGGATGAGGGCGTCCGAGTCCGTCTCGGTGACGCGCAGGTGGAGCTTCGCGTCCTCGACGTGCAAGGGTTCCGCACGGGGCCCACGTGAGAATGTCAGGATCATCTTTCCGGTTTCCGTTGTTTCCGACGCCGGGTCCCTCGTCTTGCCGGCGGGGCCGCCGGCGTCGCGACTGTTTCTTCGGCTGCCGGCTCGGCGGTCGCCCTCTCAGCAGGAGGCCGCACACGCTCGCGCGGCGCCAAGGATGCCTGTCCGCTCTTCAGAAGCACAAGGGCGGCCGCCTCGGGCAGGTCAATCACGTCACCCGGACCGGCGGTCCCCTGGGGACCGGCCATGATGGTCTTCAGCCTGATCTTCATCCTCATCCCACCACAATGTGAAAGGTTCCGGTCTTCGTGTCGCCGCCCTGTGCCACGACGATCTTCACCCGGTCATTGACGGCGACGATGTGGTCCTCGACCGGCTCGCCTCCCGCCGCATATAGCGATGCGGTTCCATCGCTCGCGTGCGTCGGCTGTCGGGGGGCGACATTTGCGGAGGTATCGACGTTCGTGCCGGACCACAGTGCCTGTGCGGTCGCCTCGAGGGTGATGGTGAAATCGACGCCGTCGGCGAAGTCGGTCTTGGCGTAGATGATGTCGAGAATTCGGCCGGTGATGACGGGCGTGTATCCGGTGGCGTCACCCGACTCGTCGGTCGTCAGGGTGACGACGTGTCGTTCTGCGAACATGATTCGCGCCTTTCGATTGAAAAAGTCCGAGACCGGGGACCCGAGCCCCGGATCCAGGTTTTCAGACGCTTATCCCGACGTGACCCAGGTCCCGCGCTTCGCCACGCAGCGCCATGATGTTGCGGCGACGTTGCACACGAGATGAATGTAGTCGTATTGGATGCTCGTCACCTTCGTGAGAAGAGCGAGCTTGGTCGCGGCAATCGTGAGATTCGCCCCCGCGATGATCTCGTTCCCGTTGAGGTCCACCTGAAGCAGCAGACCCGCATCCGCCTCGCCGTTCATGATGACGAAGTCCATGCCGACGACGCCAACGGGCAGCGTGATCTTGGTGTCGGTGCCGGCATCCGCCGTCACCAGGATCAGCCCGCCGCTGTGGGTCGCGGCGGCCAGCGTCAGGTCGATGGCAGTGTCGATGACGGTCTTTCCAACAAACTCGGGCGGAATCCCGGCGATAACGGCGCCGGAATCGAGCCGCAGAATCCCGCTGCTCGCGACGACCAGCTCGTCGCCGCCCTGCTTCCGATAGACCTTGGGTTGGTAAGACATGAGGCTCCCCTTCCGCTGGTTGCCCCGCCCGGGGCTTCACGCGGGGAACGTGAAGCCGGGGCGAGTAGTCAACAAAGACACGGTGCAACCCCGACCCTTGCTGCCGTCGGGCGGTCCTTCTTGAGCTTACGCCAGAGCCGGGCTCACGACTGAGACGCCAGCAACAATTTGCGAAGCCGCTTCCTCGGTAATGGGCTTCTTGACCCCGCGATAGCGCTCGATGACGACGCCGCCGAGGACGCTGTTGGCGACGGCGCGGGTGATCGTCGCCGACATATACCGGTGAATCGGCTTGAACACATCGACGATGAGCAGACTGCCGCCTTGAGCTGTGGCCGTGGCCAGTGCCACCGCGCCGGCGAGCGCAGCGCCGACAGCGTCGGTCGCCGAACCCTTGACCTGCATCGACACGGTCCCGGCGCCAGTGATGACCCCGAGGACACAGATGAAGCGCACGCCGTCCCACCCGGCCATGTCCACGACTGCAGTATCGGGGTCGGTCTGGCCATCAGCCGTCTGAATGAGCCCGAGCGTAGCAAGCACATCGTTGCTCAGTTGCATTGCATTCTCCTTGCATTACCTCGGAGACGGGAGGGCGCCTTGCGGCTCATCCCTCCCGTATCCGACGGGGTTTGGTTATGCGAGCGTGACTCGCACGAACGCCTCCTCGAGGACCGGCATGCCGTCGAGTTCCATGCGGCCGATGAAGCCGACCTGGTTGGTCTCCGCATACAGCTCGGCTAAGCGCTGCACCGTCATGTTGAGGGCGTCGGCGATCCAGTAGTTGTCGAAGTCACCGAGGACGCCGACGTAGAGGCCGGTGGTGAAGGTGTTCGGCGCATACTCGCTCATGTTGAACGGGAAGTTGAGCAAGCGGTCCGGCTGCCCCTCTCGCATCGACGTCTGGAACATATACTGGCCGTTGCCGTCCTTCATCAGCGCGATCTGCTTCAAGCCGTCGCGATGGAAGACCCACTGCGCCCTCCCCCAGTACTGGCCCTTCAGCGCGTACTTCGCATTCACCAGCCCATCGGCCTTGATTTCCGTCTCGGCGTTACCGGTCGAGACGTCGCGGCCGGTGCTGATGCCGTCGTCACTCGCCGTGAAGACGCCGAGCGGCTGGTTCGCGCCGCTGCCCGTGAGGAAACCCTTCTCCTCGGTCACGCCGAACTTGTAGGCGAGACGCTCGCGGACGAGCTGCTCGACCGGAATTGCGGAGACCCGTATCAGCTTGTTGGACGACTTGATGCGCTTGGCGAGCGGGTGCGGGTGCAGCTCGCGCTTCCCGATGGCCATCGTGCTGTCCTCGCTTCCGGTGGCAATCTCGGCGGTCCAGTCCGCATCGGCCGGGTCGGCGTCAAGCGACGGGGCGCCGAGGGAATCACCGGTGGTCACGGGAATGACGCGCGCGATCTTGCGGATGAAGACGAGGTCGTCGACGGCCTTGATGAGTTCATTCACGAACTGCATCGGCGGGACCATGTAGCCGCCGAGGATGTCGCTGTCGGCCTGAAGAGCGCGAACCTCCTCGGCCGAGAAGATGGTGGGGCCGTTGGCGAGGAAGCGCCGGAACGTCTCCATCCTCTTCTCTGCGCGGTCCTCGCCGGCCGGCGCGGCTGCTGAAGCGGTCTCCGGGTCGGGGAGCTGGTTGCGCTTCTCGGGGTCCTCGGGCGCGGTCCTGCGGCCGGCGCTCGTCTCGAGCTCGGCTTCCTGGGTGGCGAGCCGTTCGAGCCTCTTGGCGTCGTCCGCACAGCTCTGGGCGTCATCCATCAGCTTGTCGAACTGCTCGTGTTCCTCGGCGGTCGCCTCGCGCTTCTCCTGTTCGGCTTTCTCATAGAGCGCGCGCGCATCAGCAATGGCCTTCGCCCGCTTTTCCATCAGTTCCTTGATTGTCATTGCCCACCTCCTGCTGTCTGACCGGCCGGTGGACGCAAAAAGAAAGCGCAGACCACCAGCGTAAATTGTCTTTACGCGGGTGGTCTGCGCTCATCGACGGACGGGCGTTTCTCACCGTTCCACGAAACCAGTCGGGAATCATCGGACCCTCGACCGATTTCGCAGCTTGAATACCGTAGGGAGAATGACCGCAGAAGATGCGGCTGTCAAGTCGTTTTAACGCATCGGACATGCCGATGCCCTATTTCTGCCCTCCTGCGTCGGTTGACTCGGCCAGGCGGAGCCTCATCGCCATGTTGTGCATCCTGCCGGCAGCCTGAACTGCCTCGTTTTGCCACGATTTCAGGGAACGCACCGCGACGTCCGTGTCGGTATAAGCAGGATACGTGACCACGGAAACGTCGAACACCTTGACCTTCTCGAGCGTCCGGACGGTCTCCCCATCCTCCGTCGCCCAACTGTCGCTGACGGTCTCGAAGGCGAAGCTCATCCCGTCGAGATCGCCGCGTCGGATGCTCTCGAGGACATCCCGACCGACGCTCGTGTCCGGCGGGTCGATGTCGGCAAGGAGCCCCTTCGCGTCTTCGCTCACCCGCAGCGTTCCGGATTTGCGGCGGCCGAGGATGCGCGACGACTCGTGGTCCACCAGCGCCCGCACGTCGTCACCAGCGGCCAGCGACTCTGCGAAGGCACCCGGCAGGATTCGCTCCCTGAACTGCGAGAAACCCAACGGCAGGCTCAGCTTGTTGAAGACGGCGGCGTGACCGACGATCCTCGGCTTCTCGTCGTCGTCACCGCGCAGCTCGAGCAGGGCTACGTCGGCCGACAGATAACGGCGTTCAAGCGACTTCTCCACTTTCTCCATTGTCAGCTCCTTCCACAGTGAGCGCGAGTTCCCTTGTGACGGGGTTCAGGTCCGTGATAATGCGGTCGGCAATCGATGCCGGTTTCTGAGTGTGCCAGAGGTCCATGCACTCTTGCACGCTTTCGGGAGTCCAGGCCCTGTGGCCGTCCGCGCCGTTGAGTTCCTGCTGCGCTCGAGCGACGTGCTCGGCGGCGAGTGTGCGCAGATAGCCCGGCGGCACGACGCACGCGCGCACCGTGCACAGGGCGCCGGCCAGCGCGATGACGGCGGGCTCCATCAACTCGATGAAGTAGTCGGCGTGGTCGGCATAGAATCTTTCAATAGCCTGTCGCGGCTGTTCCCTGAGCGGCAGCTTCACGCTGCGCTTGAACGCGAGGACTTCCTTCGTCACGACGCGCCGCGCGCAGCTCTCCAGCAGCGGCCGGTGTGATGCGATGATGCAGTCGATTGCGTGCCGCGAACCCGTGGCCTTCGCCGCCAGCACGGCGTCGGCGCCGGCCATGTTCATCGGCACCATATACATGTCGCCCTGTTTGCCCGGCAGTGGATTCGTGTTCTCGAGCTCGCACACGTCGTTCGCGCTCAGCCATCCCCACTGCCGGCCGATTGCATACGCCTTGTATCTGCTCTCCATGTCACCGCGCAGGAACCCTGCAACAACGTGCTCGGCGAAGACCTCACCATGCTCTGCAGTCGAGAACAGTTTCCAATTGCATTCCTGCTCTATCGTGACGAGCCAGGGCATGACTGAATCCTGAATGAACTCGATGTTCTGTTCCTCGATGTTTCCGAACGTCGCGCGCTCGAGGTCTTTCAGCTTATGCGGCGGCAGGTTGAACCATCGGGCGATGTCGGTCACCTGAAACTGCCGGGTCTCGAGGAACTGCGCGTCGTTGGGGGGGATGCCGATCTTCTCCCACTTCATACCCTCCTCGAGGATCATCATTCGGTGTGCCTTGCCGAGCCCCTTTATCTTCTCCTCCTGGGTCTCCTTGAGCCGCTCGTAGGCCTTGTCGCTCAACTTCGCGGGATGCTGAAGCACCGACCCGGGCTGGGCGCCGCTGCCGAAGAAGCTGCTGCCGAACCGTTCGGTCGCCAGGCCGAGCCCGATGCTTTCGCGGGCGAGGCGGATGACTGAGTATCCGACCAGGCCGTCAAAGGAGACCCCCTTGAAGTGCAGAACCTGCTCGGGCAGTAGCGTGGTCGCGTGGCCGTTCTTGTCCCGGACCTCGTAGTAGAGCTGCCCCGAGCTCGTCCGTTTCGGTTCGGTGCGGTCGGGCCTCAGCGGCCAGAGAGCGAGGGGTTTGCCCGCGCCGTTGAGTTCAATCTCTGCATAGGCGTTGCCCCACATCAGGACGTGTCCCATGAGGCATTGCCGGAAATCGAGCGAACCCATTTCGGGATTGGGCCGGTCGTGAAGGAGGGTGTAATTCGGATGTGTCCGGAACCGCTCTTTGCCACGAGGCGTGAGGCGTTTGAACACCGGAAAAGGCAGCACCGCTTCCGTTTGCGAGAGCAGCGTGACCGCGCAGTAGATGGCAGAGTATGTGAGCGCCGTGTCGGCGGTCACCGTGATGCCGGCAGCGCTCGCCCAGCTCCACAATCCCGGACGCCGGGGGTCATAAAGGATGCTTCCGGAGCGCCGCCCAAGCAGCGCCCTGAGTGCCTCGAGGATAATCATTCGCGTTTCCTTTCAACGGTCACGTCGATGAGGATGAGAGCGCCGATGACGATGAGCGCCCAAGGGGGCGACAGCCACCAGGCCCCGGTCGTGATCAGCACCAATCCAATGCACGCTAAGATGTGTCGCACTCGTATCATATCGTGAGCACCCCCCGTTCTTCGTAGACCGAGCCCGCCTCGGCCGGCTCGAGCATTGCGCGGCCGAGGGCCATGATGAGCGCGACGATGCCGTCGATCTTCTCGTCGGACTTCTTCTTCGAGGGCTTCATGTTGCCGGCAGCATCCAGTTCGACACTGACGTTGCTGGCCATCCATCGGAGAACCGGGTGCCCGCCATGCGCGAGGTGCTTCGTGAGAACGAACTCCTCGAGCCGCTTTGTCGGCGCGGCCATCGAGTAGAAACCCTGGCCGAAACTGACGACCTCGAAGCCGTCGCCCATGAGCTGCATGCTGAGTTGGTCGCCCTGAAAGAGGCGGTCGATGGCGAGTTCGACGACGCGGAACTTGTCGGCGATCCCGTTGATATCGCGTCGAACGCGGTCGTAATCCATCGCGCTGCCGGGGGTCGTGCGGATGAGCTTGTCGCGGACCCACACGTCGTAGGGGACCGACGCGCTTCTCACGCGGGGCGTCACGCTGTCGGCCGGCAACCAGAAGAAGGGCAGCACCGGCCAGGGGCCGTCGTCGTCGGGGAAGAGGAGCACCAGCGACGTCAGGTCCGAGACGCTGCCGAGGTCGAGGCCCGCGTAGCACGGGCGGCCCAGGAGTTCGGGCTCCCTGACGGCTCTGGCGCAGGCGTCCCATTTTTGCATCGAGAGCCAGCGCACGTCCTGCTCGGTCCAGATGTTGAAATGGAGGCGCTTGACGGTGTTCTCGTAGGCGGGCGATTCGGCGGCTCGCGCGACTTGCCGCGCGAGGTAATCGCGCTTGATGGTGATGCCAAGGTTCGGGTTCGCCTTCGTCCATACCTTCTCGTCGGTGATGTCATCGTCCTTATCCGCTGCGCAGATGATGGGCAGATAGTCCGGGTCGTTGATGATGCCGGCGCGGACCTTGAGCGCGTAATCGTGCTGCTCGCGGCAGATGGAGTGCTTGTCGAAACCCGCCGTGGTGATGACGAAGACCATCGGCTGGCGGCGTGTGCCGCCCGCCGTCGTCAGCACGTCCCACAGCTCGCGGTTCGGTTGCTTGTGCAGCTCGTCGAAGATGACCCCATGCGCGTTCAGGCCGTCCTTCGTCTGCGCCTTCGAGGAGAGGACCTTGTAAGAGGCGCCAAGATGCTCGGCGGTGATCGCATACCGATAGACCTGCAGGCGCTTCTTGAGCGCGGGCTTCGCCCGCGCCATGCGCTTGGCGATGTCAAAGACGATGGAAGCCTGGCTCTGGTCGTTGGCGGCCGAGTATATCTCGGCGCCGGGCTCCTGGTCGGCGACAAGCAGATACAGGGCGACGCCGGCGGCCAGCGTCGACTTGCCGTTCTTGCGGGGGACCTCGACGTAGATCATGCGATACTGCCGCGTGCCGTCGGGGCGTTTCCATCCGAAGCCGGGGCGGATGATCTCCTCGCGTTCCCACGCCGTCAGCTTGAACGGCTGACCGGCCCATTCACCCTTGACGTGAACCAGGAACTTCTCGAAGAAGAGCACCGCGTTCTCGGCCGCCGTCTCGTCGAAGTAGTATCCCTCCGGATGGATGAGCGGCGGACGTTTCGGTTTGCGCTTGCGTGCACGGGGCCGTTTCGCGCGGGCGGGTTTCTTCTTCGCGGCGGCTCGCTTCTTCGAGTGGCGGCGCGGCGCCCTCTTCAATTTGGATTTCGCTGCCTTCTTCGCCATTGTTCAGCACTCGAAAACGTAACCGCAGCTCGGACATTCCATGCGGCGGGGTTCGGCCTTTGCGCCCCCGCCCTCTGCGCCCGGGGCCTTGGGCGCGGGCATGAGTTCGGCTATCTGGCTCGGGTCGAAACCCGTCAACGTCAGGTCGAAGTCGGCGCCCTCGAGATCCCGCAGCACGTCTGCGAGTCTCGGGAAATCCCACTCGCCCGCGAGATTCGGATTGTTCAGCGCAACGTTCAGGGCCTTCTCCGCGCTCTCGTCTAAGTCCACGTGGACCACCGGCAGCTCCGTGAGCCCCGCACGCTTCGCGGCGCGGACGCCCTGGTGGCCGGCGACGACCCGGCCGGTCCGGCGGTTGACGACGATGGGCTTGACGCAGCCGAACCGCGCGTAGCTGCGCGTCAGACGGGCGAGGGCGTCACGGGAGATCGTGCGCGGATTGTAGGGAGAGAGCGCGAGCTGCGCGATGGGCACGGTCGCCAGCGTCGAGACGCTCGCGGCGCGCTCAGGCGGATGCGAATCTGCCGATGATGGGGACGGCGCCGAAGATGCGGTCTTCAAGGTTCTCTCCTTTGCCCTTTCCGCCAGCGTCGGCCGGGACCGTGATGCGACTGCGCGAGGCGGGGGTGAAGCCGAACTCGCGCTCCAGCTTGATGAGCATCTCCGCGCAGTTGCGGGCGATGCTGACCTGCGGGGCTTGCTGAAGATATTTGACGCGGCGATTGCCGTCCTTGTCGGGCTCGTCTTCGTAGATCGCATACACGGGGCCCTTGGTGTTGAGGAAATCTACGGCCTGCCGCCACTGCGCCCAGGTCTGACAGTAGAGGGTCAGGGCGTGGGCGTCGGCCTCCGTGAGGAGTTTCATGTGTCGCAGTGATTTTGTGACGGAACGCCAGGCCTTACGACCCTCGGGCGGCATCCACTGAGGACACCGTGGGGTGACCATTCGGGGCTGCGGTTCGCGGGCGTTCAGGGGCCTGCGCCCCGGATTTCCGG
>Ga0315541_1001364_pt1 | contig 22999 bp, 16 predicted proteins | sample SalMarSW160190MG_FD_203095 | JGI IMG/M metagenome (GOLD analysis project Ga0315541, IMG submission 203095) | Salt marsh sediment microbial communities from the Plum Island Ecosystem LTER, Massachusetts, United States - Salt Marsh Sediment SW1601-190 ...
ACAGAGGCAACGGCAAGATGAGTAGCATCACGAAAAGATTTCTCTGGAATTTCTAATCTTTCCATATATACCTGAGCCATTTCCTCAACCTTATCATCTAATTCCAGATGAGGAAAATCTTTCAGTTCCTCTAACCTTCTTTTGGCAGCCTCTGAGTCACCAGAATTAGCTTCTTCAATTACAACCCCAGAAATAAAAACTAGCTAAGTCGTAGTTATTTTTTCTCTGTTTTGCTCCAAAGGTTCTATTGCATTGACTTCACCTCTAATTAGATATGGGTTTTCTGACGGGATTGCTGCCTCCGTACTGGCAACTTGCCAAATAGCTACAATCGAGGACTTTGGTGAAGGGATACTTTCTCCCTTTTCAAGTAAAGTTTTAATATAGAGCTCTTTTGCCTCCGAAAGATTATCTGCAGCCTCTTCCGGAGTATCTCCATGGCTCATACATCCGGGTAGCTCTGGATGAGAAGCCACATAACAAAGAGAACCTTCTGTAGTTTGATCAGGTACAACTTTGATCGAGTAAGACAATTTCATAAAGTCTTCTAATCTATCCAGCATTTTTCTCCTCCTTTAATTTTCTAAGTCTATCAATTAACTTTATGGCAAACTGTATGTATCCTATAGGTAAAGACCTGTGTCTCGTGACCGTGGCTCTTAATTCTGGAAATTCAGAATGAATATACATCGTGTGTTTACTCCTCCCAAGTTTTTCGAATCCAAATCTTCGGTATAGCTTTTCAAGGTCACTGAATTTCCATCCGACTTTACTCCTGCGCATTCTTTCCAATAGCTTATTTTTGTCCTGACATAGCGGAAGTTCCGTCGCTTAGGTGTGCTATCACTATTTAATCTTAACTAATTTGAGCGGGACACGTCCTTTTTCCTCACCGTTTATTAGGATACAAAAAGCGTAATCTCCTGGTCCTCCGAATGGAATATTGTTCAAATTGAGTATTTGGGGACTCTTAATTATCTCTCCAGGTGCCGGCCGCGCTAATTTTAACTGAGCCCCTACTTCAAAAATTCGCTTTCCATCAGCATCCAGTAGCATGACCTGCACATTTTTGTCGGTGTCGGCTTCTGACGAGGGAGCTTCCAATATCATTACCAGCTGCATGTTTCGGTGAACAGCAGGGAAACTGCGCGCGCGAATAATATCAAATATACCTAATAAATTGAGTTTTCCCTCTTTGGAAATATTTGAGTAATCTGCGAGTACAGCTAATTTAACTTCCATGATGTCCTCCTTTTAATTCCTACAATTGCTTAAAAACACACCGTAGAGCAATTTCATAGATCTCGACTGGTTACAAAATAGAAATAATAATTCTCCAACTCTCTTGCTTCGAATCCCACGTTCTTTTCTCTTTGCTTTTCTCACGATATACGAGCAACTAGCAACCAGCGACGAGCAACGAATTTATGGCGGACGCGGTCGCAACCAATTCGAACCATTGGTGAAATATCTGCCCATACCAAGATACTTCCTGCTCGCCAGCCCTATCTATATCAAAAATCATCTAAGAAAGCAACCCAATTGCGTCTATTGGGGATGTCATACAAAGAAATAGCCAAAAGCTTAAACATTAATGGGAAGACTGCCGCAAAAGCCTGCAAGTATGAAGAGAGGTGAGCCAATGTTCTGGCCATCAAGCGTTTACAGACTGCTTCACTCTGAAGAAAGGTACGTCTGGGTCCAAGTTCGTATCTTATATGAAACTAAAAAAGCTATATTAATTGACAACGGTGCGAAAATTTGGATCCCAAAATCTCGGATTCGCCAAATACGACTACGAAACAATACCCTTGAGATTCAGGTGAAAGAAAGCACTGTTGGATAATGTGTAACATTTATTTGACTCTATTGGAAAGATTACAACTCAAGCCATTTTACCCAATTTCAGGAATTCACTCCAGACCTAATAATATTACACAGATTTATTTCTTTAAATAATGGACATCCTCCAAGACAATTACTAAAATAATGACAGTTATTACTGCAATCATTTTTCTTCAGATTCTCTCTAATTTGATTGAACATCTCACCTTTTTGCCAAATATCGATAATTTTGTAGGACCCTAAATCTATCCCTTCTGCTAACTCAATCATAAAAGAACAGGGATACATTTTCATTTCTTCTGAAATAAAAGCTGAAAATCTTCCAGCTTCGCAGGCTTCATAAAAAGAAGGATTTACATTTAGATGAGTTACCAAACCGGAAATACAACAACTGTCAAAACCAATTTTAAAAGGAAATTTTTCATTTGATATTAGGCTGAAAAAACTTTCCAAGAGTTGGCTTCTACTGAGCAACAAATTTCTATTTTTGTATTTTCCCACAGGTTTATAATTTAAGAAGACAACCGCATTGATATCTTTCAAAAATTTTGGTAGATTCTTCAACCATTTCATGGCTGTTTCTATACTTTCACTACTTAAAACGAAATGAACATTAGTCTTAATATGAAATTTTTTCAGTGTTTCAAGCGCTGTTTTCATTTCATCATAGGGAGCGTAGGCACTGACAGCGACAGCACCACAATACTTACCGGAAGCTTCTAAAACTTTTTTGGTCAAACCCCTACCGTTAGTGGTATAAGAAGGAACAATTCCGTACTTTTCCCGAGTTATTTCCAATATCTTAACAAAGTCCGGATGCTGATTAGGATTCCCTCCACCTAAGGCAACCTGTAGAACACCAATTTCCTCTGCTTGCTCTATCAAGAATTCGTAATCGTGTAGGGAAATATGCTTTCCATTTTTGCTAGAATTTCTATAACAGATTGAGCATTCCTTGTCACACCAATTGGTGATTGAAATATCAAGTAGTTCCGGGCCATCTTTTGACCAGAACGCTTCTGGGTATCCTTTTTCTTCTACACGTGCAAAAAAGCCACTTTTTCGATTAAAATATGTAAAGTAATGTTGCTTACGATGTCTCTTAATTACAATCTCATAATTGCTTATAGCTACCATATGCAGTTTATAGCATTTAAATAGAACGTATCGTTTTCTATTATGAAACTATCTGTACAGAAAAAAGACTCTATTTCATCATTCTCGCTGGACAATGTTCCAGCGAAAACTTTCTTCCCCTCTTCTTCTGCCTCTAATATCCTATTTAGAACTTTCTTAGAAAATCTTTCTTTGATCATGGTGTCATCATAAGTTTCTCTGACGGGTTCCTTTTTTTCCCATAAATCTTGATATAGCCGTGCAAACAAAAAACTGAAATCTGACTCTTTTTTCATCCCTACTAGTTCAAGAAATTCATCTAATCCAAACTCAGTTCCATAAATTAAGATAAATGAGGTGGAAGAACTATTTGTTATAAAGTCCGTCTTTATTTTCATGTTATCTCCTATAGTAATAACATATTCAATCTTTCCAGCATAGTTTCTGAAAAAATTAACTGAGCTATACCATAGTCCTTTGACGAATACTTCGTGCCAAAAAGAACTCGACGACCTTTATTTATTTCTTTGATTAGACTATCAATAAGAGATCGGCTAACGTTGAATTTTTGATACAAAAACTTTCCAATATCGCCGTATTCTTCAGCATAATACTTTCTATATTCTCTCTGGATATCTATCGTCTCGGACATTAGCTCATCGTAAATTCTTCCAAAAACCTTCTCTGTATGGAACCCTTTTTTCACTTTCACTTTCTTGAGAAATTTCCTTCGATTAAAATACTTTCCTACAGTCAAAAAGTAATACTCAATATTTCCACCTGTGGAGTAAGGGTAGATCATTAAAACCTCCTGGTAAGTGTATTCTCAGTAAATTCGATATGACTAGTAATATATCCTCTTTCTTGTTCCGTGAAAGTTTCCGGTTTTTTTTGAAGAACGACTCTTAGAAACTGGAATATACATTCTTCACTCTCCTCATTTTCTGTCTTTGGATCAGGCTTTTCTTTCATGATCTTTTTTATCGTCTCCGAACAAAAATTATCAGGTATGTCCTGCTCGTTCTCGGATAAATAAGCTAATATTGTCCAAATGTTCATGACGACAACTCTGTTTTTCGCACTAACGTTGTTAATTAGCTGCTGAACGGCAATTCTTGGGTATTTCATTCCATAATCTTCGTATAACTTCCTAGTTTCGTGACTATTCCTTAAGCCAAACAGGAAGATTAGAAACTCAAATACATTGTGCAAATAAGGGTCATCGTTCAATATATTTTCATGTAGAATATTCCTTAAATCCTCGATTAATGAGTTTATTGGCCAATATTGAGTATCTCGGGGATGTGACCACCAGGGATCCACGTCATCAAATACAGGATTGACTAAGTTTCTGTATTCACTTTCATTCAAATCTCTCAAAATCATTAATAAATATCTAATATTTAGATTCTTACACCCGTCCGTATTGCACCTCCTGATTAGCGCAACTATAATAAACGAAGAACTTTTTATATTTTCCATGAACTTTTCTCTTACTTTATCCAAATCGCAATCCATTATGAAAGCGTCATCTGTTGAGAGTATACTTTCTATAAATATTTCATCATACCAATCTTTTTGTTCAATTAATCGGGCCAGCTTTTGATTATCCAACTGATTTTTCAATTCGTTATCATAGTTTGCTCTTTTTGAGATGTGGAATAAGTATTTACTAATCCCCTCTGCAACGGGAGAATTGGAGTCGATTAATTCATCAATCAATTTTTCAAATTTATTCCTATTTTCTGCAAAAATACTGACAATAAGATAGTTTGATAACCAAAAATCTCTAAATTCATCAAAAGTGAAATTTACTACTTCACTTTTTTCATTACTGATGCCCAATTCATTCTTTCCCAAATCCTTTCTCAGGATCATATCTTCCTCAAGCATCTTATTCAGTAATTCAAAATCGTTGTTCCCTGAAGCAACCTCAGAAACAGGAATGTTTACAAATATCCTATTTTCTATCATGTATACAATAATCTTATTTAGCAGCCGCTTAACCTTCGTTTTAAAGAATTTATCCTGAATTCTTTCCCCTATCTTCTTCGATTTTGTTTCAAAATACTTTCTAAATAGGTTTTCTTTGTATATGTCATAAAGATGGGGCATATTGATCTTCTTATTAGATTGGTGATCTCCATAAGCTTCACAAAAGAATCTCAATAATAGCGAGTCATCAGTTAGCTGCTCAAAAACGTCTTTAGACATTCCCTCATAGTAGATATTGAAGAACCTCAAATACGTTTTCAGCAATCTTTTTCTCTTCACCTTGTTCATATGAGAGTGAACACGATCTATAAAAGCAATCTTATTGGTAAAACTTGCATGCTTAAAATTGGAAAATCTTTGCTCAAAGTATTCTGTTCTGCAGGTTAGAATTATTCTGACAGAATCAAATTCCACTAAGTGCTCTATAAAATCTTCTAGTCCCTTTGAAAAGACGTCAATGTCGGAATTCTCATTTAATCCATCTATCATGATGACAAATGGACGGTACTCTTTTTTGCATAAAGCCCCTGCTTTTTGCAAGACTGTTTCAAAATCCCCTTTGAATGAACTTTTAATAGTCTTTTTGTAAATAACATTTTCTATGTCTAATTCTGAATAGTTAATCGCGTTAGCTGTAATGAGTAGACTTAATTGGTTTTTCTTAAGCAGAACATTTTCTGCAAAATCACAAATAAAATTTGTTTTCCCTTGGCCAGCCCTAGAAGTAATAAACAGAACCTTCTTAGTAAACAAATCGACACATTCCAATACGTCTTTCAATTTCCTTTGATAAAGAGCAATAAACTGAAAACTATGACGTAGTTCTTCAAAAAGAAATCTCTTATCTTCTGGAATTTTGTTTTCAATATTCTTGTCGCTATAATATTCTAATTGTGTCATTTTCCGCTGTAGAAATGAAATCAGTTCACTACCTTTTTCATCTATCTTACTAAACCGCATTTTCTGTCTAAATCCTCTGGGTAATTCTATCTCAAAAGCAGGTAAATCAAATTTTCCAATTAATTTGTTTAGGAACCTGAAATCCAATCTATCAATATCTTCAATTGCCTTTTGCCAGAATAGCACTGGATCAGTAAAATATCTTGCCTTTTCTTTCAAATCATCGATTTCCATAAAGACTTCAGGAATATATTTGGTGCTGGATTTCATCTTTTCTACTTGATCCATTGTAAATTTGCCCATGGACCTTTTGATAATCTTAGGTGTTAATCTTTTGAAAAGACGTCTAATCCACTCGATAAAAGGTGCTAAACCAAAAACAAGTGTTAAAAGTAGACCAAAAAGACCAAGAAGTGCTGTTTTAGTCATTTATCACTTTTCCTCCAGGATAAGACCAGTATAACTCTGAGGTAGCTATAGATATCCACGCTTTTATAGGCGCGGTGCTTCTGTAATTTAAGCTCCGCTAGTCCTGCATCTTCCTTTCCTTACATTTCTACGTATTTTTTTGACCATTTCTTCATTTATTCCCACTGCGGAAACAAAATAATCTTTCCCCCCTATGCCTTTGTTATTCCAGTATAATTTACTCAAGAAACCGAATTTCTCTCCCGGGGATTTATTTGTATTTCCTTTGATTGTCTCCACTACTCTAGCTACAGAGTATTTCGCCGGTATTATCATGCGCAGAAAATTTAATAGGGACCACACCCATTTATTGATTCTTACTCATTTGACAATATCCCCGTATCTTTAAAAAGACGTTCCTAATAATTCCCTTTTGAGTAAAATGATGAGGGAAACCTGTCGCTACAGATAGTGGTATTAGTGGCATCTCAGAAGTCTATTTGCAATGACTCAACCTGCCAATAAAACTGGTCGCTGTCCCTGTTTTTCTTTGCTTAATACCTTCATTGCATGACGCCATTTGTCAAATTACGGAACCACAACGCGTATGTTTCTGGTCTCAAAAGATTGAATGTGTAATATTGGGAAGTGGTATCCTGAAATTCTTCCGGCAGATCAATCGGGTTTATTTGACGTAAACGTTTATTGACGTTTTCAAAGTGGTCTTTTCCATATCGGTCTTTTGCTCGTGTAATCTCTTCTTGATCCTCATCGCTTTTTATTTCAACAACTCGGATTATCCCCTTTATGCCTTGATCCTGCAATTCTCTTAATTTGCTTAAATTACCATGAGGGTTATCTTCTGAGAGTTTATCCATATAATGCTGCAAATCAATCTTTATAAAGAAATCGGGATTGAAGCTTCTGCGAACTCTATCTTTGCCGGCTTTCCAGAATTCATAACTGAGGCTGTAAAATCCCATGTCTCTTGATTTAATCCAGGCGTCTATATATTTAGAGTGCTCAATAAGCTTAAAGACAAAATTACGTTCAGGACCGTGAGATACAATAACCAAATTAAGCGGCGTTTTAAACATAGATGCGTTTACAGCATATAAAGGCTTAGATTTTATTAATGGGCGTATATATTCAGACCTCTCTGTGCCTGCAAAATCCATGGTCAACTGCCCCTCTGTCTCTTTGGTTCTTTTCTGCAAGTCCCTGATAACAAATTCATTCTCATCACTAAGTTCTTCTTCGTAATCTTCGGAAATAAAAATGCTTGTATCCCTATCAAGCTCGCTAGTCCGGGCGCTTGCTATATCCATATCCAGTGTTTTTATACCGACTATGTCGCCCTCAATATTGACATGAACGGGTTTCTTTTTGCCTCGCGGAAGGAATTGGTTAAAAAACAGCTCTATTGCCTTCCTATTCTTCTCTGATAACCTGTTATCTTCTATACCCGCTTTTGCCATAGCTTTACGGATGACCGACTCAATGTCATCCTCTTCCGGCAAATCATTAATTACGATTCCATCACCAAAATCAAAGTGTTTGCTTTCGAACGGTCTCAAGGCAAACCTAGTTGCGATTTCGCTGGCTACCTGGTCTATTGTGTAGAAATTTCGGGCCAGGGCAAACTTTTTCCTGTCTAGCATATATGTAACATTTAAATGCAGTTTGTCTGAAGAAGGAGTGAGAACAAGCTCCCTGTCACGCATATCCTGTTTTGAGGATCCTGCGTCCTGCAGCTTGACATCAGGAACATACTCTAAGTTAAAGATATTGAAGTCATGTTTTGACCTGCTATCAGGACCATTGTTCGCAATTATTTTTGAAATAAAGCGCGTTTCACAATCAGTAACCGCAAGTAATAACTGTCTTATATGTTCGGCAAATTTTTCATGATTGGTGATGGTAACAATAGGGTAATTTCCTAAGACGCGACCCCAGGGAACATTTCTGGGAACACGCAAGCCTCTACCCAACACCTGAGAAATTAGGAGCTTTGAGTTGAAAACACGCTCTTCCATCGGCACTATTTGATATACATTGTCAACGTCCCAACCTTCCGAGAGTTTATTAACAGCAAATATAAATTCAACTTTCCCGCCCGGTTTATCAGGATTTATTTCTTCTATCGCATCCAGCTTTTCCTGATAGTCTGCATCAGTAGGCTTGCTGATAACGCAAATCACTTTTTCACTGGCAATCTGGTATAATTGAGATGCCGGTAAATCACTGTATTCTTTTCGCCTAATTCTTAGGTAGTCAGCGAGAGCCTTAGTAAACTCCTCGGTGTTTTTTTGAGCAGTCGTCCGTCTCCCATTTATAAAAACAGTGATAGGCTTAAGACGAGGTCTATCGTTATCATCACAATATGAATACTTTTGTTTATTTTCATCGTGGGTAATTAATATTTGTTCAAACTTCTGGGAGGTACTTAGCTCTACATCACCGTTTTCTGCTTCGGTCTTGATAATAGGATTGATTTTCTTTATAACCATTCCATTGATAGCATCGTTTATAGAATAATCATAGATAACATCTGCGAAATATTCATCCTGATTGTAGGGTGTACCGGTAAAACCTATATGCCTTGTTATCTTTGGCTCTTCCCTGATGAATTTCATCCATAACCTTTCATCCCTTGTATCCCTCTGGCCTTCTATTTTCTCAAGCCTTAGCAGGTTGTCCCTGTAGGTCAAATGTGTATAGGCGTGATGCACTTCATCGCTTAAAACAAGCACCTCCTCAACCTGGGAAAAGAGAGTATCGCCAATAGAATTATTATCCTTATTATAAATGGAATTGATATTTTCGATGACTATGGAATTATCTACTATAGGGCTATTTTCATTTAAGAGATTAATTGGGATATTGCGGTATTTCGGAGGCAATTTTTCTTGCAGCCTTAATCCCTCTTTGCCATAGAGATACTCCCTGAATTTACCGGTCAGGCCCATTTCAATAACTGTTGAGGAAGGCCCCAGCACCAGAGCGCGCTTCACCTTACCCGTGACAATAGACAAATAGGCGATAGCAAACATAACATAAGATTTACCGGTACCGGTTGCCATATGGACAACGCCGGAGAGTCTATCAGGTAAAGGTAGGTGTCTTAGGAAGTTTTCTTCGCTTTGGAAGCGCAGTTGTAGAGCCTCTTTTTTCTTAAAATTCTGCTTAGCAAGTTGAGTAATATCTTTGTATCCACCACCCCAAAGATAAGTCAAAACCTCTTTTATCGCCTTAAATTGAAATTCTCTTTCGCCAACCAACTCCCGGACAAAATCTTCTACTTCAGAAAAATCAAACTTATCATAATTGCATTTTCTGGTATTAATATCAAGGGTATGGTCTGCTAAATTAAGCCGTCTGATTTTTCTGGCCATAATAATTTATCCTATTTTTGTAATTTTGCTTTCATTGCCGTGTTTATCAATAGCAATTAGGTGGCTTCTCTCGCCAAGTCCTTCTGCCTCCATTATGCCATCCTTACCAATCTCCTTAGCGTAGACAGCGGTATCCATATCAAAGACCTTACTGTCATAATCTTTATCAATCAAAATCATAGAAAGCCCTTCAAGGCCTTCAAACCGCTCTCTATTTTTATTTAGAATGCCTGTTTCAAATTTAGTAATTTTAAAGCCACTTTCAGTGCGTTCAACAGCTATTTTTACATCCTCATTAAAATAGAACCCTGCCGAGGATATAAGCTTGTTTATATCCGCTTGAGCGCTGGGCTGTTCCTCAATTTGAAACTGGCGTGAGACATCTTCTAAGACTTTATAGGGAAACTTGAGCAGCTTGAAATCAACACTTTCTTTACTGCTATTTTTTAGAGTTGTATCGCTAACTACAGTGCATGTTTCAGGAACAATAATATAATAGTCACCCCTTAATTTGCCTCCGCTTGCGCTGATTATCCCCTGTAAGTATTCTTTGTCAATCCGGACATTTTTCAAATACTCATCGTCCCATACAGGAAATATCTCTACAGGGTTACCTTCTTTTTCTGCATAGATATTAAGAAGCTTGTATTTCTTTGAGTAATCAACATCATCTCTCATAATGCTGAAAAGGCCTAATACAAAAGAGATATAGACATCCCTATTTTTGCGAAGGTTCATAATACGGGAAAAATCATAAGCCCCGGCAGAAACAATGCAAAATGGTTTTGGTGATTTGTTGTATTTCTCATTTTTTTTTGTATTAGGACCCAGCTTTTTGGATTCAGCAATATTTAGAATCCGCTTTTGCATCGTGTATATAGCGTGTTTCCCGAAATCACACATAATCCAGCGACGGCCAAGCTTTTCGGCAACGGCTGCCGTGGTGCCGGAGCCGGCGAAAGCATCCATGACGAGATCTCCTTCAATAGAAGATGCTAAAATTACTCTTTCTAAGAGTTCCTTTGAGTTTTCAGTGGGATAATCCCAATATTTAGAATATCCTGAAATATCTGTCCAATTAGAACCGAGTGTGTCCCACTTGTTAAAAAAAAGTGGTTCCTGCAGGGTATCATGCCATTTTATTAAGCCCTTTGACATAGCATCTTCAATGGCTTCTTGGCTCAAAACCCATTTTCTTCCAGTTGGAGGAGATAATTTCTTACGAAAGAATACTCTTTCTGGGTTAGTTTGAACTACACCAGGCAAATGCATCCTGACCCATTTCTGATCTTTTTTATCTTTTTCTTTTCTAAACCCATTAAAAGTATATTCATTGAAAGCGTAGAAATAAATCGAATCTGTGCCTGTATGAAAGCGCCCAGATTCACCTTTTAGCGTCCTCGTTCTTTTTACGGTTATTTCATTTTTGAAGTTACTTTTTCCAAAAATTTCATCAAGGACAATTTTAACATAGTGTCCAAAGTGATAATCCATTCTTACATAAATAGTACCATCTCTACTTAATATTCACCTTAAATAAATCAATCTTTCTCTTAAACTTTCAATAAATTCACTCCCCATAACTTTCGCGGTATAGCTCATTTCACCAAAACCGCCACCGTATTCATCCCCGGTTCCAAATGGCGGATCAATATAAATCAGCTTAACCTTTCCCTTAACCTTATCCTTTATCAACGGGTCCTGATTCATATAACAGGTCTTTAAGAATTGTAGATTATCGCCTTGCACAATCAAATTCTTCCAATCGCCATTCTTGCCATTTGCAAAACTCCTAACTATTTGCAATGGCGCAGCTCCTCCAGTAATAGCGGCCTGCGCTAATATTACTGATTCGGCTCTTTTGCCTGCATATTCGATAGTGGGTACTTTGTATCTATCAAGCTCCTTATAATCAAACTTTCCTGACTGTCTCAACTTATCAAAAAACCCGGGGGAGAGCTTGACCAACAAATCTTCCGGAATCTCTGTCTGATTGTTAATACATTCAGAAAGAATCCTTAAATCTTCTTCTGCCAGATTAATCTTAGCCATATCCTCCATCTCCTAAATTTACATATAATTATGTCTTTAGTCTCATCAAATATACACAAATGCATTTGTGTATCAGAAAAGCTATAAAATGAGACACAAATAAACTTCTGTTTCAACTGTTATAATCTAAAAATCATTTCACAATTTGCAGTAATTTATTAAATATGTATATACAGGGTTTTTGCCCGCTCCCTTTACGCAAAACCGATATTATTCCTTCTTTTTCAAGCAATTTCATAAAACGCATCACGCTTGGTTTAGAAATGCCTGACTCACGAATAAAATCGGTACTGCTGAAAACCGGCCTGGCAAAAAGCGTATCAAGAATTTTGATCACGTATTGAGAACGGGTAATAGCCTGAATGCGTTCTTTTTTCTTTTCATATAAGTCCAGAATGACCCTTGCTTTTTTGCTATTTGTTTTTGCCTGTTCAATTATGGCGTTTAAGAAAAAACCTATCCACTCTTCCCATTTCTTATCTTGAGTAACGGCTCTCAGCCGGTCATAATATTCGTCTTTATTAGCTTCGAGGTACTCACTAATATAGAACATCGGGGTGCTGAGCAGTTTTTTCTCGTATAAAACCAAAGGAACTAAAATCCTTCCCACTCTACCATTGCCATCCACAAAGGGATGGATTATCTCAAATTGAGCATGGACAATGGCAAGTTGAACCAAAACGTCCTTTTCCTGATAATGAATATACTTCTCGAAGTTAGATAAAGACTCTCTTAAGCGCATCGGTTCCGGAGGAACATAATCCGCATGTTCAATAGGGGTACCTGGTTTACCGATCCAATTTTGGACCATCCTGAATCTGCCCCTTCCTTTATCTTTACCTCTCACACTGTCTAATAGTGTGCTATGGACTTCTTTTATCATATTTAATGTGATTGGCTTTTTTACTAGCCAGTCAACCGCTATGCCAATAGCCTTGCGGTAATTTATTATTTCCTGAATATCCTTCTGTTTTTCAGTTTGTATGCCCACTAGAGCAGAAGCTTCGAACTCAAGAACTTCGATAAGGCTGGCCTGTGTCCCTTCAATTCGCGAAGAAAGAACTGCCTCGTTGGTAGTAAGAGGCGATAAGAAAACATGCGGGTTGATAATTCCTTGCAGAATCCCGTCGTATCGTGCTAATTCTGCGTTTGCCTTTCCAATAACGCTTATGAACCTTACCCAATCAATTTTTTGCAGTGGTAAAGTACTTGGAATATACGGTTTCACTTTCTCCCCCTAGTAAATTCTATCGGTTAAATTTCTTTTCTAATAATTTGTTCAACATATCGATTTTTGTTCGTCCTTTTTCGTTAGGTATCAGGGTAAATTTGTTTATCCTCAAAAACTTATATCCATAGCTTTCCAGCTCTAACTGTCTTGCAATGTCATAATCAAGATATTCTTGAGAAAAGTTATGGGCAGTAACTATCTCAGGATCTTTTGTATGATATTCAAGGCCGTCATATTCTAAGATAAGAGACTTCTCTTTTCCTCTCTCAGATAGAGTTAGGAGAAAATCTACTCTATATTTCGGAACGTAACGATGGAGCGTCTCTTCAATATACTTTCCCATTGGGAACTGGGCGATAATTCTTATTTTGTCCCTGTTCTTCTTGTAAAACTCAGTGTTTGTAATTTGGATATACAAATCTTTTTCTGCTGGTGAGCCAAAGATTGATTCATCTTCTACAAAGTTATCTTTGGCATTTTTAAGCAACTGCTTATAATGTTTAAGCGCGTCACCAAGACGGGTATCAGAATATTCCTTAATGGGCATACTGTGAACAAAGACCATAGTATCTTTTGCCCGGCTGAATCCCACATTTAGCCTTTGCATTTTCAATTTTCTTATATTATCAGCACTTCCGCCTATTGTAGGGTAAATATTGCGCAGGCTGCCGTTTCCAATTTTCTTATCTTCAACAAAAGAATAGTACACAATATCACGCTCTTCTCCCTGTACGCTACCCACAAACCATATAGTCAACTTGTGTTTCTTCTTAAGGGAATGGTAATCCGGAAGCTCCCTGCGAAACACCTCCTCTGTGCGCTCGCGCTGTTCTCTGAAGGAAGTGATTATCCCGATGGTCCCTTTGAAGCCTGAGGATACCAGAGACTGGATATCCTTTTTTATTGCCTCAATCTCGTCTAGGTTTACGTTTGTTCCGGAATTGCCCTGGGTTTCTACTTTTATGAAACGAAGGACTTCCTGGATAGGCTTAGTCCTGATTCTGTTTATCACTAGTGGAACCTGGGCCGGTTTATAGAAGAATTCATTAGAGTAATCTATTATTTCTGAGAAGCTACGGAAATGCGTATCTAAAGAAACAGAGTAGTTCTTGATAGCCCTGGCAAAATTCAAAGTGGAGGTTCTTATGCTAAATGTCTTAAGCCAATCAATAGTTCCCTCTTCGGATTTGTAAAACACAGGTTCAACTTCTTGATCTTCTGGGTCAATTTCCTGCGAAATATTCTGTGAAAATTTCTGCTTTTCTTTTTCACCAATTGTCACTCGATAATCCTTTTCGTAACTATCCAATATCTCTTTAAAATACTGACCTGCATATCGCGCACTGACATTAACAGCGCTTACAGCGCCATACTGTAATTCATCTCCGAAAATGACGACTTGCTTTGCCCTCAAGATTAAAGAAATAGACTCGGCGATAGAGACTTGAGAGGCTTCATCAATAACCAGAATATCTATGACATCCTCCTCCATAGGGAAATATTGCGATATTAGGTTAGGCCCAGATACAATACAGGATATATTCTCCAGGATAACTTTCAATTCCTCTGTTTTCAGGCGTTTCTTATTGCGCAGCGAGACTAAAATACGCTCAACATGACCGGTATAATTGTTAAGATTCTTCAGCCGCTTATCGTTGATATATTCTAAATGTTTGTGGATAGATTCATAATAAGAGGATATCAAACCCATATCCGGAGTCTCGCAAAGTTCATTCCTGGTAAGTTCAGAAAACAATTGTATGTATTTAAATGTCTTTTCCACTCCTTCGTTTGATAAAAGACGACCAGCATCTTTTAAATTATCCAGCTTTATACCCGCTGCTTCCAAGAGAGGATAAAAGTACTCTTTGACTGCTTTTAGTGAGGCTATCGTTTCTTGCTTGATATCTTTTATGATATCCCTTAAATTTGACAAAAAGCTAAAAAAGCGTTTAATATCCTCATTTTCTAAGCCTAAATCTTTTTTGAGCGCAATTAAAACCTCGATATCCTCTCTCTTAGTCTCGATTTCGATATTTGTTTGTGCGCCGGATTCCAAATCTTTTAGGTTTAATTTACCTTTATCCTTGGAAGCCAAATGGCAAATATTTACCAAGACGTTTTCATACTGCAAATCGCTGAGTTTGCTTAAGGTCAATTTAAACGCATCTTTACTTTCCTTCCCCCGGAGCATCATTGAAAGCCTGACCGACAATTTAAACTTCAATTCTTCTACATCAACAAATACCAGCGAGTCTCCCTGTAGATATACACCAATTATTGATACTTTCTCCGAAAAATCCTTCAGCACTTGCATATTGATTTTCCTCATCTGTATAATACCAGAAAGGGCGAGGGAAGATTTATTGATAAAGTTACAGGTTTGGAGTAAAGAAGGAAGTAAATCACGCTTATCATATAAAAGAAATAGCTGTGCACTGCTTAACGTATCCACCTGCGATTTATATATGCTGTTTATACATTCCTTGACCAGATTTATATCAAGCAATTTATCTTTTTTTATCTTTGGGATTGAAATATCACCTTTCCAAATATTGGCTTGTTTTAATTCATTTTCCAACCTTTCTAGTTCAAATAGCTTGTCAGTGAGGTCTTTATATTTGCCCGAATTGTCCCAATAACTATTTAACTGAGTTTCAACGGCACCGTGCCAATTTTCAATATCCTTCTTTACCGCATCCTCGTTGAAATCGTTTGCCCTGTTGTTAGCCGCGGTGATTACCGGACTGGACAGTGTATTTTGAGAAGTGTTGATACCTTTTTCATCCTCTGAAATCCTTAAAACAGAAGGCTTTGCCTTAGGGTGCAGTTCTCTAAATTTATCAATAAGCATCCTGTCAATTACATCAAGGGCGGCCTTTTTGTGTGATGTTATCACTACTGATTTATTCTGCTGATTGGCCCAGTAAGTTATAGCTGCTATTGCATAAGATTTACCGGTTCCGGGTGGGCCATCAACAACAATAATCTTATTATCGGGGTTATCTAAGGCGGTGAGGATTCTTCGTTGGCTTCTGTTTAGACTTAAAGGTATGGTTGACAATAGATTATTTACTGATTTTTTGGGATACTTTTTGTTGTAGGTAGAATCAACTTCGTCTGTCGTATTCTTGACGTTTTCAGAGACGTAATCTTTCACGAAATTAGTAAATTTACCGCCTTTACCGGCGTCGATACGAGTTATCAGCTCAGAGTAGTCAAAAAGTCTTCTATCTTCTTTCTGGACAATCTGCAGTCCAAACCTATAATTTATAGAAGGCTTATTATCAGCACGAAGAGTCTTAAACGCATATTCCAACAAGAATGGATTGAAGAAGTCATAATTATTCTGCAAGAATTTCTCTACACCCCAGAGATAGTCGTTGGCTTCGTTCAATCTGGCTGCGCGGGGAATGGTAAGAATGTTATTAAACCCAAAAGAATTTATTGCCGGTGTATTTATCAGCAAAATATTTCTGTCGCATGATAAGACAATCTCTTCGCTTTTTTCCTCAATAGTTAGCTCTATGAGGAAAATAGGATATTTATCTATAGCTACGTTCTGGCCGTCTGCTGTTGAGGAAATCTGGTGGAAGAAGATATAGGGCCTTCCCATTCCAATAAAGCTTGAGAATTTTCTTATCGTTGCATAAAGGTCGTACATTTTGAGTTCAAAAGAGCTGGTTTTAATTATTTCTTTAATCTTATCGTGAAACGACTTTTCGTCACCGGCTTTTCCAATAATTGCTCGAAAAGAATCGTATATCCCTTGTTCAATGCTGTTAGTGTTTAAAGATGTTATAGGAGTGGATGCAGATGGCAGTTCTTGTAGTAATTCCTCCTTCTTTTGCCTCTGGAGTCTCAGGAGTGTTTCTTGGATAGCATTTCTGAAAGTAAGGTTAAATTTTCTCAATCCTTCGCGTAACCCTTTTTCCTCAAATTCTTTATTTTCTACTACCGCAGTATTGTCCTTTGTGTCTTTGTTATCCTCAGCTATTATTGTTTTGTCACTCTCCGTTTTTCTTAGCTGTGTCCTTGCCTGTTCAATGCAATTTTCTAGGAATCCCAAATCATAGTCTCTTTCAAGTTTTTGAAGCAGTGCTTTCTTAAAGTCGTCTTCACTAAGAGAAACAGAATATTCCCCTTGCTTGACAGATATATTTAACTCGGTTTTGTTTTTTATGGAATCCAGTACCTTTTTCTGGAATTCAGGAAAAACTGACAGCTCTGTCGTGAGACTGTCATCTGTCCACCTATATCTGATTTTGGTCTGAAATCTGAATCGGGTTTCAGTGTAGGTTGCAAAATAATTTAAGATGCTTTTTGTGAATGTGTTCATACTGTATTCCTGGGACTATTTATTAACTCTATTTTAATAAACGATTCAAAATCCTCTGGCTTAATACGCCATTTGCCAATCTTTGTAGCCTTATCTCGTTAGCCTTAATCAAATCCCTTATCCATCCCTTCGACAATATTCAGTTTTTCGCAAGTCGCCTAACTGCAAGGTACCTTTTTAGATCAACTGTAGCTTAGGTCTCACTTTTAAAGGTAATTTCTTTCATATTTTCTTTGACATTACTTTATTTTACCTGCAACACTAATGTAGTGTCCAGTTTTTGGAGTTCACTATAATGGTATCGCTAGTCATTATATTGAAAATGCTTTCTGTAATTCGCTATTTCTAGCATATCTGATAGTTTTATTCCTGAAGTATCCCAATATTTTATCTTTATCTTCACCCAATGCATCAGTGGCTGAAATGTATTCATAAATATCTTCCCAAGTTACTCTCATAAATTTTCTATTTTCATTTTGCTTAATGCATTTTCCGAATTCTGACCCTATATTCCTTTCTTCCTTCTTTCCATTTTTCCTTACAAGATTTAGCAAACAAAAATCCAAATTTTCGTTATCTGCTATCCAGGATCCAATTAACCAGAATCTCATTAACTGATAATAACCGGCATCTATAATATATTCAACAGGTTGTTTGAGGAAATAATCACCTTTACTGTATCTTCTTACCCTCTCTGCTTTATCTTCTGCGGTATGGTTTCTATTGAAATCAATTTTATTTGGAGCTGTTAGTTTTGCTTCAATAAAGAAGAGAGCATCATCGCTTTTGATAATTAGGTCCGGCTCGGAACTTCTTTGTGAGCGTTCCTTGAATTCTTTTCTTGCCCTTTCCAGCTCATTCCACACCGTTTGTTGAGATTGTGAATATGACCAGTAAATTACTTCAGGGTTTTTCACTGAAAAATTGTGCAATCCTTCTAAGAATCCAGATAGCAATTTAGTTCTTTCCAAAAATCTAAAAACATTCCATGTAACAGCATCTTCGCTGTTATCGTGGTGTAGTTGTGCTCTAATTCTCTTTAACACAATTATTTCATCGAGAATGTCTTTGTCCGCATCGTACCAGAGTGAATTATTTCTCAAATCCTTGTAAATAAAAGTAGTTGGTGTGATGTAGATTCTGTGTTCTTTGCAAAGGTATTGGTCAAATTTTTCTCTATCAATTTCTCCCTTTTCAAGATAGGCATCCAATGACTTTAAGACCCCTTTTGTCATCTTTTCAACTCGACTTTCACATCCGATAACGGGACATACGATTGTATCCCCTTCTACCTCAATCTTTTTTTTCAACTCTTCTAACCCGAACATTTTTAATCCTCTCAGGGGTGATTTCAGATAACGTTTTACGTGTTTGCGAAGTTGCGAGCGTTAGCGAACCGCGTACCCACTGTTATGTGCAGTGTGCAAGTTTAATCCAATATATTTTTTATCGTGCCGAACCATTGTTCAATCTCTTCATAGGCATTTAGCTCTTGTAAGAATTCCTTTGTCATTAGCTCTATTCCTTCGGTACATATTTTTTCTTTTATTTTTCTTTCTCTGAGTGGTACATTATTAGCCTTAACGACTGGGATAATATCCAATTGATCCCACTGTTCTATCCAATTATCATTAGTCTTATCTATTAGCGTATTATGATTTAGTTCACGAAAAATTTGTTCAATAATACTCGGATGGACATAATTTTCAATCTCTCTTTTTTTCGTAGTAAATCCTCTGCTACCATCATCTCTGTTATCCACTTGCTGAGCAGTTTGTTTATATTCCCCTTTATCACTATCATAGAAATGAACTTCAGGCAAATTAAGTTTCCTTAAATAATGATTATTTACCCAATGCTTGAGTGTTGACCCACCTAAAGGTATCAAGACAACTCTTTGGTCGTTTTCTAGGTCAATAATCATACTTTCATCTAGTTTTTTAGAAAGCCTTTTGAAAAACTCAACATCTGTAGGTCCCTCCACACAAACTATCAGTTTTAATTTATCAATTTTCTCTTTATTAATTAAAGGAAAAACACCTAAACTCTCTGCTATTTTTTCAAGAATTTCGTCCGCTCTTTTCTCTATTACAATATGAGCATCTTTTTTATACAAAAATCTCAAACTTTCTATAGGCAATAAGCTTGCTATTCCTGGGCTATGAGTGCTTACAATTATTTGAGCATCATCTCTTGATGACAGTTCAAGAAATGCCTCTATTAACTTCCTTTGATGCTCTGGATGTTGAGATGTTTCAGGCTCTTCAAAAGCATAAATGATATTTGGAATATTTCTTTCCTCTTTTTTCTTCTCAGCTTCTGCTCTGAAAAAGTTCAATAATATCAGCCTGCGAACTCCACTACCTCTTTTGTTAAGGGGTATTCCTTCATCGCTACTTATTGTTATTCCCTTAAATACATTTTCCCATTTTGGTTCTGGTATTTCAGGCTTTAGTTCTTGTGCTATTTCAGGGCTCATTTCATTTAACTTTTCAATCGTTTGGTTGGCTATTTCAGTAATTGTTGTTTCCACTTCCTTTTGTATCCCTTTTAACTTAATTTGAAGTTCTTCCTTCTGGAGAATTTTTTTAATTGCAATTTTCATTGGATCTTGAACTTCACTATCTTGATCAACATTCTGTCTGTCAGATTGAAAAAGAGCATATAGCGGCATATAGTTTTTAAGTTGCTCCCATATCTGTTTAGCACCTTCTTTATCTAAGGGGATGCTAATTTCTTCTAATTTTATTTCTTCATCAATGCTCTCTCTTATCGCTTTTCTGATTTTTGAAGATACTCTTTTATCTTCTTCTGATAAGTCTATCCCCAAAACTTGAGCCTTTGTTTTTAACTCCGATATTTTAAATGATAGTAGATCATTCAATTTAGGATTATTTGGGTGATTTGCCAATATGGAAGTCCTTTTGAGCTTACCATTTGAGTATATTTTATGAACTTCTAAGTTTCCGTTTTTGTTAAGCAAATATTCTTCTTTTAAATCTGTTTGAACTGTGGCATCTATTATTAACTTTCTAGGTAGATCTTCAAGCACAACACCAAGTAATATATCAGAAGAATTCGCACCTTTACTTAGGTCATCTTTGTCAATTTTCACATGTGCATCTTTCTCATTGAGAAATATATCAAGTGCTTCTAAAACTGTGGACTTACCAATGTCATTTTTCCCAATGAATGCTGTTAGATTGTCGAAATCTATAGTCGTTCTTTCCTTGAATATGCGAAAGTTTTCTAATATCAGTTTCTTAATTTTCATTTTCATTTCTCCTTTAACTGCACATTGCACATAACGGAACTCGGGTTTGCGAAGTGGCGCTGCGCTACAAGTCTAACCTCGGGCGAAGCCCGAGTTCCCCTAAGCAAAATGAAGCGAAGCGACATTTTGCTTAGGGTTTCCAGCATATACAAAATTTCGGCTTAGCCGAAATGTATGCGAACGAAGTGAGCCGTATACACGTGTTATCTGCCGTTTTCGGCATAGTAACTACAATAATGTTTTACCCCGTAAATCATACATTTTGGATTCTTCTCAAGACATACGCCATCTTTCAAACCAAAATATTGATCCTCTCCTTTCTGCCCATACTTTACAAAAAGTTTATCAATATATCTTATTGGATGCCCTGTTGCATGACTAAATTTTCGTCCTTGAATAACAGTTTTGAGATATTGTTTTTCGCTTTCAATTAATCCTAATCTCTTAAAAATTCTTATTATAACTCTATCTGGCTTTATAACAGGTAATCCAATATCCATCATAAAGTGATAAACTGTAATATCACCTAAAAAAGCGAATTTATATTCAATTTCTTCTTTGAAAAGCATAAGATTTTCAAATGAATCATTGGGTCCAAATGACTTCACATAATCATCAAACGAACCATATTCATGCACAATTTCTTTGAATATTTTTGCATTCTTAATACATGCTTTAATTTTTTTATGATTTTTTATCATTCTTGGGTCAGATAAAATCCTATGTATGTCATTTTCACCATAATTAGCAACAGTTTCATAATTTGGAAAATGTGATACAATCACATCCAATTTTTTTCTTACAGTTTCTGCTCTAAAGCCAGAATAAAAAATAATAGCAATCATTCTACTAAAATACCCATCATTCGATAAACTTTGATTTTCGTAGTCTTTAAACTCGCCAAAATGAGAATCAAATAGCTCCCTTGAAAGGGCACTCACATTTCGTAATGTAGTTTCTATTTGATTGAATATGGCTTTATGCTTTTGCATTTTTCACACCTACAGACAATTCCAGATAACTTAAAATAACCGAACTACTTCGTTTATTCATGGCTCTAGGTGAAGCTTTAGACTGTGACTTTTTGTTATTGCTATCTTGAGGAAAACGGGAGACATATCCTTTTACTCATCCAGAAAATAGCCAGCTGGTTTCTCGAGCACTTTAGCGATTTTGACCAGGGTTTTTATAGATGGTAAAGATGCACCGGTTTCATAGCGAGAGATGCTTTTTTGTTTGGCATTGATTTTTTCGGCGAGTTGAGTTTGGGTTAGACCAAGTTCTACGCGGCCCAATCTTATCTTTTTACCTAGTTTCTTTGGGTCCATTTGTTTCCTCTTTCTTAAGAGAAACATGAAAACAGATTTGTGGAGATTCTGTTTTTAAACCGAGATTGCTTCGCTTGCGCTCGCAATGACAAGCGAAGAGCATGTTGCTTCGGCTTCGCCTCGCAATGGCAGAAATTGCGTTTTGACCGTCTTATGAGAGAAACCTGGCAAAATACGCTTCCCCCTCACCCTATCCCTCTCCCCTGAGGGGAGAGGGTGCAAGACACGAGATATAAGCAATCAGCAACGAGCAACTAGCGACAAGCAACGAGTTTATGGCGGAGGGACTGGGACTCGAACCCAGACGGGCATTGCTGCCTTTCACCGGTTTTCAAGACCGGCCCCTTGCCAATTCGGACACCCCTCCGACTATGTTTTCTCTATCCAATCCGTCCCCATCATATAAGGACGGAGTACTTCCGGGATAAGAACACGACCATCTTTCTTCTGGAAATTCTCCAGGATAGCTACCACTGTTCTCCCTATGGCTAATCCAGAGCCGTTAAGAGTATGCACATAGTGGGTAGATTTGTTGTCCCTATCCCTGAACTTTATGGAAGCTCTTCTGGCCTGGTAATCTTCAAAATTAGAGCAGGTAGATATCTCCAGAAATTCTTCCTGACTGGGAAGCCAAACCTCAATATCGTAGCCAAAAGCAGCGGAAAAACCCAGCTCTTCTCCACACAATCTCACCACCCGGTAGGACAGTTTCAATCTCTTCAATACTTCTTCTGCTTCTGAAGTTAACTTCTCCAGTTCCTCATAGGAAGTTTGAGGAGTGGTGAATTTAACCAATTCCACTTTATTGAATTGATGCTGTCTGATTATTCCCTGAATCTTCTTGCCATAAGCACCAGCCTCTCTCCTGAAACAGGGAGTATATGCAACGTAAGATAAAGGAAGAGCATCCTCAGTTAGAATTTCTTCTCGGTAAAGATTGGTCACCGGTACCTCAGCCGTAGGAACAAGATAATAATCATCTCTTTCGCACTTATAGAGGTCTTCTCGAAATTTGGGAAGCTGTCCCGTCCCTGTAGCAGCAGCCGAATTGGTCATGAAAGGAGGAAGGACTTCCGTGTAGCCCTGACTGACATGAAAATCGAGCATAAAATTAAT
>Ga0315541_1001366_pt1 | contig 22998 bp, 30 predicted proteins | sample SalMarSW160190MG_FD_203095 | JGI IMG/M metagenome (GOLD analysis project Ga0315541, IMG submission 203095) | Salt marsh sediment microbial communities from the Plum Island Ecosystem LTER, Massachusetts, United States - Salt Marsh Sediment SW1601-190 ...
GTGTCAAATGCGGACGCTTCAGTTTTGAGAAGAATTTTTATCGCAGAAAAACAGGATCATAAATGGACATTCAAAACGAAATCTTAGAGCAGCGATGGGGAATGCTGACTAATTCATTCGCATTACCGGTCCCGCCGATATGCAAGGTTACAGAGCGGGAAATAATGGAGCATTCACAATTTATAGATTTGGTAAGAGCGGCAGAAGATGAGCCGCAATTAAGTAATTCAAGGCAGTTGGAATTGATGAAAAGGTTCCGGCGATTTTGCGAAACTCAATGGCTTTGGAGAGACAGAAACTAAATGCCGGTTAGAAATACGAGTTTGATGGCGCTCGAGCAAATCCAGGATAAGCTGGAGCCTGACCAGTGGGCGGTCTTTGAAATATTGGATGAGATAGGCCCAGCATCCGATAGGCGGATTCTCGAAGCTCTTAATCAAAAAGAGCAGATGACATTAAAACCTAAACGCTTCAAAAAGAGGTGGGAGATAAATCAGGTAACCGCCCGGCGTAATGAGCTCGTCAAATTACAACTTGTCAGATACATAGGGATTTATAAAGGGCAATTCCACGGAAAGAATAAAACATATTATTTCTGGGCAGTTAGAGGGGATGAAAGAGAACCAATCGGATGGGAGAGATTGCCGGACAAGCTGCTTGCCGTTGTAATCCCTGACAAGTGCGCAAATTGCAGATATAGAAGGAATTTTATACAGCAGCAGGCAGGCAGACTGATCGTGGAGAAATTAAACGTTAGCCAGGCAGGAAGGATTTTGGCTCAACATCGACAAAGTAGAAAGAGGCAGCCAATAGAAACGGCCTTATTATTTGGATGGAAATTATGGGTAAACCCTTAACAGACGAACAGATTTGGGGCGTGCCAGCGGAAGAAGGTGAGAAAGTAGAATCATCGGCGAATTATTGCCCATACAAAGAGATCGAATGCTCGGCCTGGGACCATGACTGCCAGGCGGAAATTTGCATTTTGGAAGCAGATTAAATGGATCAGTCGCATCTTTTCAGTGTCGAGATGGCAAAAAAGTACGGGGTGAATGCCGCAATTATGATTCGGCATTTTCAATTCTGGATTTCAAAGAATAAAGCCAACGGTAAACACCAGCATGACGGCCGCACGTGGACATATTGCTCAGTCAAAGCGTTTACGGAGATTTTTAAATACTGGACCTCCCGGCAGATTCGAGTTATATTGGACAAACTTCTTCGCAAGGGGGTCATAATCAAGGGCAACTATAATCCGAAAGGATACGATCACACCACTTGGTATGCTTTTAAGGACGAAAAGCGATTTGTCATAATTGACAAATCGAATAGTCAAAAAGGGAAAAAGGGTTCGTCAAAAACGTCAATTGGAATTGACGGAAATGACCGACCTATACCAAATCCAATAACCAATGATAAAACAGATAAATCAACAGATCAATCGTTGCTTCCCCCAAACGAGATGTTGGAATTGGATTTGAAGATAGCAGAAGGCAAAAAGTTCTTCTTAGAAAACCTACCGAAAGTATTTCACAACCGCATAAATAGAAGAGAGGCAGCAACTTTCGCGAGGATTACGTTATATCTTATTGCGGAGTGTCAGGCTTGCAGGCTTAAACCATCCATTTTCTACAAGGCAATCGACTGGGCAAAGGAAGCTATGGTTTCAAATGCCGCCAGTAAAAAGGCTCTGTTCGTAAGCAAAGTTAAACAATCAACAGGATTCAAGGCACAGAAGAAACTATTGGTCGGGTAAATATTAACTTTTTTTAGGAGAAACAAAAATGAAATCAAAAAAATTCATACTTTGTTTGATGTTTATGAGCTCGATGCTCATATATGCAGGTTGTGATACCACACCTGCCGAGCGAGTGGCTGCTATTAAGGCAACTCTCAATCAAGCCTCTGCTATTAATCAAACAATAGATTCCAGCATCGCCGATGTCGAAAAGGTTGTTGCCGATAGCCAAACAATTATAGCCGACCCTAACATTCCGCCGGATATGCGGTTGGAGGTTGAGCAGGTTCTTGCAAAAGCCTCCACCCATCTGGCTAAATTGAAAGCCGAAAAGCAGAAAGCCTCAGCCTTCATCGAGCGGTATCAAGCACTTCTCGACCAGGTCGATGTAAATAATTTAACCGTCGAACAGGAATTGCAGCTTTATGCCGAAGGAGCTGGCGAAGCCGGTAAGCTTTTACCCCAACCATATCGAGGCTATGTTATTCTTGTTGCCGCCTTGGTGCCCTTGCTTGGCAGTATCATTAAGAATATTAACCAGGCCCGGCAACTTAAGGACGGCAGAAAGAAAATAACCGAACTGGTCATATCTGTTGATTCGTTGCTCGAGTCAGATCTTGTAAGTGACCCGAAGAAGGCCAAAACACTATTGGCAAGCAAGCAACCGACGGCATCAGCCGCGGTCGATGCCATTCATGGTCCAATGAAGAACACCGGGCCATAAATACAACGAGGTGAAAGGTCCCCGCCCGTGTTTTTTAAATTGCCGGGCGGGGCTGTACTGAAAAACCGGATTAGTGAAAGGAGATATTGATGCAATTGTGCAATGTAGAAATTAAACAAATCAGAATTAGCGGGGATAATCCCAGAATCATCAACAAAAAAAGCGAGGAGTTCCGCGAGCTGGTAAGCAGCATAAAGTCGCTGGGCGTCAAGGTGCCTATTCATGTCCGCGAAAACCCGAACGGCAAAAGCGGTTATGAAATGATTGCTGGCGAGAGGCGGCTGCTGGCTGCCGGAGAAGTGGGCCTCAACACGATACCTACCATTAACCACGGCGTGTTAAGTGACGATACGGCGTTCGAGGTCACGTTCGCCGAGAATTTTGCACGCGAGGACCTGACACCGCTTGAACAGGGCAAGGCCGTTGCGACGTTGATGGTTAAATACAAAGGCGATGTTAAAGCGGTGGCTTCTAAGATGGGCAAATCAGTTCGATGGGTCATGCAGCGAAAATCAATCCATAACAATTTATCCCAGCTGTGGAGAAAAGCAATAATTGAGGATCCGGATTTCAAAGATTTTACGGCATCACATCTACAGATGATTGCTGCGATGCCTCGGAACGTTCAGGATGAGTTGTTTAAGTATTATGATATCAGTTATGGGGAAATACCCACAGTCAAGGAACTTGAAAAAACCATTTCTGATCGCATGCGTCTTTTGACTAAAGCACCATGGAATTTAGACTGTTCCAAACTGATAGAAAAAGTGGGTGCCTGCAGTAAGTGTTCTAAGCGCAGCAGCAGCCAGCCGGGCCTGTTCGATGATACAGATGATGCTGAGACAATTAAGAAAAACGACCGCTGCCTCGACGAGAATTGCTGGAATGCGAAATTAAAAGCACATCTTGAATGGAAAATTAATGAGCTGAAGGCAACATATCCCAACCTCATTTATGCGGTCATGCCAAATGACTCCTTTGATTATAGTGAACGCCTGGAACTGCAGGAGAGATTTGGTAACGTGGCAAATGAATGGAAGGTTTCGAAGGAAGGCGCCAAAGATGCTATCCCTGCACTGATTGTGGCCGGAGCCAACGCTGGGGAATTGCGGTGGGTTATTATCAAGACAACAACCAGCTCAGGAACAACACGCGAGGTGGGTGCTGATGGCAAGCCGAAACCGAAGCCATTGAGGGAACGGCGGGCCATGCTCGAGAAAAAACGCTGGTTCGTCGTGATTCGCAAATTGATGGAAATAATCGGGGAAAGTCCTGTCGAGAAGGTTATCAGTAAAGACCACGTTATCACGGTGATGGCCCTGGTGGTGACATTCGGCACAAGCAAAGCTTACGGGGACAAGGGTAATTGGGATGACTTTAAGAAGCTGACAAAATTGCCGGAGGTTTTAACAAAGCTGTGGGAAAGTGTAAGAGGGACTATCCGCAACAACCTGTCCTATTGCGGTCCCATTACTCAAACGCCCGACCATCTTATTGGGGATGCCAAGTGCACCGCCCAATTGCTGGGGATCGACATCGATGCGATGTTCAAAGAGGTGTCCGAGAACGATTATCCGGAACCAAAATCCTGGGCAGGTCTGAAAGCGGATGGCACACCCAAAGCGGCCGGGCCGAAAAAGAAAAACTCGAAAAAGGCCGGCAAATCAAAGAAAGCCAAATCATAGGGCATGAATGGCGGTCCTGGTGGAGAAAGTGGTGACACGGGGCACCAGGGCTGCAGAAAGGGTTAATAAATGGGTGTTATCTATCGACCAGCGGGCAGAGCCGGGGAGTTTTCGCACCTGGCGGCGAATCTATATGTCGGCTGCAGTCATGGTTGTATGTACTGCTATGTGCCGGATTATACGCATAACAACGAGTTTCATACTAAACAATCAGTTCGTAAGGATGTGATCTATCAGCTGAGGAGAGAAGCCCCGAATTTCACAGGCACGGATGAGCAGGTATTACTCTGCTTTACTTGTGATCCATATCAACCACTTGATGATACCGAACAAATCACCCGCCAGGCCATCAAAATTCTGCGAGCTAATGACGTGCCGTTTCAGGTTTTGACTAAAGGCGGAATAAGGGCCACGCGAGATTTCGACCTATACGGTCCTTATGATACATTCGGAACGACTTTGACGCTGTTGGATGATGATAAATCCAGATTGCACGAGCCGCGTGCAGCTCTGCCGCAAGAGCGGATTGCAGCGATAAAGCTTGCCAAAGAAAAGGGAATCGAGACATTTGTCAGTCTGGAGCCGGTTGTAGAGCCGGCGGCTTCATTAGAAATAATCCATCAAACACGTACATTCGTTGATCATTTCCGAATCGGCAAACTAAATCACGTGGATACCGGAATTACTGCTCAAAGTTGGCGGAGATTCGGTATTGCGGCCATTCAATTGTGTCGAGATCTCGGTGTCGATTATTATATCAAAGCGGATTTGGCCAAATATCTTGATGGGATTCACTTTTTCAACACAGACAAACGAAAGGTCAAGCGATGATAAACTGGCTCATTGCAGCTATTGCCTTGGTGGGGGTTGTATTGAATGTTTGGGGCAAATGGCAAGGGTTTTTGTTCTGGCTTATTTCTAACGCTTGGTGGTGTGGATACAACTATGTTTCGAATGAATATGCTCAATCGGTTTTATTCGGTGCGTTCTGGTTTCTGTCGTTGTATGGGATTTATAAATGGCGAAAGAATAGAGAGGCAACTGAAAAGAAAATAGAGCAGGCCAAGGCGGAGAGACGCAACTTTAATAACAAGCAAATGTCGACATTGTTTCATAATAATTTCGTTATGGCTCAGCATATTGTTGGACAGAAACATCCAAAAAAATCATTTAAGAAGGGAAAATCTGATGGCAAAAGAAGCTAAAAAAATCTCAGGTGAGGGTTTTCTGACAAGTGCGACATTGAAAACCGGCGGGATTAGATTTGTGTTTGATAACTGCACATCGAACAGTTCGATAGAGCAGCTTCAGAAATTAACTAAGCCAAAACAAAAAGACAAAGAAAAAGTGAAATTTGCCTTCGAGGCCGTACAGCCGGATCTACCATCGATGGAGTAATTCATGAGGCAACCGCGGACCGGTCCGAGAAAACGCAAGGATGTGATCAGCTGGAGAAAGCTCTTAAATGATGAGGAGCAGCAGCAGTTTATGGTCCATTTAAGAAAACAAGCCACTACGATTATGGGCAGGCGGATTTACTTGATATGTGACATTTTGCTTAATACAGGCCTGCGTATTTTGGAATTGGCCAAGTTGCGGATTCAGGACACGCCAGGTGTTTTAGGTGAAAACGTGATTGAAGTTTATATGGGTAAGGGCAAAAAGGACAGAACGGTACCTGTCAGTCAACGGCTGGCTAAAGCGATTGATAAATATATTCGCGAAATAAGACCGAGAACCCTGCCTCGACATATCCGTCGCAGTGATACGAGCAAGCCTATATTTTACAGTTCGCAACGGCGGACATATCTACAGATGGTCAAAGCAATCAACAAAAAAACCGGCGAACTGAAAACCAGGACTCGAGTATCTGTTTCGTTGTATAGGATAATAAAAGGTCTGGGCCAAGCTGCCGGCATAGCCAAAGCGATCCATCCCCACATGTTCAGGCATACGTTTGCAGTTAATGCTTTGAGGTCGAAAGAAGAAGGGGGAGCTGGAATTGATATATACGCACTGCAAAATTTAATGGGGCATTCGAGCCTGGAGACAACGGCCAAATATCTGCACTTTATTAACGGCCAGACGAACAGAATAGGTGAGCGTTTGGACCGCGGTTATGATGAGTTTTTATGAGCCAATGTAAACCTTTTGTAGAGTAATGATGACTTTAATTTATAAATTACTTGTAAGGTTATGTTTTTGTGGTGGTTATAAAAGCAACCGAGCACGCTTAAAATCACAAAAATTAAGCCAGCGGACATTCAAACAGGTGTTTGAAATTGGCCTTTTTAACTCAAAAATAGGGTTTTGGTTTTCAAAATCTGTGTTTTTGATAACAAAAATGGTGGTGCATGGGGACATGACAGTGACATCGGTTTTTAACATAGAAATGCGGATTTTAGAAAAGGTTGTGTCCGCTATGTCCGCTTTTTTTGGCGAATCTGCGTTTTTGAGTCAAAAACGTGGGGACACCAAATCTGCGTTTTTGAGATGTAAATAAGGATTTTGCAAGACAATTTTGCAGGGTAGCGCGCATCGAAAGGGAAAACGAAATGAATGCAACAAAAGCAATGAAAATTGTTATCTCTGCCCTGAAGTTTATGCAGGGCTATAAAGAGGCAGAACAAGACATGGGCCTGCAGCCCACAATCCCCTTGGATGACATCAAGGGTGTCATAGCTTCAGTAGAGGATTCCGCTTTAATAAAAAACGAAACGATTAAGCTGATCACTTCCATCCTAAAGACAAACATAAAAGTTTTAGAGAAGGGATGCCAAACGTATGCTCGAGACAAGGTTTTTTGTAAACAAGCTCAAAAAAAGATTGGTGTGTATAAAAAAATTCTTATAGGGCTACCAAGCTTTATTACCATTGGTGACACAACATCTATTGAGATGAAGATGGGAGTGAGTGTTGCTTGTGAAATTGAACATAAAAAATAAAAATGTCTACGGGTCCTTCCCAGGACTTGCGTTCAGTTGCAGTTGATGATGGCGCGCAAAAAGTGAATTTTGCGAGCAAAAATGCGTGTCCGGCCGGTGGAAATGACCCGCAGGAAATGTGCACCGCCGGATGGAATGGCCGAATTGAGAGGTGAAGGATGAAGCTGACGACAGAACAAGTTAGGGAGCGGTTGCACAATAAATATTCCGGCAATGATGTTATCCTGCTTGACGAAGTGAGAAGTGCAACAGGTTTTGGTTATAATTGCACAACGGCGGATGCCTTATGTTTTCATCTATGGCCGAGCGGGGGTTTTGAAATACACGGCTTTGAGATAAAAGTTACTCGCAATGATCTGCTCAAAGAAATACAAAGACCTCGAAAGGCCGAAAACATCAGCCAGTTTTGCGATAGATGGTGGCTGGTTGTCGGTGATGCTTCTATTGTTAACTTAGTTGAGTTACCTCCACATTGGGGATTAATGATACCTTATGGGAACGGGTTGAGTATTAAGAAATCTTCTGTATTACGGAAACCTACACCGATGGACAGAGAATTTTTTATGTCTATTGCTCGTAGTATGTATCGTCAGAACCCAGAAGCCGAAGCGATGCAGCAACAATGGCAACGTGGCTATGATGAAGGTTACAAAGAAGGCACAGAAAAAGCCCTGAACGATATGGGTGAAGCCGGTGAAATAATTCAAGCTGTACGGGAATTCGAAAAGACATCTGGGCTGAAAATAACAAGTAAATGGACGGTCAAAAGTTTAGGTGAAGCTGTGAGGGCTTTGCAAGACAGAGAGAAGGTGGAGGACTTTATCACAATGCTGAACTGGCAGCGAAAGCAACATCAAGGTTGTGTAGATAGTCTCAAAGAAATGCTGGCTGCATTGAAAAAATTTCAAGATGAGGTGAAGGATGTGTCGGAAAGGTGAACAGGTTGTGTTGGAATTGCCGGCGGAGATTGATAGCGGCAAAGAAAACCGGACCATCGCCGCCGATAAGTGCTGCGTAAATATTTTGAAACACCTTTGGGCCAATGGAATCGATACGCGAGGACACTGCTGCGGTCATAGCGAATGTAATCCGAGCATTGTCGTTGCAGAAAATTACAACAAAGCCGGCCTTGGCCGGATACTTTTCTTAATCGAAGAGGCAGACCCACTTAAAAGAGAATGGGATTTAATGCAATGGCAATTAACGAAGGTGAATTAGAAAGGCAGGTGATGCGAATGAAATAGAAGCAATGTAAGAAACTGTGATAAGTTACGCGATGTGGGGCGGGAGGTTCAGTAAAAAATGTTAACAAGAAGGTAAAAAGGTGAAGTTTCGTCCCAAAATCCCAAATTGAAAAACCGCCCCACAGGATTTTGAAAGAGATTATTGGCCACAGAGGACAGAGAGAGTATAGAGAAAATTAGTGTGGGTAATACCAAAGAATTTAGGTGTCTCAGCCTGTGTACGGGATACGCTGGAATCGAGCTGGGGCTTAAACGAGCTATCCCTGCTCTGCGAACGATCGCTTACGTGGAGATCGAAGCCTTCGCCTGCGCGAACCTGGTTGCGAAGATTGAAGCGAATCTCTTGGATGCAGCACCTGTCTGGACGGATATTAAGACCTTCCCTGCACGATATTTTCGCAATCGGGTACACATCATCACTGCCGGTTATCCCTGCCAGCCGTTCAGTTGTGCGGGAAAACGAAAAGGAACGGACGACCCTCGATACCTTTGGCCGCATATTGAGCGAATCATCAAAACAATTAAGCCTATTTGGTTCTTCGGGGAAAATGTCATGGGACATATTAAATACGGCTTCGCTGATGTTTATCGAAGCTTACGAAAAATGGGTTATTCGGTTGAGGCGGGATTATTTAGCGCGGCAGAGTGCGGTGCGCCCCATCTTAGACGCAGATTATTCTTTCTGGCCCACAATACAAATTGCAGATTCAAAACAATGTCGATGCAACAAGAGGGGCAATCCGCATCTGGGGACAGCAGTTCAAAACTGGCCGACACCGAAAATACCGACAGGCGGAGCAGAGAAAAGGCAGAGCAGAGCGAAACGAGGAAGCGGCGGAGAAGATTTGGCAGCGGCGATACAGAATGCTATTGGCCTGCCGCATTTGGACAGCAACAATATGAGTGGGAAGAGCCCAGGGTTATGGATGACACCCGAGGCAAAAAACGAGCAAGGTTATCAAATAGCCAGAGGCAAAAAATATCCAAGACTGGGAACACAGGCGCGATTTGCAACACCCACTTGCCCGGGGAAAAGAGGAACAGCGGGCGGACAAAAAAGAAACTTGTTGAAAGATCTAAAATGCCGAACCCGCCAATTAAACCCCGATTGGGTAGAGCAACTAATGGGACTCCCTGTAGGATGGACAGATTGCAATTACTCGGTAACGGTGTCGTGCCGCAGCAGGCGGAAAAGGCGTTCAGGGAATTGATGAGGCTGTTTGAATGAAAAGTATTCGATATTCGATGTTCGATGTTCGATACTTGATGTTCGATATTCGAAACAAAATGCGAAAATCAAAAATCAAAATGCGAGACCATGAGTGAATCGGGAATGAAAACTGATACCGTCATCCATTGTGAGCGGTGTGGAGCCCGTTGCAAAGTGGATGGGCCGCGAAACCCAGAGGCAAAGATGCTACGTCTGTCTAAAGGGCCCAAAGGTCTGTGCATAAACTGTGCCGTTCACGATTGGTTGAGAAATACTTATCCGGTTAATATGCTTCTAGCGGAATCCGGACCGAAGATACTGGCCTGTCCGCATATACAAAAGCAATTTACGGAAATAATGCAAGTCGGGCTGGCTGAGGCGCAGCCAAATGAAATCAATTGGGACTTAATTATCGAAAATTGGGATTTGCCGTTCCCGCACAAGGTGAAGCCGAGCGCGATTAATCCATGTACGCAGCGGGTAATGGATGAGATAGCGGCTGGGAATCGCCCGGGCCTCGGTAGCGCGGCCCCGCCAAAGCCTGACCCGCTGGCTGGTAAGATGACGATTACGAGTTTTGAGGAATTGAACTTGCTGGAGCCGGGTTTGGGTGACGACTTAAAATCAGCACTTGAGGGCAACAGATGAGTGAATGTAAGCGATGCGGTCAGTGCTGCCGGACATTGTGGGCTCAAATTACACGGCGGGACATCAGGCGAGAGCCGAAATTGCAGCAGTACGCAAACGAGGCAGATCGGGACTGGTGGCTGCTGCCGACGCCGTGCCCGTTCCTGACTGAGGAAGGACTGTGCTCGATCTATAAAACACGGCCTACAGAATGCAGGGGCTTCGAGGCCGGTGTAGATGAGAGATGTTATATGAAGAAAGCAAGGGAAATGGGCGTGTTTAACCCTGTAACTATACGGTAGTTTCGATGCGGAATTGTCAATGGACTTGGCCATCCCTTACGGGACTGTAAGATAAAAAATGAAGGAGATATTAATTGAATGAAGGTTGTGCTGCAAGATAAAGATTCTGGCGGAACAAAGGTGCTGGTCAGTGATTCGAAATGCTGCCCATTCTGTACACTCGTTCCCGACGGCAGGATTCGCTGTCAGCTTACTTTAGCCGGACCAGGCCCGAACGACGGGACGTGCCCGTGCGATGATACGCTCCCGGATGATTGCCCGCTGCTGAAAGGGCCGGTTTTAGTGAAAAAAGTGAGGTGAAAAATGAAAAAATTCCATGTACATGTTTACGAAATAGCTCGAAAAATGGAAGTAGATGTCGATGCAAAAACTGAAGTTGATGCGAAAACACACGCACTTCGATTAGCAAAAGAAAATGCATTAGCTACAGTAAAGAGTGATTGTAAATTTATATCATTATCGTTTGAAATGGACGAAAAAGGCAATGGCTCTACTACAGGCCCAACCGAAGATAAAACAGTTCAGGCTTAGTGAGCTGAAACTAGCGGAGTATAACAGATGATGAATCAAAAACAGAAAGGAGTGAAAAAAATGGTTTACAAATGGAAATTTCAGCCGAAAGGCAATGTAAGCGCCCAAGTGGCGGGTGAGTGCATCGAGCAGATCGCCAAAAAGAACAGAGGGGCGATAACAGCGAAAGCAATTGTTAAAGAGGCGAAAGCCCAAAGATCGCCCCTGCACAATCTCTTCGAATGGGACGATACGGTGGCAGCAAAGAATTACCGCGAAGAACAGGCCCGACAAATCCTCGTCCAACTCGTAATCGTTCAAAAAGGCAAAAAGGATAAAGAACTATTGCGAGTAAGAGCATTTGTTTCGGTGGAAGAAAAGAGAGACATTCATTACACGCCGTTCGAAAGGGCAATGTCGAAACCACATTTGAGACAACAACTTCTCCAGCAGGCCTTGTCAGAAATAAATACCTGGCGGGAAAAATATAGAGAATTAGAAGAGCTTTCTGGAATTTTTGATGCGATTGCAAAGGTGACGACCAAACAGAAAAAGAGAATATTACGCCGAAAGGCCGGTTAAAAAAAATGATACGGCGGGGTATGGTGCGGCGCAGTATGGTGAGTTGGGATATGGTCGGGCAAGGCAGGTAAGGTTTGGCCGGGCAGGTTTCGGTAAGGTTGGACGAGGTTGGATAGCATGGTTCGGCTTGGCAGGTAAACTTTGGTGGGGCTGGGTGTGTTGAGGCCCGGCATGATATGTTGTGGTGAGGCAGGTGAAGTCAGGCGCGGCGGGGCAGGATGCGGCGGGGCAGGATGCGGCGTGGCGGAGCACGGTTTGGTGCGGTACGGTATGGCCCGGCGCGGCAGGCAAAATAAGGCTTGGATTGAATATTAAACCCGAATAAGAGAAAGGATAAAAAAAATGACTAAGATGAAAAAGGTAGAGCAGATAATTGAACTGCCAAGGATAGATGTCAAGTTAATGACTTTGAGGCTCGAAGGCGATTCACCTTTAATTTGTCATGCTTGGAGCGATAAGGCAAAACGAGTGATGTTGGACAAACAAATGAAAAAGGCAAGGCAGATGAAAAAGGCAAAGGACCCGAAGCAGGATTTTAAGAATTCACTCTATCCGCACCACGACGGGGGCTATGGATTCCCGGCAGTTGCGTTCAAGGCGGCGGCGGTAAATAGTTGCACATTTTTAGATGGCGTTACAAAGGTGCTGGCTCGTGGGGCATTTCATGTTGTCGGAGAGCTTGTCAAGATAGAAGGATCCAGGCCCACACCGCGGGAGGACATGGTACGGATAGCGATGGGGACGGCCGATATTCGGTATCGCGGTGAATTTCGAAAGTGGTCGGTCAGGCTGCAAATACGATATAACGCCAGTGTTATCTCTCCCGAACAGATTACCAATTTATTCAATACGGCCGGATTTGCAATAGGCGTGGGCGAATGGAGGCCGCAAAAAGGCGGCTCTTTCGGGATGTTCCATGTAGCATAGTTAATATTCACTAACGACTAACAAGGCATGGACGCCTATGTCTAAGATAACAGAAGTCAGAAGTCAGAAGTCAGAAGTAAAGAAAATCCACAAGCGCAAGCGAAGTGGGGGTAAAAGCGCTGCCGAGATTGCCGAAGCTGAAATCATCGAGACTCAGGCAGAAGCGGCAAAGTTTATCGGCAAGAGTACGAGGACGGTCCGCAGGTGGGAACGCGAGGGGATGTTGGTAGCGACCCAAAACGGCCGTAAGGTCTATATCCGCAGCCAGCTCAAACTGTTCTCCGAGCACGAAGGCAAACAGCCGACCAAGGCAAGAAGCCGGCGAGATGAGGGTGAAGCGGACTTCAAAGAAATCAGGGCAAAACTGGCGAAATTAGAACTTGAAAAAGAGCTGGGACAGCTCGTCAATCGCGAGGAGTTCGAAAAAAAGAATATCAAAAAAATTCTCGCCATCAAAAGTGGAATATTCCTGCTGGTCCGCACAATAGTTTCGGCATTACCTGCAGAGCATAGGCTGCATATAAAAAAATTAGCTGAAAAAGAGGCAAGAACTTTAATCGAGGGTTTTAGTCGGTAAATAGATGGACGTTGGATGACGGACGATAAATGACGAAGTCAGGGACGACAATCTGGTCGAAAGCCGAGCGAGAGGCGTGGAAACTGCCGGAAGATATTACGGTCAGCCAGTGGGCGGTAAAGAACAGGGTGTTGCCGGCAAGCAGCCCTTTCCCGGGGCTATATAGATTGAACCTGACGCCTTATATGGCAGGACCGCAGGATGCGTTCTGCGACGATGAGGTCGAAGAAATAGATTTGATGTTCCCTGCGCAGGTAAGCAAATCATGCTCAGCACAAAATATGATAGGTTACATTGTTGACCAGTGCCCGGGCGAGACCTTCTATGTGGTGCCGAGGGAAAAAGATGTTGATTATGTGACAGAAAAAGTTTTCAAGCCGATGGTGGAACTGTCGGAGGCCCTTTCACGGCATATATCCGGCAGCCCGAGAGACCTGCAGGGGACACATTTCGACTTTGACCGAATGACGTTGTATTTCGGCTGGGCGGGCAGCCCTGCTGAAATGGCGGCAAGATATATCAAAAATCTTTTTTTCGACGAGCCGGACAAATACCCGCCGTTCGCAGGCCGTGAGGCAAATCCGATCGACCTTGCAATCAAGAGAACAACGACGTTCTGGGACAGGAAAATTGTAAAACTTTCAACACCGACAATAAAAGAAAATTATATATACAGCTCTTATAACAACTCCAATATGCAAAAATTTTATATACCATGTCCCCACTGCGGTCAATACAGCACGTGGCCGTTTGTCCAGCTCAAGATACACCCTAACCTGCGGGATCCGGAAGAGATTATAAAAAAAGGAACAGGATGTGTATGGTACGAATGCGAATATTGCGCAGCTAAAATTGAGGAATTACAGAGAGGCGAACTTGTTGCAAAAGGTCTTTGGCTGCCAAAGGGACAAACAATAGATGAGGACGGCAATATACACGGGACACCCTTACGCAGTAAGCGGCACAGCGGCTTTAACGCCCCCGCCTGGATAGCTCCGTTCGAAGGGGTGAGCTGGCCGAGGATTATGGCCAAATGGTTCCGGGCCAATACCGAAGAGGGAATCGCCTTAGGTGAATTGCTTGATTTTAAGAATGCTATCGAAGGAGTGCCGTTCGAGGAAGCGGGAAAGAAATTAAAGACGAGCGAGCTGCGGAAATTAAAGGGCGGATTTTCGCAGGGGACCATGCCAGCCGATTGTGTTACTTTAGTGGCATCGGCTGATTATCACAAATCAAAAACGCGCGGAATCGTTCGCATCGATTACGAAGTCAGAGGATTCGGATATGGTCTGAAAAATTACGTTATCACCAGCGGCTCGGCATCATCGTTCGAGCAACTTGATAAAGAAGTACTGCTCAGTCCCTTTCCATGGGAGGACGGGACGCCAAACGAAAAAAAGCCCTGGCTTGCGGTGATTTGCCTGTTCGTTGATTCTGGATACGAGCCGGATGATGTTTATGAATACTGCCGGCAGCGGCCGGGACTGACAATCCCGACCAAGGGTGAGACCGGCCCGTGCCTGAAACCGCTGCGCCCATCGGAACTGGAATCCGCCACCGAGAGACGATTGACACGCAGACAGCGAATCAGGTACCGGGGGATGCAACTTCTAATAGTCGATACCTACTTTTTCAAGAACCAGGTGATGAGCTGGGCGGAGCCGCGACTTGATGAAAACGGCAAAGTCATCGCGGAACCATTAACGCTGTTCTACAACGAAATTCCGCATTACTACCTTACCGAATTCTCCAATGAAAAGAAGGTTAAGGTCCGCGATACAAAAGGCAACGTCAAATGGGTATGGAAACCAATAAGCCCCGGTGCGCCGACGCACTCGCTGGATACGGCGGTCCTTGCAGCGGCAGCCGGGTTCTATAAGGGCGTGCATTACCTGAGACGGCCGGGAGAGAAAAGAACGGCACCGGCGGCGGCGGGACAAAGAAAGAAAATAAAACTATCGGAATTACAGAGGCAAAAACGAATGAGATAAGGAGATATTAAAAATGGAAAGCACAAACAATACAGAAATCGAACTTAGAAATCAGGGAATAATAAATATCTGCGGAAAAATTTCAGATGATTCAATGCAAAAAGTCATACAGGAATTTGTATATATCAATTCAATCATTGAACCGGACTTCAAGGCTATCCAGATAATCCTCAATTCACCTGGTGGAACTATACCTGCAGGATTTATGCTGACTGATTTTATCGAATTTTCAAAATTGGCGGTCTATATCACGGGACTCGGTATATGTGCTTCTATGGGGATACTTATTCTTTGTTCCGGAGCCAAAGGTCACAGAATCATTACAAAAAATACCGCATTATTAAGTCACCAATACTCCTGGGAGAATGCTGGCAAATATCACGAATTAGTTGCTGATAGAAAAGAGCAGGACTTGGTACAACGGCGAATGATAAAACATTATCTGAAACATACAAAACTAAACGAACGGCAAGTAAGAGAAATTTTATTGTCAGCAAAGGATGTTTGGTTGACGCATAGAGAAGCCAAAAAATACGGACTTATCGATAAAGTTATTTAATGAACAATAAGAAAAAACAGACTGGTCTGAAATGTCCGCGATGCGGATGCGCGGATTTTCGCGATGAGATGGGCAGGCCCTGGGATACGGTGAAAACCATACCCATACCGGGGGCAATTCGGCGTTATAAAATTTGCCGATACTGCGGCAAAAAAGTGCGTACGAAAGAAATTATTGAAAAAGAAGATTAAGAAAAGTTCAAAAATTAAAGTGCAAAAGGCAAAATTACAGTGTAAAATTCAAAAATTGAAAAATGAAAAAGAAAAAAAGTAAAAAATCATTGAGAAAACAAGGCCGCTATACAGGTAAAGAGCTTACGCTAAACGGGCAGCGAATTAATGGTGTTATATGTTTTTCAGTAAAAGGTAAAATATTAAATCAGCGAAATCGCTAAAAAAACTTTCCTATATATAGACCATAATCAAAAAAAAGGTCTATATGTAGACCGCCCACTCCAAAATTCAATTTTTGCCGTTGACAATTCTCGGTAATTGGCCGAAATTCCCTATAGACAACAAGAAGGCGGCTGTGTGGGAGCCCACACCTTCCACAGCAGCCGCCTTTTTTGTTGTTACCTGACAGAGGCGAGAAACGAGGCACGAGCGGCGAGAGACGAAACTATGGCTAATTACACGGCAATCATAACGGCAATCGACGAGGCAATATTAAACTGGGCGGGCGAACCTGTCACACTCTCGGAATCCGGACGGTCAGTGACATACCGCAGCCTCAATTCACTGCTCGATGCGCGAAGATATTACGCCAAACTGCAGCTGCAAATCAATAACAAAAAGCCGTTTCGAATAACACACTTGAAGGCAGGGGGGGCGAGATGAGAAACAGGTTAAAAGTAAAAAGTTAAAAGTAAAAACTAATGAAGATTTTTGGTTTGACAATAAGAAGAGACAAGAAACAGCGAATGACGGTAAGTAATCTGCCGAGACAAAGGGTTCGCTCATACGATGCGGCCGCAATTAATCGACACACTGAAAACCACTGGCTCTATGCAACTGCAAGTGATGCGGATTCTTTAATCCGGCAGGACCTGCCGACACTTAGAAACCGTGCACACTATGAGGTCCGCAACAATTCGTACGCCGAAGGAATTATCGATACGCTTGTGAATGAGCTTATCGGGACAGGCTCGGACCTGCAATTTCTAAGCGGCGAGGGAGAGGACGCCGACAACGAGGTCGAGGAAAAATTCTATCTCTGGATGCAGAAATGCGACATCGAAGGCAGAATGACATTCGGGGACATTCAGCAGCTTACAGGCGCCCGGCAACAGGCCGAATCCGGAGAAGGATTAATTGTTTTAGTAAATACCAAACCGAAAAGGCAATGGGTACGGGCAAGGCCCGAGCCGACGCTTCGTTTGAGGGTAATCGAGCCGGAACGGCTGGGGACACCTATGGGTCTTATGCCAACGGGGCAAACATTCAGCGAGAGATTAAGGGATGGTATCGAATATGATGAAGATGGCAGACCTGAATTTTATTACATACTCAAACAGCATCCTGGCTCGGCATACAACTTAAGCACATTCGGAGAATACGATAAGGTACCAGTGTCGCATGTAATACATCTTTACCGAATAAAAAGGGCGGAACAATCACGCGGGGTGCCCTGGGTGACACCGGCACTGCCGCTGTTTGCGCAGCTTCGCAGGTTCACCCTTGCAACAATACAGGGGGCCGAAACCGCGGCCAATATATCGGGTGCGCTCGAGACCGAGCCATTAGCAGAACCCGAGGAGATAGATGTTGGAGACGAGGTCGAGATTCCCCGCAATGCCCTGCTTACACTACCCGCCGGCAGTAAGATGAATCAAATCAAGCCGGAACACCCGGCGACAACTTATGAGATGTTCAAGAACGAAATTATCAACGAAATTGCAAGACCTGTTAGTATGCCGTTTAATATCGCCGCAGCAAATTCATCGAGATATAACTATGCATCTGGCAGACTTGACCATCAAAGCTTTGATAAATTCAAACGTGTCGTGCGTGGATGGATCGAGCAGCATCTTAATAACCGTGTGTTTTTTGCATGGCTGAGGGAGGCGACACTGATACCCGGCTACTTCAAACACTTCAAAGGCAAAAATATCGAAACAATCATACTTCAGTGGAACTGGCCCGGCAGCGAGCATGTGGACCCGTATAAAGAGGCAAGGGGACAGGAAATTCGGCTTAAAAATCTTACAACCAATCTAAAGGCCGAATATGCAGCACAGGGCAAGGACTGGGAGCCGGAAATCAAACAACGAGTCAAAGAGATAGAACTCTGCAAAGAGCTGGGAATACTCGATGATGAGAATGTAAAGAAGGTTATGGAGGACATCGCACGGGCAGCCAGGGCGGGAGTGCCTATCGGGGTATCGGAGGCCCGGACTTCGATCGGCCTGCCGGAGAAGCCGCCGAACGATAAGCTGCTGCGGTTCAACGACCAGGATGTCCTGCAATGCCATATCGAAAACGGGGTCCTTTTGATAAATGAGGTAAGGGCAGTGCTCGGCCTGCCGCCAGTGCCGTGGGGTGACAAGCCTGTCAGAAAAACGGGCGTCAAGCCGGTAACAATAAAAGGCGGTGAAAACGAAGAGGAAAAAGAAGATGAAACGGACATCAAATAATTTGACTGAAAGACCGTATCCGAATTTCCATAGCTGTCGTCTGGAAGATCCGAATAAATATCCAGAAAAAACATACGGAAAATGCGATCAGAAACATAATGGCAAGTGCATCGATGTTGTTTACGGCATAAGGAAAGACGGCAAAAGCGAGATACAGGCACTTCGATTCGATAAGAAAATCTGGACAGAATCCGATGCACGGACGGTATGCAAGGACAGAGGCGGGACATTCGAAGCGTCAAAGAAAGAAGAACAAAAACAACAAAGTAGCGAAAAGACCGTCTATCAATGTGAATGTATAGAGTGCGGGTACAAAGAAACAAGCACCACGCATTGTAACGACCTGAAGTGCCCCAAATGCGGGGGGCGGATGAGAAGGGTTGAAAGACCCGGGCCCGGGCAAAAAGCCGCTCCGGTCAGTTCCGGATCGGCTCCGGTCGAAGGATTAATACAAAGAAGCGAGCTTACTACACGGACCTACCAGGTCCGGTTCGATACGCTCGATGAAAAGACGCGTTCGATAGAGGCGGTGATCGCCACAGAGAACCCGGTCCTTGTTATAGACTGGAACCGATGGGAAATTATCGAGGAAGTTCTGCTGATGAGCGGCTTTCGGGCACCGGCAAACGGGCAAGTTCCCCTGCTCGATACCCACGACCGCTCGACGATACAGAAACAACTCGGCAGCACACGCCAGCTTCATACCGAAGGCGATAAACTCATCGGGCGAAATTTCTTCAGCAGCTCCCCGGAGGCCGAACATGCGTGGACTCTGACAAAAGAGGGACATCTTACGGACAATTCGGCGGGTTATCGCGTAATCAATTCGGTAATAATCCCAAGGGGCGAACAGGCAACGGTAGAAGGCCGGCCGTTCAAGGCGTCGGCAACGAGAGACCTACGAATATCGACCGAATGGATGCATGGAGAAACCAGCGTCTGCCCGATAGGAGCTGATGAAGATGCAAAGAACAGGAATAAACAAAATGTTTCAACAGAAAGGAATAATATTATGGACCCAAAATTCAAAGAATGGCTAATCGCAAGAGGGGAGAATCCGGAGACCCTCGACGAAAAGAAACGGGCGGAGCTGGAGGCCGAATATAAAGCCGAGCAGCAGCGAAGCGAGAATGAACCGTCTGCAAAGCCGGATAAAAAAGACGGTCAGCGAACCGACCCGATTATCAACGACCCGCCGACCGATACGAGGGCAATCGCCGAAGAGGCGGTCAGGGCCGAGAGAGACAGGGTCGAGACAATCAGGACACTCGGCGGAGAGGATGTGCCAGCGGAAGTAATCGAGACCTGCATAAGGGAAGGTAAAACAATCGAGCAGACAAAGAGCGATGTCTTAGATGCTGTCCGCAAAAACAGGCCCAAGGTCTCGCCGAACATTGAGGTCACCAGCGAAATCAACCGCGAGGTGCTCGAGGATGCGATGTTGCTCCGGGCCGGAAGTAATGACGTTATCCTCGAAGATAAGAAAAAAGGCGAACAGCGGGCAGAGGCGGCAAAGAGGTTCCGTGATATGAGCCTGTTAGATGTATGCAGGCAGGCCCTTGTTTTCGCAGGACAGGCGATCCCGATGGGACGCGAAGAGGTCATAAGGGCGGCGTTCTCGACGATGGAGCTGCCGATTATACTCGGCAATATTGCCAAGAAAAGCCTGCTCAAGGGCTATAATAGCGTGCCGGCGACGTGGCGAAAATGGTGCTCGGTGGATTCCGTTTCGGACTTCAAGGAGGTCACCGGCGCACGGCTTACCGACACGGGTGAGCTTGAACAGGTAGGCAACAGCGGCGAGGTCAAATACGGAGCTGCAACGGAAGAGTACGAGAAATACAGCGTTGCAACATATGCCAAGAACTTCGGCGTCACGAGACAGAACATCATAAACGACGACCTTCGCGTATTGACCAAGGTCCCGCAGGCAATGGGCGCCCGGGCGAGCAGAAAGGCCGGAGACCTTGTCTATGCACACCTTATGCTGAACGGCGCTATGACAGACACCGTAGCATTGTTCCACGCCACACATCTCAATCTCAATACCACCGCTACGCTTGCCAAGGACAAACTGGCCGCCGCCATTGTGGCATTTATGAAACAGGTTGACAAGGACGACCAGCCCATCAACGTCGAGCCGAGAATATTACTCGTGCCGCCTGAGCTGAGATTTACCGCATCGGAGCTGGTCAAGAGCGCAACCATCGTGATTACCGGTACCTCTGATGTCGTAAGGCCAACTTACAACGCTATAAGCGATATGAATATCGAAGTAGTCACCGAGGCAAGATTGAGCAATGCCACTTATACCGGTTATTCGGCCACAAGCTGGTATATGACAGGAGACCCGAACATCGTCGATACGATCGTGGTGGCGTTCCTCAACGGCAGGCAGGAGCCGACGCTCGAGCAGTTCAACGCCGGCCCGAACGTGATGGGTATTATTTACCGCATATTCACCGACGTCGGCTGCAAGTCGCTCGATTTCCGCGGGATGCAAAAGAACACGACGTAATTCGATAATCGAAACTCGATATTGGATATTCGATGTTCGTCAATAGTGAATGAATGAAGGCTTTTAATTGAAAGGTTTACAAATGCTTAAAATTAAATGCTCCTGCGGACAGGAAAATGAGCTTGTCGAATCCCCTGAAGGCCTGCGCTACGATATCAATAAGCATGGCAACGGTGAACTATGTAATGACCAATGCTTTAACTGCCGTGCATCCTTAGGACTTGAACCTGAGCCGGAGCCGGAAGCTGTCAAGAAGCCAACTGAAGAAGCGGCTGATGAAACGGTCGATGAAACAACTGATGATGGACTGAACCAGATGAATAGAGACCAGTTACGGAAACGCGCTGAAAAATTAGGGATTGCAACGCCGATTATGATATCGAAGAAAGAACTGCGACAACTGATACGGGAATATCTGGCTACGGAGAAGGCCGAGACAGGCGAAGAGAGCTGAGATTAGTTTTTTGATGGAGCAGTAGAAGTTTTACAGAATTGTAAAGAACAAAAAATCAACCTTTTTTAGAAAGGGTAAATTATGAACACAGAAGGGCAGAATTATCAGGAAGGCGATTTTCTGGATTATACACCAGGGGTTGCCAGGGCCGCGGGCGAGATCGTCCAGGTGGGCGGTCAGGCCGGTATGTGCGCCACTGCCATAGCAGCAAGCACACTCGGAGAGGCCCAGGTCAAGGGTGTTGTTAAAGTCAGGGCCGCTGCGGTCACCGGAAGCGATGGGGACATCGTCGGATGGGACGAGGATGGTGACCCGTACGGTGGGACGGCAGGGACGGGTGCCGCGACAACGAAATTGTCGGACGCTGATTTCCTGATCGGCTCGCTGGGGGCCGCCCTGACGGCAACGGACGGTGAGGCCATAGTGGAGCTGAACAACTTCGGGCACGTGAACAAAAAGTTGGTAAAACTGACGGCCGCCCAGATCAAGCTGCTGGCGACGACACAGCAAGAGCTGATACCCGCACCAGGAGCGGACAAGGTCATTCAGGTGCTCGGCATTCAGATGATGCTGGATTACGGCTCGGAAGTTCTGGTAGAGCCGTCGGCGCCCGATGATCTTGAAGTCGTCTATGATGCGGCTGGCGGGACCTCGATTGCCGATGTTATAGGCGACTTCATCATAAGCGCCGCCGATACTATCGCCCAGCCTCAGATAAAGGACATCGCAGGTGCGGCGGCGACAACAATGGTCAATAAAGCGGTAGTGCTCGACAATACAGACGCCAACTACACCGGCAATGCAACGGGCGATACGGTACTTATCGTGATATGCACCTATCTGATTCACAGGGTAGAGCTGGCTTAATAAACAAACGGCACTTTCACTGACACTGATTCAGTTAACGGGCGGCGGTCTGATACCGAAGCCGCCGCCCATTTAAGGAGCTGTTATGACCAGCACTTTTGAAGGACATATGAAAAAGGCAAATGAAGCATTGCTCGATGAGTTTGGCAAGCAGATTAGCTATATACCTAAAGATGGTGAGGCATCGACAGTCATTGCAAGTATTGGACCGGAAGATGTTATCAGAGAAGATAATGAGCAAGGAGGGATGCAGATTAAGACCCGCAATATTGTCATTCCTTTAGCTGAAGTTTCTGCACCGGCGATTGATGATATTGTAACCATTGAAGAAGAAGACTGGATTGTAACGGGAATTATCAATATTAATTCTGGTATAGCTGAGCTTCAGTGCAGGTGGAATAAAGCGCAGAGCAAGCATCATGAGATGCATAAGACTCGTGCTACATAGAGTCGATATTAGATTTTCGATGTTCGATTTTCGGTGTTCGATGGATGTTAATAAAGGAAAAATCCAATGATTAGAATAGCGACAATATTAACAGGGATAGCGGCATTTTTTAATACCATTTTAGGAACATCATCGGGTAATTCGGCGGCGGCTATTATCTCGATTCTGACGGCCCTGATTGTGGGAATTATGATATGCTTTATAACGAGTTACCTCAGGCATCTATCGAGCCATAAAGACTTAATCGATAAGGGAACCTGTAAAGATTACAGAGGCGAAATCAATAAAAAGCTGTGCCTGATTATCAAGCATTTCGGGATAAAAGAAGATTGATTAATGGACGAATTTTTGGTAATATAAAGCAGGAGATATTCTTATGAAAATCACTGGTCTTTTGCTGATTTTGCTTTTTGCATTTATTTGCCAAGCAGGGCATATACAACCAGTCAACCCTCAGC
>Ga0315541_1001367_pt1 | contig 22987 bp, 18 predicted proteins | sample SalMarSW160190MG_FD_203095 | JGI IMG/M metagenome (GOLD analysis project Ga0315541, IMG submission 203095) | Salt marsh sediment microbial communities from the Plum Island Ecosystem LTER, Massachusetts, United States - Salt Marsh Sediment SW1601-190 ...
CACCCACGGCTACAAGCTCGACGGAAAGATGACCGAGAAGACCGTCGAGATGAAAAAGCCCGGCGACTACAAGATCGACTGCCCCGGCAAGGTCGAGAACGTCTTCATCCGGGTCGAAAAGCCGTCGAGGTAGGGGGCGTCAGCCCGGCAGGACGCGGACGACCCGGCCGTCGATCTTCAGCCGGCCTTCGGCGAACAGGCGGATCGCCTCGGGGTAGGCGATGCATTCCTGCTCGAAGACGCGCTCGGCCAGCGCGTCGGGCGTGTCGCCTTCCAGGACGGGCACGCACCTTTGCACGACGATCGGCCCGCCGTCGTATTCGTTGTCAACGAAGTGGACGGTGCAGCCGGAGACCTTGCAGCCGGTCGCCAGCACCGCCTCGTGAACGTGATGGCCGTACATGCCCTCCCCGCCGAAGCGCGGCAGCAGCGCCGGGTGGATGTTCATCACGCGGCCCTCGTATCGCGGCGGGATCTTCCAGTAGGACAGGAACCCCGCCAGGCAGACGAGCTGCACCTTGGACGCGTCGAGAAACCGTCCGATCCGCTCCGAGTACGTCTGGAGGTTGCGTATCTCCTTATACAGGACGATGCGGACGTCCAGCCCGGCCTTGCGGGCGCGCTCGACGCCCTGGCAGTCGCGGCTGGCGATGACGACGGCCACCTCGGCGGGCAGCTTTCCCGCCTTGACGTGTTCGAGGATGTTCGCGAGCGTGCGGCCGCCGCCGGAGAGCAGCACGCCCAGTCGAAGTGTCTTGCGCTTGCGGGATTTCATACAGAGGGCATTAGAGCGCCGCCGCGGGCGGCAGTCAAGCAGCCGGCCGATCCGCCGCGCGCCCTGCGCCGGCGAATCGATCAGGAATTACCGTTTGACGGCCACCGCCAGGAACTTCCGCTGCCAGGGCCGGCCCCGCAGGAGCTTGCCGCCCAAGGCCTGAATGTCGCGGCGAATGTCGGCAAACTCGATCCAGCCCAGCAGATCGAACCCCGCCGCGGAAAGCATCTCGACGGTCTCGGACCTCTCGAAGACGTTGTGCGTCTCGTTCATCTCCAGCGTCTCCATGGCCGAGTTGAGCCAGTGGGCCTTGGTCACAAAGTCCTGGAGGCAGGGCCTGGAGATTCGGATCGCTGCGGCGACGGCCGGGCTGTGCGCGGCGGCATAGCGTTTGAACTTGCGCTCGAACTCGTCCAGCCGGGCCATCGCCTCCGGCGGCAGGGACACGATCACGTCACCGTCCGCGGCGCGGAGGTGGTCCAGCAGCAGGAACCTCCCCGACCTGGCCAGGACTCGGCAAGTCTCGCTCAGTGCCGCATGCAGCTCCGGCCGGCCCGAAAACAGTTCGACCTCGTGCAGTATCTGGCAGGCCACGGCTGCGTCGAAGTAGCCATCCGGCAAATCGAGCTTTTGCACGCGGCATTTGACCAGCTTGGCCTGCGGGCAGGCGAGGGCGGCATCTTTCAGTCGCTCGGGGCTTTCGTCCACTCCCCAGACCTCTTCGACCCTCTCGCTTGCCATGGCAAGAAACTGGCCCCATCCGCAGCCGATGTCCACCAGCCGGCGGCAGGGGCCCAGGTGCTCCAGCAGCAGTTGAAACTTCGCTTCACCCTCTCGAAGCAGATACTCCTCGCGCTGCCTGCTGCAGGCGGACTGGTCCCGCTCGTACAGCGGCTCATCGTGCGGGGTCATGTGACGCTCTGCTACCATAGTCCGGGTGCAAAAAAAAGCGGGTGCGCCTGCTCGGGGCGGAAACACCGGCGGCCGTTCCCCGCAGGCAGTTCACGAATCGGCCGTGGTGCCGTCCCGGTCGGCCGGGCGGATTTCGCGCAGGTGGCGTTTCCGCAGCCGGCGGCGGCGGTAGCGGTTCACCGCCCGCAGCATCAGCGGGTAAGAGATGCCCGCGCAGATCAGCCCGACGATGATCCCGCCGATCATCATCTGCACGAATACGTTGGCGCTGGCCCTCAGGAACGACGTCAACTGCTTGTGGAAGGCGAACCAACTGAACTGCTTCAGGCTGGCGACGACGGCCACCAGGCGGTGGTAGACCTCGCCGGCGGCCGGGCCTTTGCGGAAGAACGTGCCGATCCAGTACGTCAGGGCATAGATGGGAGGGATGGTCAGGGGGTTGGTGATCCACGGCCCGATGACGGCGGCGGGGCGGTTGGCCCGCACCAGCGTGGCGATCAAGGCGGCGATCAGCATCTGTAAGCCGACGGTGGGGGTGAAGGCCACGAAGACGCCGATGGCCGTGCCCAGGGCGATGTCCCGGGGCGACCCGTGCAGGCTCAGGATCGAGTGCGCCGCCCTCCGCAACAGCACGCGAACCGATCTTCGCATCCGTCCCATCTCCGCTCCGTAACTCACCCCATCATAGGCATGCGCCCGGATCGCCGGGTTCAGCATGCCCGCACTTGCCCCCCGGCGTTTCTCCGGACATATCTGTTTACTTCTATAGGCGCCGGCCCGGGCGATTCTACCGGATACCGGCCGAGCCGGACAGAGACTCCCGCCCGGCAGGGAGCCCACTCTTGGAGTATCGGCAAACACATGGCCGGGCGAGACGGAATCCGTCACCGAGCCGCACGGAGCGTTGCAGCGCCGGAAGGTCGGCCGGGCCGGGCGAGCCGCCCGCCTTTCGCCTTCACGGGCTCGCCTCCGGGCCGCGCCCGCCGGGGCGGGTTTGCCGGAGATAAGCCCGCAGGTGCTTGCGCGCCTGGCGCAGCCAGGTCCGGCTCAGCACGAACCCGCCGAGGACGCCGAAGGCGGCGCAGATCAGCAACTGCACTACCAGCAGGCTTTCCCGGGCCACCGTAAAGCCGAGGTACACACCCAGGCCGCCGCACGCCCCGCAAAGCATAAGCCCCAGCCAAGTCTGCCAGTTTCGCCGGGCGCGCCACATGCCGGTCCACCACGCCCGGCGAAGCACGGCCAGGGGCACCTCGTCCAGTTCCGCCTCCGCCGGCTCTGTGCGGCTTTCCTGCATTCGTTTGCCTCCGGCCGGTTATTCCTTCGACAGCTCCTTCATCACGGCCGCGTCGCGGGCCGAAAGGTCCGGCCAGGCCGCCTCGGACCCCACGTCCGGGCGCCGCTTCCACGAGCGGGCGCAGCGGCCGTACTTGTCGCGGACGTCGGCCACGTTGACGGCGATGGGCGAGCCGGCCTCGGCCTTCCCGGCCTTTTCGATACGGGCGTAGCCCACGCCCAGCAGGTCTTCCAGCTCCTGGAGGTACGTCTCCAGGAAAGCCTCGGAGGCGTCGTCGTCGGCGGCGATGGTGAAGACGGCCTCGGCGTCGAGCGGGTTCTTGACGCCGGCATTTCGCAGGGCCTCCAGCTTGACCAGCCCCTCGGCGCGGAGGTCCAGCAGTCGCTGCCAGATCATCACCGGCGAGGGCGAGAGCGTCTCCAGCTCGAACTTCATGGACTCGGTCCAGTCGGCCCCGACGGTCTCGGCCAGCTCCATCGCCTCGGCGTCCACCTCCGGCAGCAGCGCCAGGTGGACGCTCTCCGGCTCGGCCGGGTCGCGGTGGGGGATGTGCCCCCACGCCTCCTCGGCCGTGTGGGGCAGGATCGGCGCCAACAGCTTGACCAGCGCCACCAGAACCTCGTGGAGAACGGTCTGCCCGGACCGCCGGCGCCGCGAACCGGGCAGCTCGCAGTACAGCCGGTCCTTGGTCGCCGCCATGTAAATGCTGGAGGCCTCGACCGTGCAGAACTCGTACATCAGCCGCACCGCCCGGTGGAACTCGTAACTCTCGTAGGCCGCCCGCACGTCGCGGATGAGCTGGTGCAGGCGCAGCCGCATCCAGCGGTCCAGCGAGTGGGCCTCCGGCTCGGCGGCGTCGGCGGCCGGGTCGAAGTCGGCGCAGGCGCCCATGCAGTACCGCAGCGTGTTGCGGATCTTCCGGTAGGCGTCCTCGGCCTGCGCGATCAGCTTCTCCGAGCAGCGGACGTCGTCCTGGTAGTTCTGCGAGGCCACCCACAGCCGCAGGACGTCGGCGCCGCGATGGGAAAGCTGCTCGATGACGTCGATGGCGTTGCCCAGCGACTTGGACATCTTGTGGCCTTCCTCGGTGACCACGAAGCCGTGGGTCAGCACCGTCCGGAACGGCGGCGCGCCCACCATTCCCATCGCCGGCAGCAGCGAAAGCTGAAACCAGCCGCGATGCTGGTCGGAGCCTTCCAGGTACAAATCCACCGGCACCTCCTCGATGAGCCCGCGCCGGACGGCGACGGCGAACCAGCTCGACCCGGACTCAAACCACACGTCGATGATGTCCTCGCCCGCGTGGAGGGCCGAGAGATCCACCTCGAAGTCCTTCGGCAGGTCCGAGTCCTCGGACGGATCGTACTCGCCCAGCAGCTCCGGCACCGAGTGCGTGAACCAGGAGTCCGAGCCGTGCTCGGCGAAGTGGCGCGCGACCGCGCGGACGGAGGCCGGCGTCATCAGCACCCGCCCGTCGCCGTCGTAAAAGGCGGGTATGGGCAGGCCCCAGCTCCGCTGCCGCGAGATGCACCAGTCCGGGCGGCTCTCGAGCATGCCGGCCAGGCGGTTTCGCCCCCAGCCCGGCACGAAGTCGATGCCGCCGTCGGCGGCGGGCCGGCGGCAGGCCTCCATCGCCATCTCCCGCAGCGTGCCGCCGCGCTTCATCTTGCGGTCCACGGCCACGAACCACTGCTTGGTAGCCCGGAAGATCGTGGGCGTCTTGGAGCGCCAGTCGTGGGGATAGGAGTGGACGACGCGGCTGTGTTGGAAAAGCGAGCCCGCCTCGCGCAGGGCGTCCACCACCAGCGGGTTGGCCTGCCAGACGCTCTTGCCGACGAGGAACTGCGGGGCGGTCTCATCGAAGGTGCCGTCGGACTGAACGGGGCAGTAGATCTCCAGCCCGCACTTGAGGGCGGTGCCGTAGTCCTCCAGCCCGTGGCCGGGGGCGGTGTGGACCAGGCCGGTGCCGTCTTCCAGGGTGACGTAGTTGGCCGGAACCACCGGGCAGGCCTTCTCGGCGATCAGCGGGTGCCGATAGCGGATGCCGCTGTCGGTCAGCGCCGCCCCGCGGGCGGCGGCGAGCGTCTCCCATTTCTTCACGCCCCCGGCGGCGAGAGTCGCCTCGACCAACTCGGTGGCGATCACGGCCATAACCTCGCGCCCGGCGAGGGTGAACTTGACGGCCGAGTATTCGAACTCCGGGTGCACCGCCACCGCCAGGTTGGCCGGCAGCGTCCACGGCGTGGTGGTCCAGATCATCAGGTACGCCGGCGCCGGCTCGTCCAGGGCGAAGACGTGCTTGAGCGCCTCTTCGTCGTCCGCGGCGAAGAGTACGTAGATGCTGTCGTCCTCGCGCTGGTGGTATTCCAGCTCGGCCTCGGCCAGGGCCGTGTGGTTCTCGATCGACCAGTGCACCGGCCGGAGCTGCCGGTACACCAGGCCCTGCTCGAGAAGCTTGGCGAAGACCTCCAGCACGGCCGACTCATACTCGCCCGTCATGGTGACGTACGCCGCCTGGAACTCGCCCATCACGCCCAGCCGCTGAAACTGCTCGGACTGAAGCTTGACGAACTTGTCGGCGTGGACGAAGCAGCTTCGCCGAATCTGCATCGGCGTCATCGTCGCCATCTTCTCGCCGAGCCGCTCGACGATCATCTGCTCGATGGGCTGTCCGTGGCAGTCCCAGCCGGGAAGATACGGGGCGTCGAAGCCGGTCATGTTCTTGCAGCGGACGACGACGTCCTTGAGCACCTTGTTCAGCGCCTGGCCCATGTGGATGTTGGCGTTGGCGTACGGCGGGCCGTCGTGGAGGATGAACCGCTCGGCGCCCGCCCGCGCCCGGCGGAGCTGCCCGTAGAGGTCCTGCCCCGCCCAGCGGGCTTGAATGGCCGGCTCCTTGACCAGCAGCCGGGCGCGCATGTCGAAGTCCGTCTTCGGAAGGTTCAGCGTCTCCTTATAGCTTTTGCCCATTGCCTGCTCCTTGACGATTCCGCCGGCGGGTGCGTTCATCAGGGCCGGCGGCGCCTCTGCACGTAAACAAAAAGACCCCGAAGCGTAAGGTAGCCTCAGGGTCGTCAGATGCACGCGAAATTCTGACGTGTGCCCTAAGGCGCGCGGTGTCGGATCCCTATGGCGATAGTGCCGGCGCGGACGCGGGCACGCACCGCCGTCGAAGCGGTGCCAGCGAGCTTCTGATTGTACCGCGACGTCCGCATGGACCCTTTCCCGTGCGCCTGTGGGGCGTTCTTTCGAGGGAATTATATCGGCCGGCCGGGGGCTGTCAATGAATATGTCAGCCGGCAGAGGAACGTTACTGGCCGTCGGCGCCTTCGCTCGGCGGCGGCAGCCGCGAGGATCGCTTAGGGTACCGGCGGGGCGGGCGCGGGCGGAGTCGGAATCGGCACGGCAGCCTTGCGCCCGAGCAGATCGATTCTCCGCCACGGGCCGGACTCGAACCGCCACGCCATCACCGGCCCCAGCAGCATCACGTAGGCCGACGCCGCCAGCCAGGGCCCGATGCTGCCCAACTGCGGCGCCCACTTGATGAAGGCCATGCCGCCGCCGACGATCATGCTCCAGCTCAGCAGGAAGGTGACGATCATGGGCCAGAGGGTGTCGCCCGCCCCGCGCAGGGCGCTGGAGAAGACGATGCCCACGGCGTCGAAGCACTGGAACACGGCCGCGCAGATCAGCACCGTCGCCCCGAGGCGGACGATCTCGGCGTGCACGGCGGCGCGTTGGGCGGCGGACATGCCCGCGCCGTCGCGGACGGTGGCGAAGACCTCCAGCATCGGCCGCCGGAACGCCCAGAAGACCAGCCCGCACAGGCCCATGTAGGCCACGGCGATGAGCACGGCGGCGTGGGTCCGGCGGCGGGCCAGCTCCGGCCGGCCGGCGCCGACGTACCGGCCCACCAGGGCGGTGCAGGCGATGCCGATGCCAATGGCGGGCATGAAGGAAATGTGCATGTATCGCACGGCCGCGGCCGAGGCGGCCTTGTGAATCTGCCCGAAGTGCCCGACCAGGACGCTGTTGAAGACGCTCCAGGCGAGGATGTCCAGACAGAAGTGGACGCCGGCGGGCCAGCCGACGCGGACGACGTCGGCGCAGAGCCTGACCCGCGGCCGCCAAGTCCGGCGCGTGCGGAAACGCCGATTGTGGCTGGCGCCCAGGAAGCTCGCCAGCAGCATCAGGAAGGCCGCCGCCCAGCCGATGATCGTGCCGATGGCCGCGCCCTTCAGCCCCAGGGCGGGGAAGATCCAGTAGCCCGTGATCAGCACGTAGTTCATGCCCACGTTGACGCCCACCGACAGCATGGCCACGACCACCACCACCCAGGGGCGGTGAATGCCGAAGAAGAACTGCCCCAGGGCCCGGCTCATGAGCATGATGGGCGTGCCGATGATGAGGTAGCGGAAGTACACCGCCTGAAGGGCCAGCTCGCCGGCGGGCGTCGCCCGCCCGCCGCGCCACAGCACCAGCCGGCTGAGCGCCTGGAAGATGGGCTCGGCCAGCGCCGCCAGCGGCAGCAGCAGCGCGCCGTAGGCGGCCGCCAGGTACAGCCCGTGCCAGCCGTACTGCCCGCACCGCCGCAGCCGGTTGGCGCCCAGGTTCTGCGAGACGAAGGTGTTCACCAGGACGATCACGCCCATTCCCAGGCTGGTGGGCACGAAGGACAGAATGGCCGAGACGAACTGGGCGCTGAAGGCCTGGTGCCCGATCAGGCGGGAGACCATCCAGCCGTCGATGAACTGCATGATGGTCCCGCTGATCATGCCGGCGGCGGCGGGGAAAGCCAGATTCAGCACCTCGCCGATGCCCCATAGCGGCTTGTCGTCGCGCAGGTCGTCCATTCCCGCTCCTGGTGGGCGCGCTAATGAGCGGGAGACCATACCGCTGTCAACCGGGCCGGTCAAGCCGAACGCCAAGAGCCGCCAGCGCCGGGCCCCGGGCGGGTTTCCGGAGCCTCTGGATTGCCCGCGGAGATGTTATAATAGTCGGTGGCCGAAGCGTCGCTTGTTGAGTGGAGAGGGACGATGTTCGGGCATTTCGAACGGCCGGGCCGCGGCCGGACGGATCGAGGACAGATCGGGCGGCGTCGCCGCCCGCGGGCGTTCACGCTGGTCGAGCTGCTGACGGTCGTCGGCATCGTGGCCATTCTGGTGAGCATGCTGCTGCCGATGCTGGCCAATGCCCGCGCCTGCGCCAAGGTCGCCGTCTGCGCCACCCACCTGCGTGCCATCGGCCAGGGCTGGATGATGTACCTCCCGGCCAACAACGAAACCTTCCCCCCGGCCTGGAAGAACATGCACTGGTTCTACGGCGGCAACGGCGTGCAGCAGTGGAACCACCCGACGTGGACGCTGGCCCATCGCCCCCTGAACCCGTACGTGGCCCTGGCCCTGCGGGAGGAGATGCACGCGGAGGTCTTCCGCTGCCCGGCCGATCGGGAGATCCGCGGCCTGGAAGGCAGAACCTCGCCCACGCTGGGCGTCTCGACGTATGAGTATTTCGGCAACAGCTACATGATGAACTACATGCTGTTGCAGCGTTTCGACGCCGAGGCCGGTCGGTGGCTGAACGGGGCCGTGCGGCTGGCCGACGTGGAGATTCCCCACGGGCGCATGGTCCTGGCCGGGGATTGTCAGTGGTATTACAGCACGCTCGAAGCCCCCTACGACGCGAACTTCCACAACCGCCGGGACAGGATGAATCTGATCTTCCTGGACGGTCACGTCAGCTACGTGCAAATCGTCCGCGGGGCGTGGGCGACGCCGGACTACAGCTTCTGGCCGTGGGAGGTCGAGTACGGCCTGGAAGAATCGTCGGAGGAGCAATAGCCGGCCCTGCCGGGCGTTGCCTCTGTAGGCCCTTTCGGCCCGCCCGGCCGCGCACTATAATACACCTGATAAGTCGCGTAGCGTGGGTTGCGCAGCAACCCACCTTTTCAGGCTGGCAAGCCTGCGGCGAAGGGGACGATGGCACAGGCAGAGCAACTTCGGCGGCTTCAGGCCAACGTGGAGTCGGTGCTCCTCGGCAAGACCGAGTCGGTGCGGCAGGCGCTGATCGCGCTGCTGGCCGGCGGGCACGTCCTGCTGGAAGACGTGCCCGGCGTGGGCAAGACGGTGCTGGCGCGGGCCATCGCCCGCAGCGTCAACTGCACCTTCAGTCGCATACAGCTCACCCCCGACATGCTGCCCACCGACATCCTCGGCGTCAGCGTGTACAACGCCGAGACCGGCCAGTTCCAGTTCAAGCGCGGACCCATCTTCGCCCACATCGTCCTGGCCGACGAGATCAACCGCACCACCCCGCGGACGCAGTCGGCCCTGCTGGAGGCAATGAACGAATCCCAGGTCACCATGGACGGGGCGACCTATCCCCTCGGCCCGCCCTTCATGGTCATCGCCACGCAGAATCCGTTCCAGTTCGAGGGGACCTACTTCCTGCCCGAGAACCAACTGGACCGGTTCATGATGCGGATTCGCATCGGCTACCCCGACCGGCCCACCGAGCGCCGGATCCTGCTGGAGCAGCCCTCGCGGCGGCGCTTGCAGAACCTGGAGCCGGTGATGGACCTGGAGGAGCTGCTGGCGCTCCAGCGGCAGGTGCTGGAGGTGCGGGTGGACGACGGCATCATGGAGTACGTCGTCTCCATCAGCGAGGCCACCCGGCGGGAGGAGCAGTTGGCGCTGGGGCTTTCCCCGCGCGGGGCGCTGGGGCTGGTGCAGGCGGGCAGGGCCGCCGCCCTGATGGACGGCAGGGACTACCTCGTGCCCGACGACGTCAAGCGGCTGGTCAGCCCGGTGGTCGCCCACCGGCTGCTGATCAAGGCCGTCGCCCAGGACGGCTCCTACGGTGCCGAGGCGATCGTCGAGAAGATCCTTCAGACCATCCCGGCCCCGCAGTAGCGGATGCGGCCGCCGGCGGGCGCGGGCCGCCAGCCGGCGTCGCGGTAAGTCGCCGATGCCAGGCAAGATCAAATCCAGGCGAACGAAGAGCCATTATGATTTTTCGGCCACCCTGGCCGGCGTGCTGTACGTGGCGGCCCTGTCGCTGATCGCGCTGGCGGCCATCAACACCCAGCGGGCGCTGCTGTTCGCGATCATGGGGCTGATGCTGGGGGCGCTGCTGCTGTCGGTGATCGTGGCCAGGCGGTCGGTGCTGGCCGTGGACGTCTGGCGCGACATGCCCGAGCGGGCCTTTGCCAACCGCGTGGTGTACCTGGGCTATTTTCTGCGCCACCGGCGGCGGCGCGGCACGGCCATGGGGCTGGAGCTGACCGAGGTCAGCCGCCCCCGTCCGATGGAAAGCGCGGGCGCCTACTGCCTGTGGCTCCGCCCCGGGGAGGTCTTCAAGAGCGGCTCGCGATTCGCCGTGCGGCAGCGGGGGCGGTACGAGCTGAGGCGGCTGCGGCTGAGCACGCGCTTCCCGTTCTCGCTGCTGAAGGCGCAGAGGGACGTTCGGCAGCTCAGCTCGCTGGTGGTCTGGCCGGCGCTGGGCCGGCTGCGGAGAGACCCACTCGCCGGCGGAGCCGCCGAAATCTCCGACGGCGCGCCCTCCCAGGTCCGCAGCGGCGCCGACGAGTTCTTCGGCCTGCGCGAGTACCGCCAGGGCGACAACCCGCGCTGGATTCACTGGAAGCGCAGCGCCGCCACCGGCGCCCCGGTGGTGCGGGAGATGTCCAAGCCCCGCCCGGACGTGCTGTACGTGGTGCTGGACACGCAGCTAGCGGACCTGTCGGCCGGGCAGCGACGGCTGCGCGAGCGGCTGATTCGCTTCGCCGCCACCCTGATCGAATACGCCTTCCACCGCGAATACCAGGTCGGGCTGGCCGTAGCCTACAGCGACCGCAGCGTCTCGCTGCCGGCGGGGGCCGGCAGGGGAAACCGCACCGCCCTGCTGGACGTGCTGGCCGAGATCGACCAGAACACCGACCGGCCGTTCTCGGCGACCCTGGCCGCCTTGCCGCGGTGGCTGCTGCGGCACTCGCACGTGGTGGTCATCGGAGCCGATCGGCAGCGGCTGGGAGACCTGGTGGCGATCCGAACCGCCTGCCGCCGGCTGACCGTGGTCACCCCGGACGAGGTGGACGGGCTTTTCGAGGATGACCCGCGCGCCGCCACGGACGCTGCCGGCGGGGAGGGCACATGAGGTGACAGCGGCGCGACCCATGCCGGCCGGAGAGGCCTTCAGCCAGTGGACTTCTCTTCCGGCCGCGGCCGAGCGCGACGCCAGGCCCCTGCGCCCGGAGAGGCCGCTGTTGCTGCTGGTTTTGCTGGGAGCGGTCGGATTCGCCATGGCCGAGGGCAGCGGCTTTTACCTGGCGCTGGTCGCCGCCGGGGTGCTCATCAACGGCGTCGGCCTGTGGCGGGGATGGGAAATCCACCTGCCCCGGCTCGTCGTCAACGCCGCCGTGCTCCTGGCCACGGGCTTTTTCCTGATCGACTTCCTGGCCACGCCCAACTTCTTCTATCCGCTGGGGCACTACCTGCTGCTCATCCAGCTCTGCAAGCTCTTCGAGAGGAAGCGCAACCGCGACTACGTCCAGATCCTGGCCCTGTCGGTGGTGCTGGTGCTGGACGGGGCGCTGGTGACGACGGGGCTGTGGTTCGGGCTGCTGATGCTGGTGTACGTGCCGGTGGCGTGCTACGTGGGCATGGCGCTGTCGCTGAAGGTCGCGCTGGACCGCCAGACCGCCAGCCGTCTGACGGTGGAGGTCGGCGCGGCCGGCGCCCGCGGCCCGGCCGTCCAAGTTCCCGGCCAGTTCTCCCAGGGCAAGCTCTGGCCCAGGGCGTTCGGGGCGTCTTTGGCCTGTGCGCTCGTGGCCGCGGTGGTGTTCCTGCTGATGCCGCGCGGCAGCCCGGGCGCGCTGTTCGAGCTGCCGCGGATTGCCCGCGGGCGGGCGGGCGTCAGCGGCTTTCCGGACTCCTTTGCGCTAACGGACCTTGGCCGCATCACGGCCGACCCGCGCGTGGTCATGGAAGTTCGCCTCGAGCGGGACGGCTGGGACCTGGGCCCGACCGGCTTCTGCGGCTACCTGCGCGGCCGGATCTACAGCACGTATCAGCGGGGCGAATGGTTCGGCCAGCCCGGTCAGTTCACCTGGCGGGCCGGCCGGGGGCCGTGGCGGACGCCGCTGCCGAAAACACGCGGCATCATCACCCAGCGCGTCACCATGGACCCGTCTCTGCTGCCGATGACCTTCGCCATCGCTCCGATTGCGCGGGTGGAGCTGCCGGGTGGGCTGGAATTCGTCGGTCTCTACCCCGACACGCGCGTCGACCGGCAAAGGAGCGACGCGCCGGTCCGGTACACGGCGTATTCCTTTGCCCGGCCGTTCAGCCCGCCCCAGCGAGAGCAGCTCGCCGAGCTTCGCCGGCGCGGCCCCCCGCCGGCGGCGATTCGCACACGCGGCGTCGGTCCTGGCAGGCCCCGGCGTGCCGGGCGGGGCGAGCCGGGCGAGGGAATCCCCTCGGGCGTCGCCGAGCTAGCCCGGCAGTGGTGCGCCGACCTGCTGGCCGCCAGGGACGCCCTCTCCGAGGCCGAGACCAGCCGACGCGAAGAGCTGGACTACGCCATCGCCCGACGCATCGCCGCCAAGCTCTCCGACAACTACACGTATACGCTGGACCTTTCCGCCGCCGACCCCGACCGCGACCCGGTGGAGGACTTCCTCTTTCACACCCGCCGCGGGCACTGCCAGTTCTTCGCCTCGGCCATGGTGCTGATGTGCCGGGCCGTCGGCGTGCGGGCCCGGCTGGCCGGCGGCTTCCTGGCGTCGGAATACAACCCCGCCGCCGGCGGATACCTGGTTCGTGCCGCTCACGCCCACGCCTGGTGCGAGGTGTACACGCCCTGGACCGATTGGATCGTCGTCGACCCCACGCCGGCCGAGGCTCGCCAACGCCTGTCGCGCTCGCCCGGGTGGCTGGCCAATATCTGGGCGGCGATGCGCTTCTACTGGGGAACGCGCGTCATCGGCTACGGCGAGGCCGACCGCCAGAACCTCTTCGGACGCTTCCTGGACAGGCTGCGCAGGACCGGCCTGGCCGTGCACGACCTCTTCCAGCGCGCCGGGCGGGCGGCCTGGAACCTGCTTGCCCTGCACAGGTTCGGCTGGGACCAAGTGGTCTCGGCCCTGCCGATCTTTTCGTCCGGCCTGGCGGTGATGACCCTGACGTGGCTGCTGGTGGCACTGATTCAGCGGCGGAAAGGCCTGCGGCGGGTCCGGGTCCACCCGTCGCTGCCGGAGTGCTACCACAGCCTGGTGAAGCTGCTTTGGCGCCGCGGCCACCGGCAGCGCCCGCACCAGACCCCCAGGGAGTTCCTCTTCGGCCTGGCCGACGAGCTGGGCCTGCCGCGAGATCGGCTGGCCGGCCTGGCCGACCTGCTTTACCAGATCCGCTGGGGGCACTCGCCCCCCTCCGCCGCCGGTCTCCACGAGGCCGAGCAGACGGTCCAGCAAGTGGTGCGTCGATTGAAGCAGGGCTGAGGCCCGCGGCCGTGGGCAAGTCCAGAAGAGAGCGTCTGTTGGCGGCGGAAATAGCTTCCCCTTCCATGCAGGGGCGGATATGATCCAAGCGGCTTTCACGCTGGCGGGAATGTGTTGGCATGGGCAAGTCGGAGAATACGGACGAGCAGCGGAAAGACCCGGCCGATGCGCTGGCGAGCATGGCCGACGGCCAGCACGACCAGGCCCCCGCCGCGTCCGATTCACCTGAGGACGAAGAGGTCGACGCGACCGCGGCCCTGGACGAGATGGCCGGCGATCAAGGCGACGCCGCCGAGCTGCTGGACGATCTGGCCGAGTCGGAGGCTGAGCCCGTCGACGAGGAAGTGGCCGCGGCGGTGGGCGCTTCCGATCTTCAAAGCCGGCAGCAGGGCGGGCGGACATCGGCCCGGCTCGCCCGGGCCCACGCCCACGCCTACAAGAAGACGATGATCCCGCTGCTGCTGGTGGTCGCGGCGATCCTGGCGGTCGTGGGCGCCCTGGCAACATCGATGCTCATCCGCGCCGGCCAGGCCGCCAGGGAAACCCGGTGGGAGGCGTGGCTGACGTTTGTGGCGCTGGTGAGTTTCCCGCTGGCGGCGATCCTGCTGTTTGGGGCGTGGCTGTTCCACCGCGAGGTGAAACGATAGCGCAGCCGGCGGCCCGGCCGGGGCGAAACGCCGCGCGGCGTCGCCGCGAGGCACGACGCTTCCGGGCGTCGGAACCTGTACGAGCACGAGGCGAAGCGGGTATGCGATCGCTGGGTCACGCCATCCGGCCGTGGGCGTATCTGAGCTGGCCGAACCGGCTGACGATGCTGCGGCTGCTGCTGGTGGCGCCCTTCGTGGTGCTGATGAAGCACCAGCAGCTCCGCCCGCCGCTGCGGCACCTGGCCCTGGGCATATTCCTGCTCATGGCGCTGTCGGACCTGGTCGACGGGTTCCTCGCCCGCCGGCTGGGCACGTCCGGGCGGCTGGGGGCGATCCTCGACCCGCTGGCGGACAAGGCCCTGATCGTCTCTGCCGCCATTCTGCTTTCGCTGGAGCATTCGCACGTCCGCGGGGCGCGGCTGCCCGATTGGGTGGTGGTGATGATCGTCGGCAAGGACCTGTGGGTGGTGGTGGGCTTCATCGTGGTCTTCCTGTTGACCGGCAAGGTGCGGGTGATGCCCACGCTGCCGGGCAAGGTGTGCACCTGCGGGCAGTTGGTGATGGTCACGGCGGTGCTTCTCAGCCCCGAGCTTAACGCGATCGGCCCGCCGATCGGCACGTGGCTGGCCCGGGGGCTGTGGTGGGCGGTGGGTGGGCTGTGCCTGCTGACGGCCGTCAGCTACACCCGGCTGGGGCTGGCCTTCGTGGCCGAGGCCGATCAAAATCGCCACAACGACCAAACCGGCAGGGCAGCCTGATATAATAATGCCGAGGTGTGAGAGTGCCGTTTTCGCCCATTGAGGAAATCCTGGAAGAGATTCGCTCCGGCCGGCTGATCGTCCTGGTGGACGACGAGTCGCGCGAGAACGAGGGCGACCTGGTCTGCGCCGCCGAGAAGGTCACGCCCGAGGTGGTCAACTTCATGGCCCGCTTTGGCCGGGGGCTGATCTGCCTGCCCATGTCCGGCGAGAAGGCCGACGCACTCGGCCTGCATTTCCAGACGCCCGTCAACACCTCGCGCTTCGGCACGGCCTTTACCGTGACCATTGACGCGGCCACCGGAATCACCACCGGCATTTCGGCGGCCGACCGGGCGCGGACGGTGGAGCTGGCCTGCCGCGACGACGCCACCTCGGCCGATTTCGTCCGCCCGGGGCACCTCTTCCCGCTGCGGGCCCGCGACGGCGGCGTGCTCGTCCGCGCCGGGCAAACCGAGGGCTCGCTGGACCTTGCCCGGCTGGCCGGGCTGAAGCCCATCGCCGTCATCTGCGAGATCATGAACGACGACGGCACCATGGCCCGCGTGCCGGACCTGGAGAGGTTCTGCGCCCGCCACGGGCTGAAGATGTGCACCGTCGCCGACCTGATCAAGTACCGCCTGCGGCGCGACCGGCTCATCCGCCGCAGCGTCGAGTTCGACATCCCCCTGGCCGCGGGCGTCTTCCACCTGGTGGCGTATGAGTCGCAAGTGGACGCCGAGCCGCACGTGGCCATGTGCAAGGGCCCCATCGGGCGGCTGGACGCCGACGGCAAGCCCGTGCCCTACGAAAAGCCCGCGCTGGTTCGCGTCCACAGCGAGTGCCTCACCGGCGACGTTTTCGCCTCGCTGCGGTGCGACTGCGGCGCACAGCTCGACGCCGCCCTGACCGCCATCGAGGCCGCCGGCGCCGGCGCCCTGCTGTATATCCGCCAGGAAGGGCGCGGCATCGGCCTGATCAACAAGCTCAAGGCCTACAAGCTTCAGATCGAAAAGGGCATGGATACCGTCGACGCCAACCTGCACCTGGGCTTCGAGGCGGACCGCCGCGACTACGGCATCGGCAACCAGATCCTGCGCGACCTGGGCCTGAGAGAGCTGCGCATCATGACCAACAACCCGCGGAAGATCTACGGCCTGGACGGCTTCGGGCTGAAGATCGTCGAGCGGGTGCCGCTGCAAATCCCCCCGCACGAGCAGGACCGGGCCTACCTCCGGGCAAAAAAGGACAGGCTCGGCCACATCCTGGACAACCTCTAAGCCGCCGCCGGGCGGATCTTTTGCCCGCGCGACTCGCGCCCGCGCGGTAGAATGCGGGTATTCACCAGATCGGATAATGACGCCGGAGGCTTGCCCGCCCGCCTTCGACAGGCAGGCGTGGCTTCGGAGGGTCGTGCGTGGCCGCAAGGATATGCATTCTCTCGGTCGTCGTGCTGAGCCTTTTCGGAAAGGCCGCCGCCAGCCGCGACATCCCGGCCGATGCGTACTACGACAAGCTCCACGGCATGTGGCTCGGCCAGATCCTCGGCAACTACGCGGGCCGGCCGACCGAGGGGGCTTTCTGCATCCGCGGGGGAAACCCGGCCGGGAACGTCGACTGGAACTCCTTCATCCACACCGACCCCTGGGTGGGCGACGACGACACCTGCTTTGAGTACATGTACATGCACCTGCTCGCGGGCAACTCCGACCCGTCCGGGGCGGACGTCAAGGCCGCCTGGGAGGCGCACGTCCCGCTGGACGCGTTCTACATCGCCAACCGCCAGGCCCGCTACCTGATGACCGAAGGCCTCACCCCGCCCGCCACCGGCAGCATCCGCAAGAACATGCACTGGTACGCGATCGACTCGCAGATCACCACCGAGAGCCTGGGTGCGGCCGCGCCGGGAATGCGGCAGCGCGCGGCCGACCTGGCCGGGCGGTTCGGCTCGGTCAGCAACGACGGCTACCCCGTTCACGCCGCCCAGTTCTACGCGGCGATGTACGCGGCCGCGGCCTTCGAGATGGACGTCGAGACCATCGTGCAGATGGGCCTGGAGGTGGTGCCGACGACCTCCCGCACGCACCAGGTCGTACAGGACGTGGTCGACTGGTACGACGGCGACAAGGCCGACGGCACGCTGGACTGGCGGGCCACGCAGGAGAAGATCTACGATCACTACGTCGGGGCCTACAGCAGCGGGCGCTACCGGTACTGGATCGAGTCCACCGTCAACACCGGCATGACGACGCTGGCGATTCTGTACGGGCAGGGCGACTTCAAGGAGACGGTGAAGGTCGGCGTGCTGGCGGGCTTTGACTGCGACTGCAACCCCGCCACGGCCGGCGGGCTGATCGGGCTCATCCGGGGCTACTCCGGCCTGCCGGCGGACCTGACCTCGCAGGCAGCGGACGCCTACCACGTCCCGACGCTGGCCAACATCAGCCCGGACACGACGATATCCGACGTGGCGGTGGCGTGGCGGGGCGCCGCCGAGGGGCAGATCCTCCTGGCCGGGGGCTCGATCAGCGGCGAAGGGCTCGCCCGAACCTATCACCTGCCCGAGGGCGACGAGGTACTGCCGCCGCCGGAGAAGCCCGACCCGCCGGGTCCGGCCGGCCTGGTTGGATCGGTCCTCGACGCCGGGGGCAGCGCGTGGGTCTCTTCCAGCGTCGAAGCCCACGACCCGGACAACGACAGGCAGAACCTGGACGCTATCATCGACGGCATCGTCGACGTCAGCCACAACGGGCATCTTCCCTACACCACCTACGACGGCGACAACGCCCAGCCCGCCGGCGGCGACTTCTACCAGATCAACTTCGACCGCGACGTCACCTTCACCTCGCTGGTCTTCCACGAGGGCGATATCCGCTGGAGCGCCATCAACGCCGACCCCAGGCTCATCGAGCCCAGAGGCGGCTACTTCCTCGACCTGATCGTGGAGGTTGGCGACGACGGCGCGTTCACCGAGGTGGGCGGCCTACAGCTCGACGAGCCGCTGGACCCGTACGAATACTTTCAGCGGATCGAGCTGAGCTTCACCCCGATCGTCGGCGACGCGATACGCATTCGCGGCCCCGCCGGCGGCACGGCCGAGTTCACCAGCATCGTCGAGCTGGAGGCCTACGGGCTGCTGCCGGCGGTGATTCTCGGCGACGCCACCGGCGACGGCGCGGTCGACGGCGGCGACTACACCGTCTGGGCGGACCACTACGCATCCCAGGGCGTCGCCCGTTTCTCCGAGGGCGGCTGGGCCGTCGGAAATTTCAACCAGGACACCACCGTCGACGGGGGCGACTACACCATCTGGGCCGATAACTACCTGCCTGCCGGCGGCAGGCAGGTAGGTGGCGCCGGCACGGGCCCGGCCGGCGTGCCGGAGCCGGGCACGATCCTGCTGGTGGCTCTTGGCGGCGTGCTCGCCCTCGTCCGCAGACGGTAGGCCGGCCCGCCTGCAAGGTGCAGGCCGGCAGGCTTACCACCCCACGGCCTGAAGCCAATCGTGTGCGATCATCAGGTGGCCGGCGCGGTTGGGGTGCACCGGCTCGGCGCAGACGAGGTCGGCCGTGCGGCGCTCGAGCACTCGTTGAAACATCTCGTGCAGCCGCACGTGGATCGCCCCGAACTCCTCGGCCAGCTCGCCCGCGACGGCGATGTACTCGGGAATCAGCTTCAGCACGCGGGTCCGCCAACTGTGCGGGTCGGCCGCGCGGCTCATGTAGAACGGGTCCATGAGGATCAGCCTGGCCGAGGTATTCTCAACCGTGCGGCGGAGGCACTGCGTGTACGCCTGGCGATACAGCTCCGGCGGGACGGCCTCGGGGCTGTTGCGGATCGTCCGGTGCAGGTCGTTGATCCCGACCAGGACGCTCACCCAGTCCGGCCGGTGCACCAGCACGTCGTCGTCCCAGCGCTCGCGCAGGCCAGTGGCCACGTCGCCGCCGATGCCCTCGTTGATGAAGGTGATGTTCCTTTCCGGATACCTGGCCGTCACCAGCGCGACGACCATGCTGACGTATCCTTCGCCCAGCGGGGCCGCCTGGCCCCGCCGGCCGCAGTCCGTGATGCTGTCGCCGATGAAAACCACCCTCTGGCCGTCCTGAATCGCCAGAGCACTGCTGCTTTCCGCCATCTCATCTCTCCTCGTGACTCGAAGGTCAAGTAGCCGGACAGAATAACGGAATGCGCTGCCGAGGCAAGAGCCCATCCACGGCGATCATCCGGAGAGGAAGGAGCGGCCCCGGGCCTACGGGCTCCAGTTGTCGCGCCAGAGACGCCGGGCGAGCTTGCCGAAGTCGCCGCGGCGGTAGCGGTGCCGGCGCGAGACGTCGACCACGGAGCCGTGGCGGTCGAAGCTGACGCGCAGCGGCCACATGCTCTGCGGGCTCTCCAGCGACGCGCCGTAGCGCATGTCGTGGAAGGTCACCACGTGCAGTCCGTCGGAGCGGGCGTACGCCTCCCGCATCTGCCCGGAGCAGAACCAGCGATACGTCTTCACTTCCGCCAGCCGGCGGGCCCGGCGGACCCACTGGTTGTCGACCTTGGCCGCGCGGGTGAAGCTCTCGGCCGTCAGCGGCGGGCTGAACAGGACGTTGTGGCGGGCGACGTACCACGCCTGCTCGTCCTCGGCCGTGACGCGCCAGACGAAGATCGTCAGAAGCTGCGGGTAGGCCCGCGTCCTGCAATTGCCCAAGGCGCCCGCGGCCGAAGCCCGCAGCGACCAGTTCAAGCCCACCCCGGCGATGATGTAGCCGGTGGAGAGGGCAAAGCCCACCCACCCGGCGATCAGCGTCGCCCGCCGCGGATTGGCCTTCAGCTTCCGCAGGAGGTAGCACGCCAGCAGCGTCACGATCAGCATGGGCGTGTAAAAGATGTCGATGATCGGCATCGCGTCGATGGCGAATCGGGTCTTCGTGATCGGCGCCAGCAGTTGCGTGCCGTAACTGGTGCACCAGTCCAGCAGCGGGTGCGACAGCGCCGCCACGAAGCAGCAGGCGTACAGCAGCGAAAACGGCGGCGGCCTGCCCGCGGGCGCCTCGGCCGCCCCGTCGGGCTGCGCCGACCGCCGCCGGTTGCCCGCCCGCCGCCGCGCCCACCACCAGATGCCCGCGCCGACCGCGGCGATGAGCGGCGTCATCAGCAGCGAGTGGCTCAGACCCCGGTGGTAGGTGGTCACCGCCATTTCCCCGGCCTCCGCGCCGGAGAGGCTCAGCAGCGGGCCCACCAGAACGTCCAGATCGGGCGTGACGGCGACGGCCGCGGCCACCCATCCGGCGTCGCGCCCGATCCGCTGGCGGAAGCCCAACTGGGACGTTACCGCACCCAGAAGTCCCTGTGTCAACGAATCCATTGGCTGTCAGACCATTGTACATGCCCGGCGGCCCGTGCTGCTCTCGGACCGTGAATTTATCCCGCCGGCCGCCCGCCGCACCGCGCAGCGGCCATCGACCGCGCCGGGGCCGATGAGCTTGCAATGCCTCCCCGCGGTTCGTAAACTGCACGGGCTAGCTTGGTCACGGGAATGTTTGCAGAGCGTGACCAACCGAGGACGCGTCCGCCCGGCCGGCGCGGGAGACCACGAATTACACCAACTACGGCGAATTTCACGAATGACCGGCGTTTCTTCATCAGAGTCTGTCTAATTTGTGCAATTCGTGCCAATTCGTGTGATTCGTGGACTCATTCGTCGGGATGCGTACAGACCGCGGACAGGTCCAGTGTTCAGACATTGTTGCGGTCCGCTTAGGCGTTTTCGACGCAACAGGAGTGGCAGATGAGCATAAAGGCAGTCAGTCTCCGCCGGGGCATGGGCGTGATGTATAAGGATGGCGTCTGGGTCGTCTTCAGCGCCGAGCACGTGGCCAAGGGCAACAAGCGCAGCTACATGCAGATCGAGCTGAAGAACGCAAAGACCGGGCAGCTCATCAAGGAGCGGTTCCGCGTGGGCGACGCGCTGGACCAGGCGATCTTCGACCGCAAGCCGATGGAGTACCTCTACTCCGACGGCGCCGGCCACGTGGTGATGGACCTGGGAAGCTACGAGCAGGTTAGCCTCCCCGAGGAACTGATCGGTGATGGCCGGGTCTACCTGGCGCCCAACATCCACCTGGACGTCAGTTTCGTGGAAGGCCAGCCCGTGGCCGTGGAGCTCCCCAAGACCGTCGAGCTGAAGGTCGTCGAGACGCCCCCGCAGGTCAAAGGCGCCACCGCCACGTCGCAGTTGAAAGACGCCCTCTGCGAAGGTGGGGCCAGGATCCGCGTCCCCCCGTTCGTCGAGAACGGCCAGATCGTCAAGGTCGACACGCGGACCGGAGAGTACCTCGGACGGGCCTAGCTGCCGTCGCGCCTGGCCGCGGGGGGAGTCCACGAACTACACGAGGAGTCCACGTCTGCCCGACAGCCCTGCCCGCCTGCCCACCGATTTGCAGGCGGGCAAGCTGGCAGGCGGGTGTCAGGCGGGAATTACACGAATTACACGAATGTTCTCTTTTTCTTCAGCGACTTTGTCTAATTCGTGCAATTCGTGGCAATTCGTGTAATTCGTGGACCCATTCGTTGGGACGTGTCGAAACCGTGGGCGCGTTCACTGTTCAAAGATTGCTGCGGTCCGCTTAGCTCCCGTCGCGCCTGGGCGCCGGCGGCTTCGCGTTGGCCGGCATGGGCAGGCTGTACTTCTTGCCGCGGCGGCTCTTGCGGAAGTCTTCCCTGGCCTTCCTCAGCAGCGGCGCGTTCAGGGCCAGCTCCACCGCCCCGGCCGCCAGGGCCTCGGCGGCCTTGCCCATTCCGCGGTGGGCGCCCGGCGTCCGCACCATGGCCGCGTAGTCGCGATGGTGCCCGGTCGTCCCCTTGGGAACGCACGCCACCGAAATCCGGCCCAGCGGGGCGAACCAGGAGACGTTGTCCTCGTCGCTGCTGCCGCGGCCCTGGGTGACGCGAATCGGCTCGACGCCCGTGGCGTACTTCTTTCCCCGCACAACTCGCGCCGCCGCCCGGGCGTCGGCGGGCGTGAACCTCGGCGGCCCGCAGCGGCGCAGGATGGCGTCCATCATCTTCGCCAGCGGCCGGTTGCGGATCCGCTCGGTGTTGGAGGTCTGCACGATCATCCGCACGCGCGTTTCCGTGGCCAGGGCGCCGGCCCGGGCGCAGAGCCGCACCCGGCGGCGGAGCTGGTCGACGTGCTTGCGGTCCGTCCCGCGGACGTAGTACCAGATCTCGGCCGTGTCGGGCACGACGTTGGGGGCCTTGCCGCCGTCGGTGATCACCGAGTGCATGCGGGCCTCCTCCTTGACGTGCTCGCGGAGGAAGTTGACGGCCACGTCGGTGAGCACGGCCCCGTCGACCGCGCTGCGGCCCTCGTGGGGCGCGCCGGCGGCGTGGGCGGTGCGCCCGCGGAATCGAAACCGGATGGAGTCCATCGCCAGCCCACCGGCGATGTCGGCCCTGGTGGTCGCGTCCGGGTGCCACGCCAGCACCGCGTCCAGCCCGGAAAACGCCCCCGCCGCGGCCATGAATACCTTGCCGGAGAGGGCCTCCTCGGCCGGGCAGCCGAAGACGACAATCCGGCCGGGCTTGCCCAGTTTGGCGAGCACCTCGGCCGCGGCGATGCCGGCCAGGGCCGAGCCCACGCCCAGCAGGTTGTGCCCGCAGCCGTGGCCCCACTGGCCCGGCCGGCGGCCGCAGTCAGGCAGGGCGTCGTACTCGGCCAGGATGCCGATGGCCGGCCTGCCGCTGCCGGCGGCCGCGCGAAAGGCCGTGGGCATGTCCTTCCACGGGCGGGTCACGCGAAAGCCTGCGGCCGCAAGGAACCCCGCCAGCCGGTCAGCCGATCGAAACTCCATCATCGGCGGCTCGGCCAGCTCGGCGATGGCCTCGGCTACCTCGATTGCCTCGGCGGCGGCAGCCCGCAGGGCCGAGCGGATACGCCGCAGGTGCGGAAACGATCTCAGCGACGGTTTTCTCTTCATGGTGCGAATCCTAGCGTTTCCGCCCGGGGCTGTCGAGCCTCGAAAGGTCTTGACTGGCGCGGCGGCGGCGATAGAAATGCCTGCCTGCGCCGTCCGCCAAGCTGGGCGCGGGAACGGTTGTGCAATGCGAGCAGGCGAGGATGCGTCTGCGCGCCCG